>JAEEGL016151818.1_pt1 | contig 11220 bp, 10 predicted proteins | sample 9134231 | NCBI WGS metagenome assembly JAEEGL01 (sample SAMN16246548, study PRJNA631951) | gut metagenome | biome: gut microbiome; feature: rumen; material: fiber-attached | host: Bos | place: Iran: Karaj | collected 2018-10
ATGACTGTACCCGATATTAGCGGAAAGGCGATTGCAAACCTTGGGTATGAGGATATCAAGCATCTGGCTCCAACATTTATTGGTGACACAATCTATGCCCGCACTCGTATCATCAGCAAGCGTGAGTCAAAGTCGAAACCAGACCGTGGAATAATTTATGTTGAAACCATTGGTTACAATCAACGAGGAGAGGATGTTATCTCCTTCCGTCGTAATGTGCTCGTTAAGAAAAGAGATATAAATAAGTAAGGAAATGGAAGAGAATTATTTGATGCGCAGTTTGATGTTTGTACCTGCGCATAACCCAAAGTTGCTCGATAGTAGTCTTCGCAGAGATGCTGATGTGTTACTGCTTGATATTGAGGACTCTGTTCCTGTAGTTGACAAGCAGCAGGCTCGCGATAACATCAAAGAGTTTGTAACAAGGCCAGAAGCACAGGGTAAACTTATCTTTCCTCGCGTAAATGATCGTGAGAGTGGCGAGTTGCTGAAAGATCTCTATCAACTCACGATTCCTGGCATAACTGGATTCATGTATCCAAAGTCAACGAAAGAGGAGGATGTTTATTTCGTAGGTAAACTCCTTGAAACGATTGAGTACGAGAAGCATATACCCGTAGGTACATTCAAACTCATACCTCTTATTGAGACAGCTGGAGCAATCGTTGAGATAAAGGAGATATGTACTGCTTGCAATAGAGTCATAGCAGTAGCATTTGGTTGTGAGGACTATGTTACAGACCTTGGAGGAAAACATGATCCTGAGGGACAGAGTATCTTCTATGCACGCAATGCAATCGTAAATGCTGCACGTGCAACTGGTGTATTACCAATAGATACGGTTCATATTAAAGTTCATGACCTTGAAGATTTGGAGAAGAATCTGATTCTCGCTAAGAACCTCGGCTTTGAAGGTATGTTAGTCTTAAATCCCAAAGAGTTGCCTTTGGTCAACCAGTATTTTTCACCCTCAGAGGAAGAAGTGGCATGGGCTGAAGAAATGGTACAACTGACTGCTGAGGCTAAAGCTGAAGGAAAGGGCGTTGCTGTAAAGGATGGAAAGTTCATTGGTCCACCAATGCTGAAGATGGCAGAGAAGATTTTGTCTAAGCATAAGAAAATTTGCTTGAATAACTACTAATGCATATATTGACATTAATGTTATTATATGTGGAGGCTATTCAGGCTGTAAGTCATAATATCATATTCAATTCTTATTATTAAAAATATGCAAAAAGTAATTATTATCGGTGGTAGAGGTAGCGGTACTGTTATAGCGGAAGCTATTAAAGATGCTGAGAAGAAAGGCGCAACAAATCTACATGTAGAAGGCTTTCTTCATAATGTTGATAATCCAGGCGAAATTATTGATGGTACACCAGTTTTAGGACTGTATAGCAAAGAAAAAATCATCAATTATTTTAATAAAGGTTATAAATTTATTTATAGTCTTCATCGCATTGGGGGTGAGGAAAAAATGATTCAACAATTCTATGATTTAGGATTGAAGCGTGAAATGCTTGCTACATTTGTGCATCCCACAGCATTTGTAGCAGGTAATGTTCAAATAGAAGAAGGATCTGTCGTGATGCCCTATGTTATGATTACGTCAGGTGCACATGTAGGTATGAATACGCTCATAATGGTTGGAGCTACTTTAGGTCATAATTCTACCACAGGGGATTTTGCTCATATTGCATCACAAGCGGTAGTCGGCTCTTTTATAACTCTGGGTAAAGGATCCAACGTGGGGCTCAATGCAACGATACTTGAGCGCAAGAGTATAGGTGAATATGGCGTTTTGGGAATGGGCAGTGTTTTGACAAAAGATATACCTGATAGAGAGATCTGGGTTGGAAATCCTGCTAAGTTTTTGAAAATTGCAGAGTAATGATATTATCGAATATGACGAGAAAAACTTTTATAGTTGCAGAGCTTTCTGCAAATCATAATCAAAATTTCGAACTTGCTGTCAAAACAATTGAGGCGATGGCAAAAGCTGGTGCTGATGCAGTAAAGTTTCAAACATTTAAGCCATTATCTTTCACTATGGATGTAGATAACGAGGATTTTGGCCCTCGCAAGACTGGTTTGTGGAAAGGTTGGAGACTGTGTGAATTGTATAAGCAAGGTTCTCTACCATATGAGTGGCAACCAAAGTTGGAAAAAATTGTAACGGATTTGGGCATGATCTGTTTTTCAACGCCATTTGATAACGAAGCCGTTGATTTTATGGAAGAGATGAATATGCCCATCTATAAGATAGCTAGCTTTGAGATTACTGATGTTAATCTCATCCGCTATGCAGCCAGCAAACATAAACCAATGATTATCTCTACAGGTGTTGCAGAGGTTGAGGATATAGAATTGGCTTTGAAGGTATGCCGTGAAGAAGGCAATAATGATATTACCCTTCTTAAGTGTACGTCAGATTATCCTGCTTCATTGGAGAAGGCAAACCTGCTTACTATACCGAATATGAAGAAAAGATTTGGTGTAAAAGTTGGCCTTTCCGATCATTCTCTGACAAATACTATACCGATGGTTGCTGTTGCGATGGGGGCAGAAGTGATTGAGAAACACTTCATCCTTGATCGTTCTCTTGGCGGTATAGACTCTGCGTTCTCACTTAATCCAGAGGAATTCGCTTCAATGGTGAAATCAGTTAGAGAAGTGGAAACTGCACTTGGTACGGTAAACTATGAAGTTTCGGAAACTGACAAGGGTCGCAGACGCTCTTTGTATGTGGCTGAAGATATCAAAGCTGGTGTAGAAATAACTGAAAAGAATGTGAGAAGTGTAAGGCCTGGGTATGGCGCACATCCCAAATATTTGAAGGATATTATTGGAAAGACTGCAACCCGAGACCTTAAAAAGGGCGAGCGGTTTAGTTTTGATATGTTGAAATAAATGCAAATTATTTTAAAATCGAAAGAAAATGCATAATATTATCATAACCGGTGGTGCAGGCTTCATTGGTTCGCACGTGGTGCGCCTGTTTGTGAATAAATATCCTGAGTATAAGATTATTAACCTTGATAAGTTGGCTTATGCAGGTAATCTTGCAAACTTGAAGGATATTGAGGACAAATCCAACTATAAGTTTGTCAAGATGGATATCTGTGACTTTGATGGTGTGTTGAAGTTGATGAAGGATGAAAAGGTGGATGGTATCATCCATTTGGCAGCTGAAAGCCATGTGGATAGAAGCATCAAAGATCCATTTACCTTTGCTCAGACCAATGTAATGGGTACACTTTCATTACTACAGGCTGCAAAAGCCTATTGGGAGAGCCTGCCAGAGAAGTACGAGGGTAAGCGATTCTATCACATCTCTACTGATGAGGTATATGGTGCATTGCAGATGACTCACCCAGAGGGTATTGAGCCACCTTTCACAACAAAAGCAAGTAGTGGCAAGCACCACTTAGCTTACGGTGAGAAGTTCTTTACTGAAGATTTGAAGTACCAGCCTCATAGTCCGTATAGTGCGGCCAAGGCAAGCAGTGACCATTTTGTTCGTGCATTCCATGATACCTTTGGTATGCCTACCATTGTCACCAATTGCTCTAATAACTATGGCCCTTATCAGTTCCCAGAGAAGCTGATACCGCTGTTCATCAATAATATTCGCCATCGCAAGCCACTGCCTGTTTATGGCAAGGGTGAGAACGTTCGTGACTGGCTTTATGTTGTTGACCATGCAAGAGCCATTGATGTAATCTTCCATGAGGGTAAAATAGCCGAGACTTATAACATTGGTGGCTTCAACGAGTGGAAGAACATCGATATTATAAAGGTCTTGATTAATACCGTTGATAGACTCCTTGACAGGCCTGAAGGAGCCGACATGGATTTGATTACTTACGTCACAGACCGTGCAGGACACGATTTGAGATATGCCATTGACAGTACCAAACTCCAGAAAGAACTTGGCTGGGAACCAAGCCTCCAGTTTGAGGAAGGTATTGAACTGACAGTAAAGTGGTATCTGGATAACCAGGATTGGTTAGACAATGTAACAAGTGGTGATTACCAGAATTATTACGAATCACAGTATAAAAATAGATAACAATCAATGGAAGTAATAAAGACAGCCATAGATGGTGTATTGATAATCGAACCAAAGGTTTTTGGAGATAAAAGAGGGTATTTCTTTGAGTCATTTTCTCAGCGAGATTTTGATGAGAAAGTAACCTCCATTTTGGGTCATACTATTATTTTTGTGCAAGACAATGAAAGCATGTCATGCTATGGGGTAATGCGAGGCCTGCATTTCCAGCGCCCACCTTATACACAGAGCAAATTGGTGCGTTGTGTAAAGGGTGCGGTACTAGACGTGGCAGTGGATATTCGCAAAGGTAGCCCAACATACGGGCAGCATGTGGCAGTAGAACTGACTGAGGATAACCACCGCCAGTTCTTCGTCCCTCGTGGTTTTGCTCATGGCTTTGCGGTTCTTTCTGAAACTGCAGTGTTCCAATACAAATGCGATGAATTCTACCATCCCGAAGTTGATGGTGGCATCAGTATCTTAGATGATAGCCTTGGTATTGATTGGCGCATCCCTACAGAAAAAGCCAATCTAAGTGATAAAGACACGAAGCATGCATTATTAAAGGACTTCGATAGTCCGTTCGATATAAACGTAAGCCTCTATTAAAATATGACAATATTAGTTACAGGAGCCAACGGACAGCTTGGCAACGAGATGCAAATTGTTGCTAAACAAAGTAGCGACAAGTACATCTTTACTGATGTTTGTGAAGGCTACGAGAAGTTGGACATAACCGACTTGGAGGCTATTCGCAAAACAGTGAAGGAGAATGATGTCAAATGCATTGTTAATTGTGCAGCTTGGACAAATGTTGATGCAGCAGAAACGGCTGGCGAAATAGTTGAAACGTTGAATGCTACAGCCCCTGAGAATCTAGCAAAAGCGATGAAGGAAGTTAATGGACTCCTTGTTCATGTTTCAACGGATTACGTATTTGGAGGAGATCCCTATAATACTCCTTGCAAAGAAGACCAAAAGGGAACTCCAACAGGTGTTTATGGCTTAACTAAACTGCATGGAGAACAAAAGATACAGGCAATAGACTGCAATTATGTAATTCTGCGTACAGCATGGTTGTATTCTGAGTTTGGGAAGAATTTCGTGAAGACAATGTTGAATCTTACTGCAACCAAGCCCCAATTAAAGGTGGTGTTTGATCAAGTTGGCACTCCAACATATGCTCTTGATTTGGCAAATGCTATATCAAGTATTATTAAAGATTATAAAAAGGAGAACTCTATTTCTTATAGCAAGACTGGAATCTATCATTTCAGCAACGAGGGCGTATGCTCTTGGTATGACTTCACTAAGATGATTGCAGAGATTGCTGGAAATACTGCTTGTGACATACAGCCATGTCATAGTGATGAATTTCCAAGTCCCGTTAAAAGACCGGCATTCTCTGTATTGGATAAGACAAAAATAAAGGAAACATATGGAATTTCAATTCCATATTGGACTGATAGTTTGATGAAATGTATAAGCCAGTTCTTAATGACTAATTAAGGCGGTATAAATATAATAATATACAGAAGGTAATGGCTGGATACAAGAAAAATTACCTAAAAATATATCTTTGGCAACTAGTATCATTCTTGCTTAACTTCGTGTCATTGTTTATTGTGACACCGATGTTAAGTGGGATGCAAGAGATTTATGGAATATATTCTGTTTGCGCTGGTCTGAACGTTTTTCTAAACTATGCAGATTTGGGCTTCTTGGTCGCCGGAAAGAAATTTGCTGCAGGTACGATAGAGAGCGGTGATATAGGTACAGAAAAGAAATTTGTTGGAACTTCGATGTCCATTTTTTCTGCATTCTCTCTATTGTTATCAGTAGGACTAATCATTTGTATTGTTAATCCAGATATTTTAATATCAGGTGTGTCTGATAACCCAGCTCATGTCGATACGGCTCGAAAGTTGCTCTGTATTTTAGAGTTTAGTATTATTGTTACGATATTTCATAAGTTTGCAGAGTTTATTTATTCACTTCGATTGCAGGAATATAAGGCTCATCGGGTTGTTATTATAGGAAAAATTGTCACGATTGCGTCAGTACCTCTTTATTTTTTTAAAGACAAATATGATATTGTAGGCTATTATGCATTTTCGCAGATAGTGATGTTTATATGTTGTCTTTATATTATTTGGAGAAGTAAAGAAATTGGTTACGGTTTAAGGAATATAGTAAGTTTACTCAAATTTGACAAGAAATCTTTCGATTTGATGAAAGGTTTAGCATTTGGTGGATTTGTCTCGACTATAGCCTGGGTATTTTTTTATGAAGTAGATACAATTGCTATTTCATCTCTGTTAGGCGCTAAGATGGTTGCTATATATGCAGTAGGTAGAAGTATTCAAGGATTTGTGCGTTCAATCAATGGGATAGTTTATGGTCCGTACAATGTAAGGTTCTACTATTTCGCAGGTAGTGGAGATGTGAAAGGAATGAGAACTTTTTTTAATACTTTAACAAGTTTTCTGAGCATTCTTATTATTCCAATAGTGGCAATATGTATTTTTGCGGAACCATTTACTATATCATGGGTAGGGATTGATTATCAAGGTGCAATTATTGTAATGCAAATCTTGGTTTTTTGCTTTGTGTATAATTGTATTACAAATCCCTGTAAATCTATCATATATTCTTTCAATAAACATAAAAAATTGTTGGTGAGTAGTGTTATGCTACCAATAATTTTTTGGACTGGTGTTATAGCTACAATCAGTATATGGGGCATAAATAGTTTCGCCATTTTTAAGCTAATTGCATGTACGAGTTCTGCTATTTATGGCTTTGTAGTCGCAAAGAAAATTTTAAATTTTAATGCATTAAATGTTGTATTAGTTAATTTTATACTGCCTTTAGTCGTTGCATTTACTCTTTCATACGTAGTATATATTATTTCTCAAAACTATCTTGTTGTAACAGATAAGTCAACTCCACATTTACTAAGTACAATCTTTTGGATAGGTCTGGCGTGCGCAGTGTCTTTTGTCGGGCTTTTTATGGTAAGTAAGCCGTTTCGGAAGACAATGATAAGCATAGTAAAAAACAAGTAATATGAATATATACAAATTGATACAGAAACTCCCTCTAAATTCAAATAAAAAGTTGAAGTTTTATGCATTTATCAAAAGAGTGGGGTGGTATTTTAAATATGATAGAAAAACCTATCGTTTTTACGTTGATACACAGGTGCTGGTATACTCAAATCATTATTATGGCCATGAATATTGGTTAAAGAAATATAGTGGCTATAATGATTATATTTATGGTGTAATAGAGCATGGTGTTTATTTTGGTGAAAATCGCAACTTAGTCTGCCCTAAGGAAGAGTGGGATCTTGGAAGTGTGATAACATATGGTGATAGTCGGATTAATCTGCTAAAAGAGTTACATCCTGATATGAATGTTGTGGCGATAGGGCCGAGAATTCATTATGCCGAAACAGACAAAGAATACTATAATGAACTATACAATCAAATAGATCATTCGGGAAAGGTTCTTACATTATTTCCGGCCCATTCATTGGCTTCATTGAAGAGTGAATATGATAGTAGTCTTTTTTTAAGACAGGCAGAGGAGCTGGCAAAAAAAATAGGCGCAAAGACCATTATGGTTAGTTTACATCCTTCTGATTATCTACACGAACTTAATCTATCCTTCAAAGGGAAAAAGGTTGTAATAGTAGGTGGTGGTAATAATACTTATAAATTTCTTCCAAGGTTAAGGGCAATCTTTGAACTATCAGATTTAACCTTCTCTAATGCATTGGGTACACATGTGGGCTATAGCATATTTATGGGTACTCCACATGTGATGAATCTGGAAAGCAATAAGAGAATAAGTGCAAACAAATTACTTGAGAAGGAGCATAAACTGTTTGCCTCAATGTTTGATGGAAAATCTCCCCTAACAATAACAGAGGATCAAAGACGTATTTGTGATTATTATTTTGGTTTTTCTCATATTAAGAATTCAGAAGAAATGTTGAATTGCCTAAAGTCATGTAGAAATGAATATGAAAGAAAATATATCTGCAATAAAAAAAGATAGTCTGACTGCAAATATTGCCCTTCTTGTATTATACCCGTATAGTATTTTAACAGGGTTGCAGCAAATGCAAGGAGTGCATATTATATACCCTGCGTTTGTTATATCCATATTGATTTATGTATATATAGGAAGAACATGTGGCAGTAAACTAATCTTTAAAAAATTTGTTTTATTGCTCTTTGCGGTTCTTACTTTTTTATTATTTAATATGTTTTTAGTAGGCAATACAGACATTAAAAACATTGTTTATGGTGTTTTTATCCTTCCATGTTTGGGTGCTTTACTTTTCTTTTATAGAGTTAATTATTGGGTATCTGTCGTGTTGTTCTATTCTGTCGCAATATTTCTTGGTATTTATGTGTATGAAAATGGATTTCTCGTTAGTATGGATAATGAGATATTGTTAAATAGCAGAAACTATATGTCTTATTTTGTGATCGTGTATAGTTTGCCATACTTTGTTCATTGCCATGACTATAATAAAACGCCTTCATTATTGATACCTACAACATGTGTGCTTATAGCAATATACACACTGGGAAGAACAGGCATTGTTTCATCTATGCTAATATTAGTTGGTGTACTATATATTAAAATGACACAAAAGAAAAGTTCAAAATTATTATATAGAGGAATACTAATTTTTGCAGTTACTTTTTTGGCGTTCGTGGGTCTCAGTAATGAATTTATTGATACCTATTTCAGCAGATTTGCTGAAGAAGGGCTCAGTTCTGCTGGTAGAACCCCAGCATGGATTGAATATTTAGACTCACTGTTAAATCCTGTGAACTTTTTGCTTGGTACAAAGATAGAAACATTGAAATATACATCTATACAATTGAACGGGAGTTTGCATAATTCATTTTTGACGTTACATGCAAGAGAGGGTGTTATAGGATTCATATTAGTATTCTATTTGATTATGGGGACGTGGTATCTTTTCAAGAATAAGTGTTATCCTGTATTTATAGTGATTGTCGCTCTTCTTTTTAAGGGTCTTACTGATGCAGACATGGGTGGTACATATTCCGGGGGCGATATATATGTGTTTTATTTAGCATTAATATACATTTATTATAGTAAAAAGAAAAAATATGAAAGAAAGAGTATTGGCACTATATCTGCCACAATATCATCCTGTACCCGAAAATGATGAGTGGTGGGGTAAAGGTTTTACCGAGTGGACAAATGTTGCAAAATCAAAACCCCTATTTAAGGGCCATTATCAACCCAAAGTACCTACAGAGCTTGGATTTTACGATCTCCGTATGCCTGAAGTCCGAGAAGAACAGGCTAAAATGGCGAAAGAAGCTGGCATTGAAGGTTTCGTTTATTGGCACTACTGGTTTGGCAATGGGAAACGACTATTGGAACGCCCATTTAATGAGGTATTGGAATCCAGCAAGCCTGACTTCCCATTTGCCTTGGCATGGGCTAACTGTTCTTGGGTTAACGCAACATGGCAAAAGGGGCTTAGTAAGAAAGAGGGTAAAACTATAATTGCAGAGCAACTTTACCCAGGAGTTGAAGATTATGAGAAACATTTCTATACGATGCTTCCTGCTTTTAAGGATAAACGTTACATTACAGTAGATGGTTGTCCGATATTTTTTATATATGTTCCGGAAGAGCCTGCAATAAAAGAGTTTATTTCCACTTGGCGACGTTTAGCAAAGAAAGAAGGACTTAAAGGCTTTCATTTCGTAGCAATTGGTAGGCTTGGCTCATTAAAAGAAAAGATTGACCCGAAAGAAAAAATAGATTCTTTGTTGTCATTAGGTTTTGATGCTGTTAATTCGTGGACATACACTCGTGCAGAAATAGAATCTAATAGAGTAAAAAAGTATCTTCATGCAATTGTTAGTAAATTTTTGGGAATCGATTTTGTTTCAAAAATAAAGCAGAGTGATATTAACAAACATCTTTATTTAGAGGAAGACAAGCTTGAGAATGTATATCCGCTTTTATTTCCGAACTGGGACTGTGCGCCACGAAAAGGGAAAGGGTGTACAATATATACAGAGAGTACCCCTGAGGTGTTTGACCAACAAATTAAAACTGTTAAAAAGTTGATTGCAAATAAAGATCCTGAACATAGAATAACAATATTGAAATCGTGGAATGAATGGGGTGAGGGCAATTATGTTGAACCAGATATAAAGTACGGAAGAGGTTATCTTGACGTGTTAAAGAACAACCTGTTGTAAGGATGGCTGCATCATTTTTTTACATTTGATTTAATATGAATAAAGTACCAATATTGGTTTTGGCTTTCAATCGAGCTGACCATGTGATAGAGTCGATGAAAGCAATAAGAGAATATAAGCCCGATAGGTTGTATCTCGAGTGCGATGGCGCAAGAGCAAACAAACCAGGGGAGAAAGAGGCAGTTGAGGCAACGCGAAAAGCAATGCTTGATGCTGTGGACTGGCCATGTGATTTGAAAACACTCTTTCGTGATGAAAATCTAGGTTGTGCTAAAGCTGTAAATGATGCAATAACTTGGTTTTTTGGACAAGAGGATTGTGGTATTATTTGTGAAGATGATATAGTTCTGAGCCAAGATTTCTTCCGCTTATGTGAGGATTTACTCCCTCGTTATGCTAATGAAGACAGAATTATGCAGATTGTGGCACAAAATCACAGCCATAGATCTGATATTAACAATAGCTATGTTTATTCTTGTCGTGAAGACTGCTGGGGGTGGGCTTCATGGGCTAGAGCATGGAAGAAGATGGATATGTCAATGTCATCAGTTCCAACCTTGTCCAATCGTCTTCTAATAAAGAAACTTGGTTTGTTTGAAGCTCTAATGCAAAAAAGAGTCTTTGTTAGTGCCTATAAGGACTTGGAACATTTTAATTCTTGGGCTTATAGATGGTTTTTAAGCGTCTTGGTTAATGATGGCCTAGTTATTGTGCCTGGTGTTAATCTTGCCGTAAACATAGGCGTAAGCGGAGGAACCCATTATGAGGAAGGAGACATTGATCCATATGCAGATCTAGTTATTGGTAAAGTAGAATGGCCCTTGGTTTATAATGATAGTTTTGAAATAGATAAAAAACAATCCAAATTGGACGAAAAAGATTTTTTCCGTCTTC
>JAEEGL016393092.1_pt1 | contig 11220 bp, 2 predicted proteins | sample 9134231 | NCBI WGS metagenome assembly JAEEGL01 (sample SAMN16246548, study PRJNA631951) | gut metagenome | biome: gut microbiome; feature: rumen; material: fiber-attached | host: Bos | place: Iran: Karaj | collected 2018-10
CCAGGCGGGCGACACGGACTACTACCAGTTCACGCTCTCCAACATGGGCGTCACGGGGGACCATGTCTCCATTTCGTTCGAGCATGGCGCGGGCGACCTGGACCTGTACCTGTACAACGCCTCCGGCAGCCAGATACAGAAGTCCGCAGGGACGGGCAACGCGGAGCGTCTGTCCTTCGCGGGGCTTGCGGCGGGCACTTACTACGTGCAGGTGACGTCGCCGTACGACGCGGTCAACGAATACGCCTTGGAGTGGAGTTTCACGCCGAACAAGGTGGAGGCTGACCGCTACGAGGGCCATGAGCCGATCGCCGTCACGGAGACAACGAAAATCGAGAACCTGACGATCAGCGCGCCCGGCAACGGTGTGACGCGTGCGGACGCCTTCACGATCACGCTCGGCGCGACGGGGACGGCCTCCAGCAAGATCACCTTCTCCGGCTACCGTTCCGACTGGAACGGCCTTGCCTACACGCTGAGGAACAGTTCCGGCGGCACGGTGCTCACGGGGACGGGCCCCGAAATCAGCCTCAACGGCCTCGCCGCGGGCAATTACAGCCTGACTGTCGATACGCCGGTGGAGGGCAGTTACGGTACATACAGCGTCTCCGTGAACTTGCCTGCGGCCAAGGAGCCTTCCTGGACTGTGCTGGTCTATATGGTGGCCGACAACAATCTTGAAAGCGCCGGGTTGACCGATCTGCTTGAAATGCAACGGGCGAATCTGGATTCCGGTGTTGACGTGTATGTTCTTTGCGACAGGATACCCGGATATTCGAGTGCACAGGGGAACTGGACGGACACGCGTGTCGGAAAGATCGAGTATTCCACCGGAAACACCATTACCGTGAAATGGGAGTCTTGGGGGGAATTGGATACAGGCAATGCAAGCACGCTGAGTCGGTTCCTCAACTGGGGGGCGGAGCAGGCTCCCGATTCCGACAACTATGCGTTGGTTCTGTGGGATCATGGTGGCGGCATAACGGGGGCCATGAGTGATGAAACCTCGGACACGATTATTAAAGTGAATGATATTGCCAATGCCGTGTCGTCAAGTTCTTTGAACATTTCAGTTGTGGGATTTGACGCGTGTCTGATGGCGATGGCGGAAGTTGTATCTTGCTTCGACGGGATAACGGATTATCTGGTGGCTTCGGAAGAATCAGAAGGTGGCAATGGATGGAATTGGACAAGCGTCCTCTCGTCTGTCAAGGGCAATATGAGTTCTGAAGAATTCGCCACTTCGATTGTAAATGCAGGGAGGGACAGCTCGGCGATTTATACATTGTCGGCCATCGCCACGGACGGACAGCTTTCACAAGCATTGGAAGGTTTTGCCGTGGCATCTCAGAATTTCACAAAGAATGACTGGGCAGTCTTGTCCTATGCATGTGTGGCATGCGATGAATACTATGCTATCACAAATTATCCGTTGTTTATAGATGTAGCCAGTGTTTTGAATTCTGATTACATTCGCCAGAATCAGAATAATCTGTCTTCTATTTTCCTCTCTGAAATAGAAAAACTGAAAAGCGCCATTTCATCTTCGGTTGTAAAGAACTATGCTGTTTCAAGTTATTCGGAGAGCCACGGTGTGTCGATTTATTCGCCTTGCTATCTGATAAATCCGACAACATTAAATTCATATGTTGAATCAACGCCGTTGGGGACTACGTCCTATATGGCTTTTCTGGATAAACTGTTCAATGAAGCGGATCAATATTTTAGAAGTTATAGAAATATTTTGAGCGTTCTTCCCAATAGTGAATACATTAGTACAAGTGGAGAGAAAGTCACCGCCAAATCAATTGGTGTGTTTTCTGGTAACGGGGTGGTATTTGACAAGCTGAAATCCTTGGGATACGACTTGGAGACATATTATATTTTCGATGTAACAAAGGAAGGACGAGCAGATGACAAACTGCTCTTTGCCGTTGAGAACCAGCATGCCATGTTTACCGTTTCATTATGTGACAGTGACGGAAACAGCTTGTATTCTATCTCGCATACTGGCGGGATGGTCGCCATTTCTCTGGCCGACTTGGAAATGGATCAGGAGTATTTGGTCAAGTTCTCAAGTGATATCCAAACATATTATAATCTGACGTTCTCCGCAGACTGGACGACTGGTGTGGACATGCATGACTACGCTTTAAGCCACAGGAATGAAAAAATGGCTAACGGCAACGGCATTCTGGAAAAAGCATCCATCCTATCGCTCGGATATTACAGTGGTCTTGTTACGTATGAAGGAGATACGGACTGGTATAGAATCGACAATACCTATGTTGATAAACTCAACGCCGTCGTTTCTGGTACTGGACTTTCCGTCGGCGAGTATGACGCTGCAGGCAATCTTGTTCAGATGGCTACCTTTGCAAACGGGAAATATACAATGACGATGCAATCGTCAAACTATTTGTTGGTCGAAGGAAACGCTGATATCAACCAGGATGCAGTCAATGCGTATTCGATATCACTTCTTACGGTGCTTCCCGCACCGCAGAATTTGCTAGGGTTGCCGGATGATCTTTCATGGTTGGATGTCGATGGCGCGTCTGGCTATGTCGTGGAATACAGCCAGAATGGGTTCGCTACATGTATCACGGTGGAGACGGAAACTGCCGGACTGGAGCATCTCAACCTGCCGTCCGGTACATGGCAGTGGCGCGTAAGGGCGAAGGAAGGTGAAGAATGGGCCGTCGGTGACAACATCGTCATTCCGTCGTCTGGTATGGAGCCGACTGTTGTGACGGCAATCGAAGACGGCGTGAAGGATGCGTTCTTCGTGAAGGCGATCGGCACATGGGATAGCACCTACCGCGCACGGCACATGGGCGTGAACGATGTCTGGGAGGGTACTGGCGAGAAGGTCGTCTTCGGCGGCGAGAACCGCTTCGGCGACATCTTCCAGGGCTCGACGGACGAAAACGTCCTCTTGCTGACGGACGACGCCAACGGCGACGCCCTCTTCGTTTACGACATTTACACGGATTCGAAGGATGACATGGCCAAATACCAAGGGCGCCTGGCCAATATAAAGGAGATCATGGCAGGCGCTGGAAACGACATCGTCGATCTGACTAGCGACCAGTTCGATTATGTAGGTGGTGGTTTGTCGATCCACGGCGGCCTTGGCGACGACACGATCTGGGCAAACGCGGGGAACAACACGCTGTTCGGCGACGCGGGCAATGACAGGATCGTAGGAGCAAACGGCAATGACGTGATAGTCGGCGGCCTCGGCAACGACAGCATGCATGGCGGCGGAGGTAACGACGTCTTCGCGTACGGCGACTACGCCTGGGGGCAGGATACCATCGAGCAGCTGCCGGGTGGTGACCTCCGCCTGTGGTTTGCGGACGGCGTGAAGCTCGGGAGTGCCGAAGGCGACATCCAGCTGACGTACGACGCGGACAACAACGCCGTCGTGAAGCGCATCGGCACAAGCGACAAGGTGACGGTGAAGGGCTATACGCAAGCCGAAGTCGCCGACCGACTGGTCTTCGGCAACGGGACATACAACGGTCTGAACTACGGCGAGTTGTCCACCATGGGTGTCTTCTCGCCGTCCAGTACGGAACGTGTCTTCGAAGAGAGGACGCGTGGGCAGTTGGCCTGAAACAGACACACTAAGACGCAATTCTCCTCTGGGGCTCTGTGACTTTGCGTTAAACATTCATTATCAGTAGAATAATAGGATAGGAGATAGGTAAGATGTCAGAAGAATCCCAGCAACTCGTTGCGTCCGATGGTGGAATCCAGACCGTTGCCCCGCAATCGATGGCGGTTTCACCGCAAATCGTCTATCTTGACTTCGATGGCGCGGAGACGTCGTACAATGGTGAACTTCTGACCATCGACAACGTTGTTGTGGAGGATTCCGGTTTTGATTCGGAATCCATCACGTTGATCGTCGCCGCCTTGAATGACCAGTTCGGCGACGATGTTGTCTTTACGGCTGAACTGCCCCAGACGGATGAATATTCGACCATCTACGTCGGAGTGACCTCCGCCTTTGAGGAATATGGTGATTTTCTTGGCATCGCGGAAACTCTTGATTCCAGTAACCAAATCCATAATGACAATGCCTTTGTGTTGCTGAATTCCGCCGCGTCCGTGGAACTGGTCACCTCCGTCATCGCTCATGAGACGGAGCATATCATGGGTGAGCTACACCATGGAAACGGAACGCTGAACGCATACGCTGAAGAAAACATTTCGATTGTCTATATAAACGAAGACTATCACAATCTACTGTATGACCATATCGCTAATCATGCTAGATTAGATGTGGATTTGTACAATTATCTGACACAATCTTATTATACATTGATATTTGGAAATCTCATAGAGTCTATTTCCAAATGTTCTGAATGCGCTTCCTATCCTGTGAAAATTGTTAATGCGTCTTCTATGCTTATGTCTGCCGCTCATACAATCAATGGGATCAGTATCCTAAACGGTGCACGGATGTTTGTGTCACATGGCGGAGTCGCAACAGACATTGGAATCAGTGCTGGCGCTGTCACGGAAGTGTATTCTGGTGGAGTAATGGTCAGTTTTTCTGTCTATCAAGGCGGAACATTGAAAGTGCATAATGATGCCAAACTCTCTGGTTTTATGGAAGTAATCGGGAATGTTTCCATTGAAAACAACGCTATTGTTGATTTTTCAGTTAATTTACTAACAGATTCGTCAACTTATTTAATTGATGGATTGGATTATTTTAATACCGTTGATAATTTTACTTGTACTGTAAAAACTAATCAAGAATCTGGTGATTATTATATCGCCAATGATTCGTCTTTCTCAAAAAATGTTACTTTGAAAAATACAAGCGGAACAATACTGGGAGAATTGTCAATCAATCATTCAATTCAAGTTGACGATAAGCGATATTCTCTGCATTACTCGAATGGTGGCAACTATCTGACTTTGTCTATCGAGGCAAATTCAAATTATCCAGTAAAACTTTATGATGATAATAATTTGACCTCGGCTGCTTCGAGCATGGCCAATGTCGTTTTGAGGAAGAATGCCGATAATCGAATGGAGGTCTCCAGCGGAGGCATCGTTATCAATACGACTATAAATGCAGAGACGAAGATGGAGGTTTCCAGTGGAGGCATTGTCAGTTCTGCGATTATAAATAGTGGTGGCACATTGAATGCGAATGACGGGATCCTGAAGGGGAACATCCGTCTCGGTGGCCAGCTTGTCGTGACTGGCGACATCGCCGCCGCAGATGCGGAAATAGTTTTTGATTTGACACAACGATCTCCAAACGATGGCGTTATGGTAGTCAATCTTGATAAAATCAATGACGCCACCTACACCATATCCGTATCGTCCGATATGAAAGAAGGGAAGTATCTGCTTGCGAATGGTGCTGGTGGTTTCTCGAACGACATTAATTTCACTGTGAATGGAGTGGCACTGAGCGAAGGATATCTAGGGCAATATACATTCACTTGGAAGACAAATGCCGAAACAGCATATGGTTTGTTTAGTTTAAATCAGGGAGGATATACAGGAATAAATTATAATGGATACAATTACGTTCTCACAAAAGAAGGTGGGGAATTATGCCTCAATGTCAAGAAAAATCTCGAAACAATGATTCTTTATCTGGATGGAGATAATAATCTGGATTTTAAATTGAATTATGTTCTAGTAGATATCTTTAAAGAAGTTTGTTGCAAAACAACAAATTTTGACCGATGTATCGTAATTCATGCTGATTCAGTGCTAAATGATGGAGATTACTATTATACGATAATCAGTGGTTGTGCGCCATCTGCATATGAATCAAACGAATATGGCAGTAAGCAAGTAGAGCTTGACAGCTATAAGTCTTCTTCGTTAAAATCATTAATTGATAGTGCAAAATCAACTAATAAAGCAAATGATTATACACTTCTTGCTTGGGATCATGGAGGTGGTGTTTATGGACTTTGTTGGGATTATCATAGTCCTTCGGGAGATGGGCATATGGAGGTAATACCATTTGCAGAAGCATTAAAAGATTCTTCCATAACAACAGTTTGTTTTGATGCCTGTCTAATGTCATCATTAGAGGTAATACAGGCTCTTTCAAAATATACAAACTTGGAGTATGCAGTTGCATCTGCTGAGGTCACATTGACTAGTGATTTGAATTACAGGGCTTTATTTTCTGAATATGTAAAAGGAGAAGGTAAAATTGAGCAAAATTATTATGATTTATATAATAGTAAAACTAATTCGATGATTGATATAAAATCAGTAAATAAATTAGCCCAGTATTTAGATGCTACTGGTAAATATATTCTTGAACAAGTTAGTCAAAATGACAGGGAAATCTGGACTAAAATTGAAAATGCAGTTGATAGTTCTTTTGCTTATGGAACTAGTAAGAGGAAAGTAAAATCTAGATTTGACAAACTTTATAAAGGAACTGATTTAGGCATTTTCCTCAAAAAAATGTTATCCATATTTAAAGATTATTCTCTTATAACGGCTGCAATAGAGTTGGCACTTGGTGAAATTTCAAAGGTTGTGTGCCAGCTTAAAACAAAATGGGGCTATGGAGATACGTCAGGTTTGTCAGTTTATATTCCAATCAAGAAAAATGAGTATGCTTTTCATGTAATAAAAAGTATCATGCCGACAAATTGGTTTCATTTTGTGGAATTGATCGTTGAAAAGACAACTTTATCTTCATATTTTAATTTTGAGTCTTGGCATTTGAAGGAAACAGTTCAAAACGCTAATGGACAAACGGTGTTGGGGACATTTTCTGGAGAAAACACAGTCTTTTCTGATTTATATGTTGAGAATGCCAACACAGAGTTTTCGTTTGTCATGAACAATACAGGTCAACAGAATGATAAAATATTGTTAAATATCAAAGACGGAAAAGAGAAAATAGTGTGGACATTGTATGATGCCAATGGGAACTCCATCTATGAAGGACAGGATTTGGAAATTGATCTTTCAGAGGTAAATTCAGGAACATATATCTTAAGCGTTATGTCAAATGAACCCTCGATTATCGACATGACATTCAGTGCGAATTGGAGTAGTTCATATGACTATCTTGATGATTCTAGCCCAAATAATACAATTGATACTGCATTTGAAATCGATGGCATGTCATTGACGGGATTGTTGGTATCATCGACGGATAAAGATTGGTTTTCTTTTAAACAGGAAATGTATTCCAATATCATTACTGTTTCTAGTAATAATGCAACAGGACTTTTGAAAGTATCTGTTTATGATGATACGGGGAATCTTGTTTCTATATTGAACCAGGATTCAAACGGCAACTATGTTTTCTCTTCTTTTGATGCTGGATACATATGTGTTGAGAGCCAGAAAGGTGAAAAGGTATGCTATAATATTGTATCAGAATTTGATATGAGTTTTATCAAGAATTCTGTTTCTTTATTGGGCGACAGTTCCGCACTCAATTGGTGGAATGTGGATACTGCCGATCTCTATCAAATTGAAATATCTACGGATAATTTTGAGACTGTCATAAGTCTTGATATATCAAGCGAAGGACTTGATCTGTTGAATTTGCCTGCCAATGCCTATCAATGGAGAATCAGTATAGATGAACTGGAGGAATGGCTTGAAGGTAATGACATCATAGCGGAAACATACCAAGAAGCCCAAGTTCTTGAAGCAGAAGAGGATGGTAAGGCAGACGCATTCTTCGTGAAGCCGTTGAGCACGTGGGACAGCACGTTCCGCGCACGTCACATGGGCATACAAGGCGAATGGGAGGGCACGGGGGAGAAGATAGTGTTCGGTGGAGAAAATCGCTTTGGTGACATTTTAGCGGGATCTAATGATGCTTCTATTTTGCTTTTGACCGACGACGACAATGGCGACGCGTTGTTCGTCGATGACATCTATTCCGCTTTTCCGGAAGGGCTTGAGGCGCAGGCGCGTATTGCGAAAATCAATGAAATTCGCGCAGGGGCCGGCAATGATCTGATCGATCTGACAAGCCAGAGATTCGCATATATTGGCGATGGTATGACGGTGAAAGGCGGTCTTGGCAACGATATTATCTGGGCGAACAAAGGCAACAACACTCTCTTCGGCGATGCGGGCGACGATCGGCTGGTAGGTGCGGGCGGCAATGACGTCATCGTGGGCGGCAGTGGCGACGATGCACTGCATGGTGGCGGAGGCGATGATGTTTTCGTCTTCGGCGGAAATTGGGGCAACGATTCTGTCGAGCAACTTGCCAATGGGAAGGTAACGTTGTGGTTTGATGAAGGTTCATCAGCCAATTGGGATGCCACGAATCTCAAGTATTCCGACGGTGCAAACAGTGTACAGGTGGTCGGCGTTGCGTCTGAAGATGTGACGCTTAAGTTCGGCGACGACGGCAGTGAACAATATGCCAATCTACTGAAATCCCGTGCTTTCGACGAATTCAGCAGTGAACGGATCTTTGAGAATAGGAACAATCGGGGGATGCTTGCATAATATGGGAAGAGATAAGATACTATTGGAACGGCCTTTGTATGTAATCGATGGGAAAACACTGAATACACTGTTTTTTTACAGAATGCCTTGTCGCTGTAGGCCTTGTTACAGATGATTTTGAGCAGACATGACATGATGGATTGCTGAAAATTCGTCTGGGCTCCAGCAGGCAAGGCGGTTTCATTGTGCCTCATACGGGAAAAATAATGTCATGCTGAAAATCTTGGCACAAGAACAAGAACAGAACAATAGTAATAATACAATCGAAATGTATTTTATAAGAAAGTGTAACACTTTGGGACTATAGAGAATAGGAAGAGAAATCAGGCAGGAACGATTCATCATGACAAGATGCTTAATTCGTCATTTAGAAAATAAACATAAGTCTATTTTCTTTCATACACTATGTGCCATCTTTTTCTTCATGGCACTCCCCGATAGTATTGTACAAGCGGAGGAAACACCCGCAGATGCGTTTGAATATCGCATTGAGGGGACTCAGGCGATTATTACAAGATTTATCGGAAATCAGACGAATATCATTATTCCAGAGAAACTGGATGGTATGCCAGTGACTGTCATCGCAGAAAACGCGTTCGCTTTTTGCGAGGATATTACATCTGTAATCATTCCGCAGAGCGTGACCAGCATAGGACATGAGGCGTTTAGCGGTTGTAGTAGCTTGGCATCCATCAGCATTCCAGACGATGTTGTGTTCATCGGTGATGGAGCATTTTTAGAATGCATTGGGCTGGAGTCTGTTACACTTCCTAAAAAGTTGACGTCCATAGGAGAACAAGCATTCAGTATGTGCCTCAGCCTTGTGTCAATCATGATTCCTGACAGTGTTGAGTCCATTGGAAATTATGCGTTTAATGAATGTAACTCATTGGAATCGGTTACCATTGGCAACAACGTAAAATCAATTGGGGATTTTGCATTCTACAATTGTTGCATGCTGGAGTCCGTTGAACTTCCAGAGAAGGTAGAGTCCATTGGCGAGTATGCATTTTCAAAATGTGGCAACATAACGGGCGTTATCATGTCGAACGGTTTGTGTTCCATTGGCAATTATGTGTTTAGCGTATGTAGCAAATTGGCTTCCATCATGATTCCTGATAGCGTGACATCTATTGGTGAAGGTGCATTTTATGCTTGTAGTTCCCTGGCAGATATTAGTTTGGGAAATGCTTTGACCACCTTGGGGGATTTTGCATTTTCCGAATGTACCGCCCTTGTATGCATCACCATACCGGATAGTGTGGTATCCATAGGCAAGGGTGTGTTCTACAACTGCAGCAATCTTGAGTCAGTTAATCTCGCAAGTAGTGTCAAGTCCATAGGTGATTATGCGTTTCGTGGCTGTGGCAGTCTTACATCCATCATGATACCGAACGGAGTGGAGTCCATTGGTGAATATGCTTTTCGTGAATGTAGCAAGCTTGTATCCATTGTCATTCCAGATACTGTGACTGATATTGGAGAGGGCGCATTTTCAAATTGTATTGAACTTGTATCCGCTAATATGGGAGATGGTGTGACATATATGGGAAAATTTGCGTTTTATGAATGTACCAATCTTGTTTCAATTGCCATTCCAGACAAGTTGACATCCATTCAGAATCAGACATTTTTCAAATGCAGTAGCTTGGAGATTGTCATTATTCCAGATAGCGTGACAACCATTGACACAGGAGCATTTTACGAGTGCACTCGTTTGACATCCGTGCAGATACCGTGCAATGTGACATCCATTGGCGATTATGCATTTCATAAATGCTCTAGTTTGAAAGAGATACTTTTTAAGAATGAACCACCTGTTTGGGGTGAAGAAAGTTATCCCACGCCGATTATTTTTTCAGTTCAGGAAAACAAAGGCTGGGAAGACTGGGCGGCTCCTGACGGTGTCACGGTCAGGTTTTACAAGGATGATACGCCAAAGCAGACGCTGGAGTTGTCCGCTGGCTGGAATTGGGTGGGATTCATGGTGTTACCTGCGAGTCACAAGATAGGCGATGTGCTGGACGCGAATGCTTTCAAGCCTAATGACTTGGTCGTTACAGACGGTGTCGCCGCCCGCTTCACTGGAGATGCTTGGCTTCCGAGCGGCTTTTCGATTGAATATGGGCGAATGTATCAAATCCATGTCTCTGGTACGACTATCCTTATGGTGGAAGGTGATGTGAGCGATGCAAGGTTACTGCCGATTGTAGCAGGATGGAACTGGATTTCCAATCCGACGAGTGAAGCCGTGGCATTGTCGCAGTTGACGCACAGCGGCGGATGGACGGCCGGAGATCGTATCTTATTCTCAAATGGTTCGGTATCATACTCTGGAACGCAATGGATCCCATCTGGAATCTTCATACTGGAACCAGGCAGGGGATGTCAAATCTACTCTGCCAAGGCGGGGACGATATCGTTTTAACCAAACAGGCAGTTGAAATTTTTGTGCCTTTTGTCATTGCGGTCACACAGGAGTGCGCCTTCTTGTTCCTATGTAATCTAGTGGGAACTGTTTGCATTTTTTCTTAAAAACAGTAAATTACAATTGTTTTATATTAAAATAAGATTAATTGATAAACCACGAGGAACAAGACATGAAGACAAGGCACGGTTTCTGGCATCTGACGGTATTCTTCATTCTGGCGGCGCTGGCCGCCGTCCACTCGGCGGAGGTCGGCGCGGACGACATCCTGGACGCTTCGCGGAAGTGGATCGCGGACAACG
>JAEEGL017138422.1_pt1 | contig 11220 bp, 9 predicted proteins | sample 9134231 | NCBI WGS metagenome assembly JAEEGL01 (sample SAMN16246548, study PRJNA631951) | gut metagenome | biome: gut microbiome; feature: rumen; material: fiber-attached | host: Bos | place: Iran: Karaj | collected 2018-10
CATTATCGCAACGCCTTCCGGTACGTTGTCCGCGCCGTAGCAGTTGACCGCGGCTCTCGGGCCTTTGGAGAACGGTTTCTTTTCAACGACCTTTACCGTTTCGGTGTAGGGATCGAATTCGGTTTTAACGTAAGTGAAGCCGTTTATTCTCGAAATGATATACGCGGCGTCTTTGCCGAGACCGTTCAGTATGACGCGGAGCGGTTTGACTCTGACTTTGTTGGCGTTGAGCGCTATTTTGATCGCGCCTTCGGCTGCCGCGAACGATTCGTGACCTGCGAGGAAGCAGAAGCATTCCGTCTCTTCGGAAAGAAGCATCTTGCCGAGGTTGCCGTGGCCGAGACCGACTTTTCTGTTTTCGGCGACCGAGCCGGGTACGCAGAAGCTCTGCAGACCCACGCCGATCATAGCGGCGGCGTCGGCGGCTTTTTTGCAGCCGCATTTTATCGCGATAGCCGCGCCGACGGTATAAGCCCATTTTGCGTTTTCAAAGCAGATCGGCTGTGTTTCCTGTACGATCGTGTAGGGATCGATGCCCTTTTCGTCGCATATCTTTTTGCACTCGTCTATCGAGGAGATGCCGTATTCCTTAAGTACGCCGAGGATCTTAGCCTCGCGTCTTTCATATCCTTCAAAAGTAGCCATTTTTCTCCTCCTTATTCCTTGCGCGGGTCGATATACCTGACCGCTCCGTCTTCGGGAGCGAATCTGCCGTAGTGACCCGTAGCTTTCTTATACGCTTCATTCGGTTCCATGCCTTTTTTGATGAAATCGGTCATTTTGCCGAGAGATACGAATTCATAACCGATGACCTCATTGTTTTCGTCGAGAGCCATTCTCGTGCAGTAACCCTCGGTCATTTCGAGATAACGGACGCCTTTTTCTTTAGTGCCGTACATTGTGCCGACCATGCTGCGTTCGCCCTTGCCGAGATCTTCAAGGCCTGCGCCGATGACGAGACCGCCTTCGGAAAAAGCGGACTGCGAACGGCCGTAAACGATCTGTAAAAACAGTTCTCTCATGGCGGTGTTGATCGCGTCGCAAACGAGGTCTGTGTTGAGCGCTTCGAGTATAGTTTTGCCGGGGAGTATCTCAGCCGCCATAGCCGCCGAATGGGTCATACCGGAACAGCCGATCGTCTCGACGAGAGCCTCTTCGATTATGCCGTTTTTGACGTTGAGCGAGAGCTTGCAGGCGCCTTGCTGAGGAGCGCACCAGCCCACGCCGTGGGTGTAAGCCGAAATGTCGGAGATCTGTTTAGCCTGGATCCACTTGCCCTCTTCCGGTATCGGAGCGGGACCGTGGTCGCAGCCCTTTTTGACTTTGCACTGGTTCTGGACCTCGCGCGAGTAAAGAAGTTCACTCATTTTGCTGTCTCCTTATCTTTTCAAAAGTTTGCCGTAGCAGGTGCCGAAAGCGCAGGCGGCGTTCGATTCATCCGTGTCTATATGCATCGCAAGCGCGAATTTCGGGCTGACTCTTACGACTACATCGCCGAAGACGGTCGTTCTGTCGGCGTTTTCTATCTTGACTTTGACTATCTGCTTGTCCGCTACGCCGAATTCAGCCGCGTCTTCGGGCGTCATGTGTATGTGACGTTTCGCCGCGATAACGCCTTCGCTGATCTCAAGTTCGCCGGCGGGGCCTACGAGCTTGATGCCGGACGTGCCTTCGATGTCGCCGCTTTCGCGTACTTTCGCTTCAACGCCGAGCGTTCTCGCGTCGGTAAGTGAGATCTCGACCTGGTTAGCTTTGCGTTCCGGACCGAGAACGATAACGTTTGCGATCTCTTTCTTCGGACCGACGAGCTTCAGTCTCTCTTCGCAGGCGAACTGCCCCGGCTGAGAAAGCGGTTTCTTCTCGGTAAGGGTATGGCCTTTGCCGAACAGAACTTCAACTGCTTCGCGTGTGAGATGAACGTGTCTTGCCGAAGTTTCAACAAGTATTTTTTTCTCCATAAAAGATACTCCTTTTACATTAAAATTCAATTTATTATACATCCGCCGCCGTTTTTATTCAATGTATAAAATAAAACAATTTGTTAAGAATAAAAAAGAATAATAAGAAAAGGAAAAATGCGTATGTGCGACAGCGAAAATAAAGAAATAACGGAGAAAGTCAGACCGGTGGAATGCATAACGGTCTGCGGTCAGATAGAGGGTCATTATTCGCTCGGTCCGGGTCAGAAAGCGACGAGATACGAAGAGCTGATACCGAAACTCGTCGAGTGCGAGATGTCGGAGCAGACGAAAGCCGTACTGTTCGTCATAAACACGATAGGCGGCGACGTCGAAGCCGGGCTCGCGATAGCCGAGCTTATCGCCTCGATGTCAAAGCCGACGGCTTCGCTCGTGCTCGGCGGCGGGCATTCCATCGGAGTGCCGCTCGCCGTCGCGGCGAAACGGTCTTTTATCGTCGGCTCGGCTACTATGACGATACACCCCGTGAGATATAACGGACTCGTGCTCGGGGTGGAGCAGAGCTTCACTTATTTCAGACAGATGCAGGAGCGTATAAACGGCTTCATCGTATCTCACAGCCGGATCGAAAGAAAAGAACTCGAACGGCTCATGTTCGATACCGACGAGATCGCCGCCGATATGGGGACGGTAATAGACGGAAAAACCGCCGTGGAATGCGGTCTGATCGACTGCCGCGGCGGCATAACCGAAGCGCTTTCGTGGCTGAACGGTTCGGTATAAGGCGAGGGCTTAACGAGTGGATGCCGCCTTCGGTCTAATTTTTCTCCTATAAACGCAAAAGGTCTTGATTTTTCTATAAAAATAATGTATAATAACAATGCGGAGGTATTTGCCATGAACGACGTGCTTGAAAGAATCGAATATTTGAGAAAACAGCTCCACTATCATTCCGTAAGATATTACGTTTACGACGATCCCGAAATATCGGATTTCGAGTACGACGCGATGTTCGACGAACTGAAAAAACTCGAGGCGGCTCACCCCGAATACGACAGCCCCACCTCGCCGACAAAACGCGTCGGCGGCGCGGTGCTCGACAAATTCGAAAAAGTGACGCACAGAAACAAAATGGGTTCTCTCGACGACGTTTTTTCAATTGAAGCGGCTGAAGAATTCGTGAATTCGATGATCAGACTCGGGGCTGATTCGTTTTCGGTCGAACCGAAGATCGACGGGCTTTCGGTATGCCTTCATTACGAAAACGGCGAATTCGTCTCCGGCGCGACGCGCGGCGACGGTTCGGTCGGCGAAAACGTCACCGAAAACCTTAAGACCGTGCCGAGCATACCGATGCGCCTGACAGAAGATCCGGGACTGCTCGAAGTCCGCGGCGAGGTATATATGCCTCGCAAGAATTTCGAGGCGCTGAACGAAAAACGCGAGATATCCGGCGAGCCGCTTTTTGCAAATCCGCGCAACGCCGCGGCGGGTTCTCTCCGTCAGCTCGACAGTAAGATAACGGCTGAGCGTAAACTCGACATATTCGTTTTCAACGTTCAGGAATATCACGGCGACGCCTACACCACGCATACCGGCTCGATCGGGTTTTTGAAAAAACTCGGTTTCAAAACGATACCTTACATGAAAGAAACGCATACGGCGAAAGAAACGTCGGATCATATAAAATACATAGGAGAAATGCGCGCCGATCTGCCCTTTGACATCGACGGCGTCGTCATAAAGGTCAACGACCTGAAACTGCGTGAGAAGATCGGCGAGAACATAAGCACGCCGAAATGGGCGGCGGCTTACAAATTCCCGCCAGAAGTCAAGTCGACCGAACTGCTCGATATAACCGTACAGGTCGGCAGAACGGGCGTGCTGACGCCTCTCGCGGTGCTCGCTCCCGTCCGCCTCGCCGGTACGACCGTGCGCGCGGCGACTCTTCACAATATAGATTTCATAAGAAGCAAGGATATAAGAATAGGCGATACGGTCGAAGTATCCAAAGCCGGCGACATAATCCCGGAGGTGCGTAAGGTCGATCTGTCCAAGCGCAAACCGGGCTCGGTACCGTTTGAAATGCCGGCCGTCTGCCCGTCGTGCGGCGAGCCGACTGTCAGGGACGACGAAGCCGCGACGAGATGCACCAATTCAGCCTGCCCGGCGCAGATCGAGCGGACGCTGACGCATTTCGCCTCGCGCGATGCAATGAACATCGACGGTATGGGACCGGCGATAGTAAAACTCTTATGCGAACAAAAACTCATAAAAGACTCAGCGGACATATATAAACTCGGCAAAGAAGATATAGCGGCGCTTGAACGGATGGGCGACAAATCCGCGGAAAACATCATCGCCGCGATAGAAAACTCGAAGAACGCCGGCCTCGACCGGCTCATATACGCGCTCGGTATAAGAAATATCGGGCAGAAAGCGGCAAAAGTGCTCGCCGAGCAGTACGGCGATATAGACGCGCTGTTTACGGCGACTGCGGAAGAACTCGCCGCGATACCCGATTTCGGGCAGATAACCGCTGAATGCGTCGTCAACTGGTTCTCGCATCCGCAGAACAGAGAACTTATAGAAGAACTCAAAGCGTCCGGCGTCGTAACGACGTACGTCAGACAGACTGTGAGCGACGTTTTCGCCGGTTTGACGTTCGTTCTGACCGGCACGCTTCCGTCGCTTACGCGCGAGCAGGCGGAGAAGATGATAACGGACAGAGGCGGTAAGGCCTCGTCTTCGGTATCCAAGAACACGTCTTACGTGCTCGCGGGTGAAAAAGCCGGCAGCAAGCTGACGAAAGCTCAGTCGCTCGGCGTGCCGATAATAGACGAGGAACGCTTCCAACAGATGTGTGAAGGTAAATGATATGTTTATTGATTACGTAAAAATTTATATAAAAGCCGGAAACGGCGGCAACGGCTGCGTGTCGTTCCGGCGTGAAAAATACGTCGCCAAGGGCGGACCGGACGGAGGCGACGGCGGCCGCGGCGGCGATATCGTATTTGTTGCCGATCAGGGCAAGGATACGCTGCTCGATTTCAGATACAGAAGAAAATACGTCGCCGAAAACGGTGCCGACGGCGCCGGCTCGAAATATCACGGCAAAAACGGAGCCGATCTGATAATCCCCGTGCCGAAGGGCACTGTCATACGGGACGCGGCGACCGGCAAGATAATCAAGGATATTTCGGACGACGAGCCGTTCGTATGTCTGCGCGGCGGCAAAGGCGGCTGGGGCAACAAGCATTTCGCCACACCGACGCGCCAGATACCGCGGTTTGCGAAAAACGGCATCGAAGGACCGGAAAAAGAGGTCATATTGGAGCTTAAAATGATCGCCGACGTAGGCCTTATCGGTATGCCGAGCGTGGGCAAATCGTCGCTTTTGTCGGTCATATCCGCGGCGAAGCCGAAGATCGCCGATTATCATTTCACGACTCTGTCGCCGAATCTCGGCGTAGTGCCGTGCGACGACGGGGCGTTCGTCTGCGCCGACATACCCGGGCTTATCGAAGGAGCGTCCGAAGGGCTCGGCCTCGGTCACGACTTTTTACGTCATATAGACAGATGCAGACTGCTCGTACATATAGTCGATATCTCGCAGTCCGAGGGCAGAGACGCCGTCGAAGACGTCAAAACGATAGACGCCGAGCTTGAAAAGTATTCGCCCGAACTTGCCAAACGTCCGCAGATCATCGTCGCCAACAAGACCGACGCGCTCGACCCCGACGTTACGGATATAAAAGCGTTTGAAAAATACGCGAAAAAGACCGGCAGAGAAGTGCTGTATATCTCCGCGGCGACCGGAGAGGGCGTCAAAGAACTTGTAAGAAAAATAAAAGCGGAGCTTGACAGGCTGCCGCCGCTGACGGTCTACGAGCCCGAGTACGATGAAGATGAAGAAGAGATAAAAGAACTCGAACCGACCGTCACGGTCACCAGGCGGGAAGGCGTCTGGGAGGTCGAAGGCCAATGGCTTTACAGACTTATGGGACGCATCAACTTCGACGACCGCGAATCTATGGCGTACTTTGACAAGATGCTCCGCAAATACGGCATTTTCGCTCAGATGGAAGAGCAGGGAGTGCAGGACGGCGATATCGTCAGCCTTTACGGTTTTGAATACGAATACGTTAAATGAGGTGAAAACAAATGATCATAAAACAGCTTTCCGTTTTTGTTGAAAACAAATCGGGCAAACTCGCCGAGGTCACCGAGCTCATAGCGAAAAACGGAATTAACATAAACGCGCTGTCGATAGCAGATACGACAGACTTCGGCATACTCAGAATAGTCGTCGACCGCGTCGAAGAATCGGCGGCGCTTCTGCGTAAAAACGGCATGACGGTATCGGTATGCGATATCATATCCGTCGATCTCGACGATAAACCCGGCAAGCTCGCCGAAGCGCTGCGCGTACTGTCCGAAAACGGCATATTCATCGAGTACGTGTACGCTTACAGCTCGCCCGGCAAGGGCGGTCTCGCCCGCGTCGTCATCAGAGTCGACGACGCCGAGCTTGCCGATAAGTGCCTGCGCGAAGCCGGATTCAACTGATATGAAATAACTTTGCCTTATATGCGTTAACTCGATCTGCCGGGCGGATCATATCGCGCTGCGTCAGCGACATATCGCAATAAGGCGATATATCGCCTTGCGGCACGCGGCGGAACGGAAAAGAAAAACGGCGCTTACGCGTCGTTTAACGGCAACAAAAAAGCTGTTCGATCTCCCGGTTTTCGGGTTGATCGAACAGCCGTTTTTTTATGCGGTTCAACCGGCGTCGGGCGTGCAGATATAATCCGGTTCGGCGTATTTGACGTCGCTTCTTGTACGTATCAGCTCGATCGCCTCAAGAACGTTATCTTCTCCAGGATTTTTCAGGTACATCACAAGGGCGCACGTGCAGTCGTTTAAATCCATAAGCTTTTTGACGGCGGATAATTCGAACTCCGGAAAATCCTGCGCCGTATATTCCGCCCCGTCGCTTTTCGTCACAACGCGCACAATAAATCTGTCGGGTGCGAATTTGCCTTTATACTCGCTGTAATCCGGAAGAGTTATCTCTTCGGCCGGATCGGTCCCGGCGCTTCCGTATATGCTTTTGAAAAGCGACAGCTGAAGACTGTTTATCTTTTCTTGATCCGTGTTATTGTTCATGATCTCGGTCAGTCCCGCGTCGTAACGCACGGCTTTTTCGATCTCTTCGGGCGAATAGTAGTACGCACCGTAACGTGATCTGTGTATCATATTGATCTTTGCAATATCGTCTTCGGTAAGAAAACCTTTTTCATAAGCTTCTTTCAGGTCGTATGAAACGCCGTCCTTTTCGGCTTTTATCTCGGCAGACGAGCCCGTCCTGAACGAATAACCGCCGACCTCGATATCGTTTATTACGGACAAATGGCTGAGAACGAGTTTGACCCGGTAACCGTTATATTCGCCGTAATCATATTCGTTTCCGTTTGGCGGATTCATATCTCTTTCGTGATCAGACGCAAAATCTCCGTACCTGCACAATATGTGCGTAACCTGACCGATGGTATAAGATACGTCAAAATCTGATACGTCCAGATACCCTACGGCTTCCTGCCCTGAATAAAGCGTATATACCGTGTGTAAATTTCCGGATGCGTAGAACCGGACAAATTCTCCGATTTCTGCTGTTTTTTTACGTACTTTCTCAAACGATTTGCTTGACGCTATTATCTGCTGAACAGCGTCCAGCGTGAGTTTTTCACCGGCTTGTTTCGGATACACGATATCGGATAAAAGATCCGTAAGACCTGTAAGATCCGATTCCTCGGTCACCGAATAAACAGCGAGCGATATGCCTGTGCCGTCAAACAGTCTTGAATAATAATCGGTGCAGGAAAAAGAACCGTCTTGATTGATAAGGAATCTGAATACCTCTTCGCCCTGAAAGTTTCTCATCGTTACTCTGAACTTTGTACCGCTGTAATATGCGGATTCAAGACCGGTATCATAGCACGATATCCCCTTGACGCGGTCGATTATTTCCTTAATAATTTCACTGTCTGCCACTATTGATCTGTACTGCGTATAATCGACGGATATTTCAATGTAGACGACCGATGAAAGATCTTTGCCGGACAGATCGTATTTATCGGGCAGTTCGGGATATTCATACGGATCTTCACCTTCGCCGTATACGGCTTTGAAGAGTTCTTTTGCCAGCCGTTTTTGTTCGGCTTTATTTGACGTGCGGCTCTTTATTTCTTCGATACCGGCTTGATAAAGCAGATCGTTTTCCGTAGGGGTATCATCGGTGCCGTCGCCGTATATATCTCTGTAAAGCTCTTTTATAAGACGTTTCTGCATCGCTTTATCGGAGGTGTTATTCATTATTTCCTCAACGCCTGCCTGATAGCGAACGTCTTTGTCCAGATCGTCGTTCCCGTAAGAGCTTTCAAAATTCTGCCTGTGGATCCGGTTTATCTCAGCGATATCTTCTTCTGCCAGATATCCGTTTTTGAATGCATCTTCAAGAGTGCATTTTGCACCGTTTTTTTCAGCGATGATCGAAAAAGACGACGTGTATCTGAACGTATACCCGGCAACGTCGATACGCGATACCACGCAAGACATGCCGCGTTTGAATCTTACGCTATAACCGTTGAACTGTCCGTAAGAAAATTCGTCGCCTGTATAAACCGCATCAGTTATATCATTCGGCTGTCTGCCGGGCGTAAGACCGTGCTGCTGCATATATATCGGCAGATAGCATACGTAAGCGAGCGCGGCGATGAAGAGGACCGACGCGGCGACGCCGATAACTTTGAATACCGTTTTGCCGATCTCTTTTTTCTCTTTTGTTTTTACTCCGCATTCTCCGAGTATCTCCGTCCGGCTGCCGCAGACTATACCGTTGACCTCGTCGTTGAGCATATTTTTTATTTGTTTATCTGTCATCGTATTTACCTCTCTTTGTAATAGAGCCGCAGAGTCTGAAGCGCTCTCACATACCGCTTCTGCGCCGCCTGAGCCGATAGCCCCGTCTCTTTTGCGATATCTTTGAATCTCATGCCGCATAAGGCGTGATCGATCACGATATCGCGGTCGGTTTCGTTCAGCTTGCCGAGCGCGTCGAGCATCGTCAATTTTTCAGCCGCGCCGTCTTCGGTTCCGGCGGTCTGTTCGTCAAGCTCCGCGTGGTTTTTTCTTCTGCGCAAAATATGTAACGACTGATTTTTGCAGACCGATATTATATACGCACCCGCTCCGCCGCCGCGGTAGGCGCCTGCCGTGTCGATCAGGGCGAGCATGGTATCCTGAAGCGCGTCTTCCGCGTCTTGCTTGTCGTGAAGCATACGGTAAGCCGTGATATATATGTTTTTACCCATAAGATCGTATATATCGCACAAAGCGTTACCGTCTGTTTTTAGACGCTGTAATGCCGCTTCGAGTTTTTTATCGTCCGCTCTCATGCCGTTATCCTCCTTTTGCGTTCAATGATATAGTACCGCAAATACGTAAAAATCGGACGCGGAAAATCAAAAATTTTCAATTTCCGCGTCCTTTATCCCGAAAATGCTCAACCGTCGATCTCCGTGGAGTCGATATAATCCGGTTCGGCATAGGCTACGTCCGCTCTTTTGCGGAGCAGCTTCACCGCGTCGATGACGTTCTGTCTGCCGGGGTTTTTCAGCGTCAGTTTCAGCAGACATGCACCGCTTTTGGATTCGTATATCAAATGTACATTTGTGATCTCAAGCTCGGGAAAATCCCCGACCGTGTAGTTTTTGCCGTTATATTCCGGTCTGATCGAAACGCTGACGCCTTCGATATCGAATTCGCCGTCAAATTCTCTGTCGCGGTCGTCAAAGGTCTTCGCCGTGCACAGGACCGCTTTCGGGGGAGATGGATAGTAGATTATACCGGCGGTCGACACGTCAAGCCTCCCGCATTGTTTCCCATCGGAATAGATATAATAGATCTCGTGACATATTCCGGATCCGTAAGACATCCAAAGATCGCCGATCTTTGCTATGTGCTCGCATGCTTCCCGATACGTGCCGCTCGCCGTTACGATATCCTTAACAAGCTCGAGAGTGAGCTCACGCGGATCGTCGCTTATCAGCACAGCTGCCGCGTCTTTCGGAAAATCGCTTGAATTACAGATGACGATCTCTTTTGTCCGTAGTTCCGTAAAGCTGATCTCCGATCCGTCATAGTCTATACGCAGAATTCCGGATATCCCGGCGTCCGAATAAACGTAATAATCGGTAAAACCGTACACGCCGGAGCCCGTGAAGCTTATCACCGGAAAGTCGCCCGTTTCATAAATCTTATTGCAGACTTCGCCAAACGAGTCGCTTTTTTCTATGAATTGTTTTACGAGATCCAAAGTGAGAGCGCCGCGGCAGCCGTCGTCGATGATCCCGATCAGCTTTGCGATATCGTAAGTCAGAAGATACCCTTCGTATCCTTCGTGAGAGCTCTTAAGATCTTTCTTAATTATTTCACGGTTTTCGGCGCTGACGGTCAAACCGTACGTTTTTTCGATTTTCACAAAAAACTCGTCCGCATCCGTGAAAAATCCGCGCATTGCTTTGATGTTTTTCGGATCGTTTACCGCGTCCGTTTTCTCCGGTGATTTTATTTCCGTCGTCGTGACCGTGCCGGCGGGCGTGAGTCCGTGCTCCTGCATATATATCGGCAGATAGCAGACGTAGGCGAGCGCGGCGATGAAGAGGACCGACGCGGCGACGCCTATAACTTTGAATACGGTTTTACCGATCTCTTTTTTCTCTTTGACTTTGACTCCGCATCCGGACAAAACTGCGGCGCGGTTTTTTTTAAGTATGCCTTTTGACTCTTCCGCCAATTTTCTTTCGGCTTTTCTATCTGTCACGACGATCACCTTTCCTTATAATATTTTTTCAGGATCTGTAAAGCTCTGACGTATCTTTTCTGCGCCGCTTCGGCGCCGAGCCCCGTCTTTTCCGCGATATCTTTGAATTTCATACCGCACAGCGCGTGGTCTATGACGATGCCGCGATCGGTCTTTGATAAAAGCGAAAGGGCGTCGATCATTGTAAGACGCTCCGCGGCGTTATCTTCCGAGACCGCCGACGATTCTTCAAGAGCGTAAAGATCCTTTCTTTTGCGAAGGATCATAAGCGACTGATTTTTGCAGATCGAGAGGATGAACGGCGCGGCTTTTCCGTCTCCGCGGTAGGCGCCTGCCGCGTCGATAAGCGAAAGCATCGTGTTCTGAAGCGCGTCTTCGGCGTCGCCGTGATCGTTGAGGATCCCGTACGCGGTA
>JAEEGL010190087.1_pt1 | contig 11219 bp, 1 predicted proteins | sample 9134231 | NCBI WGS metagenome assembly JAEEGL01 (sample SAMN16246548, study PRJNA631951) | gut metagenome | biome: gut microbiome; feature: rumen; material: fiber-attached | host: Bos | place: Iran: Karaj | collected 2018-10
CCCAATCCCCAATCCCCAATCCCCAATCCCCAATCCCCAATCCCCATTAGAAAATTTTATTTTTTAGATAAATATATTTGTATATTAATTAAAATTACATTTTAAATATAAATAAAAAAATAATAATTTAAATTATTCCAAAACATGAGAATTATTAAAGAAATTCCTTCTATATATCTTCCATCTAAATTCATAGAGCCAGGAACGAGACTTGGAATTTTTATATCAGAACTGAAATCACGTATTAATCAAGAAAAAGAATTTATTAATTTCATATCATTACAAAAATTTTGGGATTTTAATAAAGTATCTCTCTGGTCTTTCGAAGAAATTTTAAATTACATAGATGAAATTCTAGAAAAATACTCTTCTTATAACGAAGACGAAATTAATAAAAATATTTTAATACCTTTATTAAAATTTTTATATTTATTGATACAAAATTGCTATAGTAAAGAAATATTCGCATCTTTCGATAATTTGCAAAAAATATATTTAAATAATTTAGACCTTAAAGTAAAGATATTAATTATAGAAATAAATATTGCTTTTATCGAAAATAAAAAATGTCTTATACATATAAATAAATTATTTTATAGAACTTTTAACAAATTAAGGAATTTAAAAACTCTTTTGATGGATTTAATAGCAAATAATTTCAAACTTAACCAAAGTGTGATAAATATTTTCGAAGAATTATTAAATAATATATATCGAAAATGGTCCATTAATTTAAATAAACGAAAAAAAAGATTAAATCAAGAAGAACAAAAAATAATTCAAGACGTACCCCCCTTTAATCTATTCAAAGAAATAATTTTTAATAAAAAAAATTATAAAAATAGTGATAATTTCAGAGGAAAACTCAAAAAAGAATATATATATTTCACACAAGGTTATATGACAAAGACACTGATATATGAAAAAAATTTAGAAAATGAAAATGTATTAAAATATTTAATGAAAGAAGAAATTTCATACATTATTTGCGTGAATGATTTTTTATTTATATTAAGTGAAATAGTCGATTGTGGTTTGGATATCAAAAATAAAAATTCGAATAAATTAATATCTATCGCTAAATATATTTTACTAGGATTAAATTTATATATGAAGGATAATCAAAATAATTACGATGATGACATGGTCGTATCAGAAAATTATATCGAGACTTATTATAACGATGTTTTAAAAATAGCAACTTCACCTGATACTTCATTAGATTTAAAAAGTATTTTTTTAAATGCGGGTATATATTTCATGACAACGTTTGATGGGTATGATAATATACTTTTTCAAAATGGTTTATTTCATTCATTTTTAAACGACTTAACTCATCAAAATGGTAATGAAATGGAAGTGCTAAATTTAAAAGACGGAAAAAATCAGGAATTTTTGAATATAATTTTAAATTTTGTGTTTAATTTTAAAATATTTAAAGAAATCCCGATTAATTTTTTATCAAAAATTTTAGAAGTTCCTAAAAATAATATATATCCTTTTCGTATTGATAATGTTATTTTTGCTCTAAAAAAAAGAAAAATTTTTGATGAAAATACTGTTAAAAATATAGTTATACCGAGATTAATTTACGAATTAGAAAATTTAAAAATACCTTCGAGTGAATTAAAATATAATTTTAGTGATAATAAAACACATAATATTACTTTAAATGAAAGAAATATATTAATAGATAGATTATTCAGAATTTTGATCAAAATTATTAAAAAAAATTCGAATTTAAATTCGTATGGTAATTTTGATCAAAATTTAGTCGAGATTTTTAAAAAAATTATTGAAGATAATGATATAATTAATAATCCTGAATATAACCAGAGTATTATTAATAGTATATACTTTTTCATTAAATTATGCAATTGCTTTCCTTCTAAAATTCCTTGGTATATTAATAATAATATTTTTGATATAATTATAAAATATTTCCAAAATAATTTCCCTAAATGTGATGGCGCTTTAAATCTAATTTATTTAATGCTTTATACAATATGTATACATAATGAAGGAAAAACATATATAAAAAATAATATTGAAAATATAAAAATTTTATTCGAGAATATTTTTGAAAAAATTGAAAACGATAAAAATTATTTTTACTATAATTTATTAGTATTAAAAGATTTGAATAAAAATGAATTATATTCCCCATATAATGCTCTATTACATATAGATGGAATATCAGAAATAATAATAATAATTTTCCAAAAAGTGAAAAAATTTATGGAAAAAATAAAAAATGAAGATAAAGAAATAACAATATTAAAAAGCGATAAACTAATAATAGATAAAAATTTATATTTTTTTGAAGCCAAAAGAGCCTTTCTTGAAGAATATTTTATTTCAATGACAGAAAAAGACATAGAATTATTCGAAAACACTATAAAAATAGATATTACAGAAATATTAAAATTATATTTAGATATCATACTCAGTATTGGTTCCTTATATTGTCTCCATTCCCATTTTACCATAGTTAATTCTATGGTTATTTTAGCCAAAAAAGATCCTATATATGTGATGGATAAATTATATAACAAATTTAATGAATTAATATCTTTAGAACAAGCCAATGAAAGTACTAAATTATTAACTGATTTACAAATATCTAAAATAACTTCTACAATGCAACGTATATACGAATTTGTTTTTACTAAAATTTATCAAAAATCAAAAGAATTAATTCATGTTGATAAATATACTTTACTTTATTTGAAAACTATTCTTCATACAGTGACTTCAAAAATAAATTTATCTTTTTATATATCACCTGTTAATGATAGAGAATTAGTAATTAATACTAATAATTATTTCAAATTTTTATCAAAAAAAATACCCAAACAATTTCGCGATTTATTAAAAAAAATATCTTTTAAAATTTTTTGTAACGATTTACCTCATACAACCAACCCACGCTTACATATTATTGATGAAGATAATTATAAAGATATTAAATGCGCTGTGGACATTAACCAAAATAACGTAAAGGTGGAAGTTTTGAGTAATTCTTATTTTAGTCATGATTTATTAAATGGAGAAAATAAGATATATAATTATTTATTAACTTCAGTGGATTATTTATCATCTTTAGGCAAAATGATAAAACCGAAAGGTTTATATGATATCAAAGAAGACGAAGTAAAAATAATTCATAATTATATAAAAATGAGTTTTATGCTGAAAGAATTAATTAAATATTTCGGAGAAAAATATAATATTAAAGTATACGATAACCTCGATAAAACTATCAAAATAATTTTAGAATATTTATCTCTGTTTAATTGTTTAAATATACTTATGAACGGTAAAATGGGGAGAAATATATCATCAATAGTCGTTTTTTATTTTATTAAATATGGGGGGGTTCGCGAAATATTAAAAATATCAAAAAAATTTTTATTATTTTGTAAGGATGAATTCGCTAAAAAAGAATTACCTGTAATTGAATTACTAATAGTAAAAAATTTTTGGAATTTATTAGTAAGTTTATTACTTTTTTTGATAAAATATACTTTTAATTCCCATAATGGCTTTTATACTTTATTAATAAGGGAAGCAAATTTGAGTCAAAAATTTAAATCGATGAAGGAATTAGATCTTTATGCTAAATATATTATATTAAATGATTTTATTGAAATTTTTTTTGATAAGAATAATATGGAATATAATAAAAATATGCTAAAAGATATGGAAAATAATAGTACTGAATTAACAAGAACTTTTTTTATTTTGCTTGATAGTTGTTGTAGAATTTATAGCACAATAAATAATATAAAAAATGAGGAAATTAATTTGAAAGAAATATTTAATAAAGGATATAAAATGTATGAAATTATACAAGTTATACAACAAGGAAAAAATAATAATGAAGGTATCATTAATCAAATTAATGATTATAGAAAAAAAGAAAACGAAAAAAAAGAAAATAATGAAAAGGATAATATGGATATTGATAAAGGCAAAGATAAAGAAGAAATAAAAGATAATAAAAAAGATGCGGTTGAGGTTAAAAATAATGAGATGGAAATAGAAAAAGAAAAAGATAAAAATAAGGAGAAAGCTGATAATAATATTAATAATGTTAATAATAATGATATTAATACAAATAGCAATAATGATAACAACAATAATAACAATAATCAGGAATCATTAAATAACTTTAACAATGAATTAAATCGTATGATAGAAGAAGAACTCAATAACAATGCTAACAATAACCGCCCCCAAGCAATCCAAGAGCAAAAATTAAATCATAATCTCAAATTATTAGAAGAAATCCCTCTAATTCCAGACACAACCCTCATTAATTCAATATCTCAGATTTTCCCATCAGATAAAACCGATAACATTAATTCAAATAATAATAATATATATATTTATAAAGACGAAGAATATAGTAAAGAAAATTTTTTGAAATTGTTGAATTATATTTATCAAGTATTAGATAGTAGTAATATGTCATATAAAAAAATTAATGATATTAAAAAAATGAATATTAAATATAGGATAAAATCTTTTGAAGAAAAAACGGATTTATTGCCTTATTTGGAAGAATTAATAATGATAATGAAAAATAATAAGGAAGAAAAAAATTTTTTTTGTGAAGATAATTTACATATTGAATTGAAGTATTTAATGTTTATGAATTATTCGATATTAAGATATAAAACTTTGAATAATTTTTATAATACTGTAGATATTAATAAATATATTGATTTTGTCGAAAAAAATAAATTAATAGAAGAATCAATTGCAATGATAAAAGATTTAATTAATAATAAAAATAAAATAAATCTAAATTTATTAAAAAAATTGATATACGAAAATATTTTAAGAATATTTATTCTATTTTGCTTTTTTGAATATAATAAAAAAAATTTTGAAGAGAAAAAAATAAATTTTTTAGAAGTTTTTGTATTGCTTTTAAAAGAATCAAATAGCGAAGAAAATATTTTACTAATTAATGAAGCTATAATGATATTATGTCTTCAAATAGTGATTCAATTTTTTAATAACACTGATAAAAGCCAAGAAATTCTCAATGAATATTTAATTAGTAATAATTTATTCAAATATTTATTGGAATTAAAATTCAATAAAGACGAAGCAAATTCAAATTTTTATGATAACGAATTCAAATATTTTGTAACTTTGGATGAAAGTTTTAAGCAATTTATATTAAAAATATTTTCAGAAAAAAATATTTTTTCTCATCTTTTAGAAAGTGTATTTAAATATGCTTTTGCGAATATAAATCCAAAAAATAACGAAATAGAACTCGAGAGTTTTATTGACTTATGTTCAGATTATATTAAAATCGATAACAGTGAAATATTCATTTCATCGATAAAAAAAATATTTAATATCATAGAAAAAGAAAAAATTACTGAGAATAATAATAACAATAGTAGTAACAATAAAGAAAATAAGAAAATATATTTAATAAGATTAAAGCCTGAATTTGAGAAAGAAATCGAAAATATTAAAGATGAAATAAATAAAGGTGAAATAGGACAAAAAAATGACGAAAATAAAAGTAAAAAAAATAAAGGAAGTAAAAGCAAAAATAATAACTTAGATTTTTCGAATAAATCATCGAAAAATAAAAAAATGAGTTTTGACGAAGAAATTAAAAATATGGAAAAACTATGGTCCGACCGATGTAAAAATTTATTTTCTATGTTATTGAAACATATCTGGAAAACAAGTACATTGATAGGAGAAGATGTTTTAAAAGAAAAAAAATATCAAAAATTTAGTCGAAATTATTTTTTTGATTTAGATATGAGTTTATCCGGATTGAATTTAATTTTACACATATATCCTTCATATATATCATTAATGCTGCAATTTCAACAAGGTAAAAGACATAAAATGTATTTTATCCGATATTTAATAAAATATATTTTCCCCTTATTAAATTATTATCATTACTGTATATCATGGCCCGGGCATATTAATAATATTGAAGAGCTAGAAAATATAATATTTAAAGACAGAAAAGATGTCACAAGAAGGTATAATAATAGGCCTAATTCATTCCAGAGTTTTTTTGAAGCTTTTAGAAATATTAATATCATAGCGTCATTGGTTCACTCGATGACATATGTACGAAGAAACATGAACGATAAAGAAAAAATATTAATTATAGAATGCCGTAAAAAGATATTAAATGAAATTAATTTATTATTACAAGAAATTGCTCAACAAAAAAATAATGAATTTAATTTTACGCATAAAAACGATGAATTATTGCCAAAAAATGTCATTTTATATAAATCATGTATAATCACTTTATATTCAATGTCTGAATTTATTGATAATAGTGATATTTTTGACCAATTTAATCCTTTGGATATTGCGAATATGGTCTATAGTAAAGAATATAATATTGTTAAAAATTTGATACATATTTTAAAAAATATGAAAATTGATGAAAAAAATGAATTATTTCATGAAATGGGAATTAAATATTTATCGCAATTATTTAAATTTATTAAAATAAATCAAAAAAAAAATACTACTGATAAAAAAGATATTAAAGATAAAGATGAAAAAAAAGATAATAATAAAGACAAGGACAAAAATAAAAAAGATGATAATAATAAAGATAATAAAGAAGAAAATATTGAAAAAAATGATAATAAATGTAATAATGATGAAAATAGCAATAATAATAATAACAATTTGAAAGATGAATCAAATAAAAATGAATCAGTTGAAGAAAATGATAACGATAATGAAATGAATATAGAAAATTCAAATTCAAATTCAGATAACAGTAATTTTAATAATAGCAATGAAAACAGTATTAATGACATGATAATGGAGCAAATAATGGATCAGGAAGATTCTTCCGAGGAAGAAGATTCCGAAGGTGGTTTGAATTCGAATTCAGGTGAATCAAACGAAGAGGAAGATGAAATTGAAGAAGAAGAAGAATTTGAAGATGACGAAGAAGAAATAAATGAAGACCGAATTTTAGAAGAAAATAATAACGAAGAAGATTTATTTAGTTTAATGCCTAGTGATGAAGAAGATTCAATGGATAATGATTCAAACGAAGTTTTAAATAATTTAGACAACGAAATAGAATTAGATAATTTAAATTTCAGACTTATACAAAACGAAGAAGATAATGAAAACGATGAAGATAATGGTGATATAATAGCACCGCAAGTTTTTATTAATAATTTAGAATTAATTTTAGGAAATAATCAAAATAATGGAAACATAAATTTAGTCCAGAATAATGAAGAAAATAATTATAACGAAGAAAACATTTTATTTTATAATCCTTATAATGAATCAAATCCAAGTTTAAATAAATCGCAATTAAAATCCGAAGTGAATTTATTTTATGAAGATTTCATCGTTTTTCCATTTTTAGTCATAAGAACAAGAAGCAAAAATAATTTAATATATTTCAATAGACCGAAAATTAATGTAGATATTTTTAGTAATTTAGAAAAATACGTAGTGGATAAAACAGTGAGTTTATTTTTGTATTATTATTTATTTCCTTTTGATTTAAATTATGATAGATATTTCAGTTTTGTTTTGATTGGATTAAAAGATAAAGCCAGTACAGCATATTTTAGAGAAATGGATAGAATAGTGAACGAATTTTTAACTATGTATGGAGATAATAGTAGTAATAATTTAATTAATGAAAACATTAATGATATTACTAAAAGATTAAAAGAAGATGAAAATATTATAAAAGAAAAAGAAGAAATTAAAGATAATAAAGATAATAAAGACAAAGATAATAAAGATATAAAAGACAAATTTGATGAAATATTTGATGAAGTTCCTGATGACCTTAAAGAATTAATTAATAAACTTCAGAATGATAAAGATAATGAGAATAATAATAATAATAATAATATAAATGATAAGAAAGAAAAAGAGAAAGAAAAAAATGATAATGAAAAGGAAGTAAATAAAGAGCCTAAAAATAATGATATAAAGGAAATAGATGAAGATAAAGAAAAAGATAAAGAAAAAGAAAAGGATAAAGAAATGCCTAAAGATGAAAAAAAACAAAAAGATAAAAATGAGCAAAAATCTCCAGATAAAAATGACGAAAATAAAAATAATAATGAAAATAATAATAATAATGAAGCTGATGCAGAGACTCAATTTTTATTAGATTTACCTCCAGATTTACGAGAAGATATTTTACTCGATTTAGATCCTTCAATAGTGCCAAATTTACCACAAGAAATTCAAAATGAGTATAATCGTTTAGTTAACAGAAATAATGAAGTAATTTTATTCCCATTATATGGCAACGGTGGTGATAATAATAATATAAACATAGGCATGGAATTGAATAATTCATTAAGTCATGAAAGTGATCAAAATAATTCTATATTTGATACTTATCAACTAAGGAAATTAAAATACAAAAGAGAAGATTTAATCTCAGCTTTTAATTGTGGTACTAATTCAAGTAAATCTTTGCAAAATGATGAAAATAATTTAATAAGCCTATTCGATGACCAATTTTTAGAAAATGCGATTATATATAATATTAAAACAATATTAAATTTAAAAAAAAAAGACTCGAATAAATTCAATGAATATGATGATCTTTTAAATATATTATTATATAATGAAAATTTAAGATATAAAATATTAGATATACTTCTCAATTTATGGATCTGCGATACTTCTTGTTTATATAATTTATTAAAAAATAAAAAAATTCCGAAAAATAATACCTTTTTAAAAAATTTATATTATTTATATATTCAATTAGGCTTAACTGAGGATTATTTCTTTGGCGATTATGAGCACTTTTTTATTAATTTTGCAACAAAGCATCAAAAAGATATGAAAAAATATTTTTTGAAAACTTTTTATAATGATAAAGGCGGATATGTTTTAATGGTGAATAATAAAGAGAAAGAATTTAATATAACGGAAAATTCAAAAAATGTGAAAAAATTATTGAATATTAAATATAAAAATGGAGAAAATGTTTTAAGTAATTTAATAAGTTTAACTTTATTAAATAATCGAAGTAATTTAAAAACTATTTTTTCTATAAAAATATTCACAAGTGTGATACAAAATTGTTTAAAAAATATAAATTCCGAAGAGAATAACATGAATAATAATAATGAAGATAAAACTAAAAATAATGAATTAAATATAAGTGTGGAAACTATTGAAAAAATTTTAGATTTGTTTAATAACTTTGAAGCCGCTTTGTATTTGAGTAAAGGACAAAGATCAAATAATCCAACTTCTTTGCTTATTGAAATGATTAATGACCAAAAAATATTCCAAATATTAATAGATGTTTTACTCAAAAGAATTAAACTTATAAAAGAAAATATAACTAAAGAAATGGATGACTTCTTTAAATATAAAAAAATTGATATCATTTTATTTAATAAAATTTTGCCTGATATTGTTTTATTCAAATTGGTTAAATTCATTAGTAGTGTTTATGAAAATTTCAATGAACAAATAACTGAATTAGAAAATAAAAAAAATGAAAAAGATAAAAATGAAAATAATGATAATAATGAAAAGGATAAAAATGAAAATAAAAATTTACAAAATAAAAAAGATATGATGAATAAATTAAAAACATTTATTAGAAATATAAATGATATATTATTCTCATGTTGGGAGCAATTAAATAATTTACTTACTGATATAAATAATCTCTTAAAAGATAATCAAGATATAATACTTCCAAAACTTAATCGTATAATTCCTTACCTAGAAACATTCACAACTCTATCACATCTTCAATATGTTTCAACTACATTATCAGGAATAAAATCAGATAACAATGCATTCATTTTCGAAAAAAAATTCATTTCGGGGAAGGAACCCCAGTCATCTTCGTACCCCTCACCCCCCACCCCCCTTAAGCATCTAAATTCAAAAAATGATATCGATGTTTCAGTAGAATTTTTCTATGAATTCTGTGAAAAAAATAAAAAAATTATAAATTTTATTTTACGACAATATCCAAAAATGTTTACTAATGAATTAATAATAAAAATTTCTTCTTTATTAGATCTCGAAAATAAACAAAAATATTTCCGACATTCTCTCAAAAAATTGCCTTCTTCACATAAATATATAGAAATTCAAGTTAGAAGAAAAGATGTCTTTTCTGATTCTTTCTTTGCTTTATCAAATAGAGAAGCGAAGGATTTACGAGGAAAATTAATAGTTAATTTCGAGAACGAAGAAGCTGTTGATGCAGGCGGTGTAAAAAGAGAATGGCTAACTTTGTTATCAAAAGCAATGTTTAGTCCAGATTATATGTTATTCACTTTAGCGAAAAATGGCACTACTTATACTATTAATGGCGATAGTGGTAACTATGATTCAGAGCATTTAAGAAACTTTGAATTTATAGGAAAAATAATGGCAAAAGCTATTTTTGATGGAATGATGATAGATTGCTATTTTACTCGTATTATTTATAAATTAATATGCGGTACTCAAATATCTTATCATGATATGGAAGACTATGATCCAGTGTATTACAATTCTATTAAATGGCTTTTAGAAAATGATTTCACGAATTCTGAAACCTATTTGACTTATTCATATAATCATGATAATTTAGGAGATATGCAAACAGTAGATTTAATTGAAAACGGGAGAAATGTAGAAGTTACTGAAAATAATAAATTCGATTATGTACAAAGATTATGCAGCTCTAAATTATATGATACAATAAAGCCACAAATTGATGCTTTACTCAAAGGCTTTTATGATATAATTCCTCAAAAATTGATATCAATATTTAATCATCGTGAATTAGAACTTGTTATAAGTGGAATGCCTACTATAGATATTAAAGATTGGAAAAATAATACCATATATGAGAATTATACTGAAGAGTCTGATGTAATTAAATACTTTTGGGAAATTATGGAATCTTTTGATAATGATGAAAAGGCCGAATTTTTGCAATTTGTTACAGGGAGCTCAAAAGTGCCTTTGGAAGGATTTAGTGCTTTGCAGGGTATAGGAGGAATTAATAAATTTAAAATTTCGAAAGTTTTTGATACTAATTATGATAGATTGCCTACAGCACATACTTGCACTAATCAGTTAGATTTGCCTGAATATCCTAGTAAAGATATTTTGTATGAAAGACTTAGATTAGCGATTAAAGAAGGAAAAAATAGTTTTGGATTTATTTAAGAAAATAAATGTTA
>JAEEGL011304270.1_pt1 | contig 11219 bp, 10 predicted proteins | sample 9134231 | NCBI WGS metagenome assembly JAEEGL01 (sample SAMN16246548, study PRJNA631951) | gut metagenome | biome: gut microbiome; feature: rumen; material: fiber-attached | host: Bos | place: Iran: Karaj | collected 2018-10
ATGTTCAGAAAGCTTCTTGACTCCGCTCAGGCAGGCGACAACATAGGTCTGCTTCTCCGCGGTATCCAGAAGAAAGAGATCGAAAGAGGACAGGTCATCTGCAAACCCGGCTCCATCCATCCGCATACCAAATTCAAAGGCCAGGTCTACGTTCTGACCGAAAAAGAAGGCGGCCGTCAGAAACCGTTCTTCCCCGGCTACAGACCGCAGTTCTATTTCAGAACGACCGACGTTACCGGCGTTATCGGTCTGCCTGAAGACGTCGAAATGTGCCGCCCGGGCGACAACGTTGTTATGAACGTTGAGCTCATCACCCCGATCGCCATCGAAAAAGGTCTCCGCTTCGCTATCCGTGAAGGCGGCAGAACCGTCGGTTCGGGCGTTGTTGTCGAAATAGACGGCTGAGTCATAAAATAAAAACTGAATAGTATTTTCGGGGGAACGGAGATATCCGTTCAGGTGAAAGTCCAAACCGGTGGTACAGCCCACGAACAGCGCAAGCTGCCGAGCAGGTGAAGTTCCTGCGCCGACGGTAAAGTCCGGATGAGAGAAAATGAGCAGGTTTTGTCCTGCAAAGAAAGGTTTTTTGCTCCCCTGTTTTTACAGGGGAGCTTTCTTATATTATGAAAAAAAGCGTTGTTTTCAAGATCGCGTTCACCGCGATCATGTCGGCTGCCGCGGCGGCTCTTATGCTGCTTGAAATAGTGGTGCCGATAATGCCTTCGTTTATAAAGTTTGATTTTTCCGATTTTCCCGGTCTTTTCACCGGTATGGCGATCGGTCCTTTGTGGGGCGTTCTCGTATGCCTTGTAAAGAATCTTATCCATATACCTATGGGCTCGACCGGAGGTATCGGCGAGATAGCGAATTTCGTGATCGGCGCGGTATACGTTTTTGTTGCGGCTCTCGTTTACAAAAAGATGAACAAACGCGTCGGCATACTCGTCGGCGGTCTGATAGGTTCCGTCGCTATGGCGGTCGCCGCTTTCCCCGTGAACTATTTCGTCGTATATCCGCTTTATATGAAATTCATGCCGCTTGAAGCGATAATAGCGGCTTATCAGAAGATAAATCCCGCAGTAGACGGGCTCGCTTCGGCGCTTCTGATATTCAATACTCCGTTCAATATAGTCAAAGGGCTTATAATAACGGCGATAACGTTCGCCGCTTACTCGGCGCTCAGACCTCTTATCGAGCGTGTGAAAGCAAAGATCGAAAAACCGAACGAAACTGTTGACAAAACCGATCCGCAATGATATAATGTTTTTGACGGACCGGAGGTGTGATATGAAGGCTTTGAAAATGGTCACAGCCGCGGCTCTCGCCGCGGTTTTTATATTATCTCTTTTCGCTTGCGGCAAAAGCGAAATGATGCGCCCGAAGCTCAAAAAGGACGGTGTCGAAGAATTCGTATCGGCGCTCGGCTCGGGTGAGGCGAAAAACTGTTATAACGTCACGCCCGAAGACGCGGACGGTTTTTCCGTGTTCAAATTCGCCGATACGGGCAAAGCGTACGCTTATTCCGACGGCAGGATCACGCCTCTTTACGATAAAGAAGGCGGCGTCGGTTATATAAGCGGCGTCGGCTGCGGCGCGGGCAGACTTGTATATACTTATTCCTATGAAGAAGACGGATATAAGTGTTCCGCGGCGTTTTTTGACAAAAGCGGCGCGGGCGTAAGCGTGCTCGTAACGACGGCGGACCTCGCGCTTTACCCGATCAGACAGACGTCGGATATCGAGGGCATACCGGACGATTACGGCGTTTATTTCGCATTCGTCGAGCAGTATAAAAACAAAGCCGATATCGGCGCCGCGATCGGAGCGAGAGCCGGTACGGTACAGATCGGCGCCGACGGCGCGGTATTTTCTCCCGATCCGGCGACGGGACTGAAAACGGTCGGTAAGATCGTTTACGAGAATATAAAAAAGGTCATAGTCATGAACGTCGATACCGGGTACGGATCATTTACCTATACCGAAAAATCCGATATAGACAGGATCGCCGAATTTCTGAAAGCCGTTAAGACAGACAAGGAAAAGCGCGAGTCGCCGGGCGACGCCGAAAAAACTTTCATAATAAGCCTGTTTTACGAAGACGGCAGCGCCGGCGCCGTATATATCGTCGGAGAATACGTCAAATTCGGCTCCGACGGATATTATAAGATCACGTCCGGCGGCGACGTCAACGAACTTTTGGATCAGCTTCCGCCGTCCGAGGTGAAACAGTAAGCGATAACAAATACTGACGCGATAAGCAGCATCAGAACGAAACGGAAAACGATCCCCGGCATCTCCGCGCCCGCAAGCAGACGGTAGAGAAGAGTATCAGTTTCGCAAACGGCACAGCGGCAAAATACCGGAGTGAATATATAAGCCCCGGACGCAAAAAACGGCGAGGCGAACAGTAAAGCAGATAAAATTCTTTTCATAATACAAAAAAGCGGTTTTGATATTATTCTGACCGCTTTTTTGATTTTTATGTATGACTTGTTTTATAGGAGCTGTTCGTAATCACGTGCGCTGTAGATAATACGGTAAACGATGACCTTTTTATCTGACTCAAACACTTTGAAGAATAGAATATAATTTTTTATCAAAGCTTTTCGGAATCCTTCTTTTTCAAGTCGCGCGTCTGTGCTTTTGGCGTAAATAAACGGATTTGAGCGCAGATGCGAATAACATTTGTCCACTTCGTCAAGCAGATCGGCAGCTGCGATCGGATTGGATAACTGAACCGAAATATATTCAACTATTGCATCGAGATCGCTTTGTGCAAGCTCGGTGATTAAAACCTTATACATTATACTTTTTCCGTAAACTCTTCAAGCTTTCGTCGGCGTCAAGCACATTTCCCTGATGAATCTGCTCTTCGGCGGCGTTAAGTTTTGCATATACGTCGATCAAATACATCTTCTTTTCATACACTTCCATGCTCATGATAACCATATCGCCGTAGCCGTTTTTTGTGATGAAAATCGGCTCTGCGGCGTTTTTACACATTTGAGACAACTCGCTTGTCTTTTTTAAATCTCTTATCGGAATGATATGGGGCATTTCGTTCATCTCCTTTCGTAACATAATAGTACCATAATTATGTCCCTATGTCAATAGATTTATGCAGAAAAAAGAAAAGTTTACAAAAGAAAATCGAAAGGTCAGAACCTTTCGATCATTGCCTTTTTACTGAATTTAATCATCATACGTTGGAATTTCGACAGCCGGCATATCGGGTCTTTCGGCGTCGCTCCATTTGATATAGAACGTAAGGTCGGATACGTCAATATATTCGGCTATTTTCGGTATATCCGCTTTTGTCACGACCACGTAATACGTCGAGTCCTGTTCAAATACGTAGAAATCGTGATCGGCGAGCGGTTGCAGATCCGCAGCCTGATGTTCTGCGTAATACTCTTTCAAAGCTTTGAAATAAAGCTCTTTTGCCGCTGCATATAGTTTTTTGACCTCTTCAAGATCGGCTTTCGCTCTGTCCAGATCAACGACAGTTTCATCGCCGTTTAAATCGATGTATTTTTCCGCAAGATCGGAATAACCCTCGTAAAGATCGCTGAACAGCCCCTTTTCTTTGTCGCCGTACGGATATGATTCGGGATATTCGTTATGATAATGGATCCTCTTTTCCGTCGTGATTATAAAACTGTCGAGTCTTGTTTTGTCGCTTTCCCGACTGTTGTATTCTTTTCTTATCCCGGAAAACGTTCTGCCGTCATATACGTAATCGGAAAGCGATACACTTGCGTCCCTTGTCGCATACAGAGTGAGCGTCGTCGTATCCGGTACGTACTGCAGCTCATAGTATGCGTAATTCTTAAATCTGACGCCGTTATAATCCGTAAAGCCGTAAGGTATCTCGACGTCGGGAGTTTCCGGATCTTCCGCTGACGATGGCAGCTCCGATCGGTTGCCGCCGTCAAACACAGACGGATCGACGCCGTATTCGGCGCAGTATTCGGCAAAGGTGTGTATCTTATTCGCATCCGGTGAGACCGTATTTGCCGACGTGCCGGGTACAGCCGCGGTCTCGTTTGATGACGTATTCTCTGAAGCCGTATCCGCTGAGGCTGTATCGGGTACGTTTACGGGCTCTTTTTTGAGCGAGGGCATAATGAATACGCTGAAAACCGTTGCGGTGACGAGCATAACGCTCAGAACCGAGATCAAAACAGATTTTTTCTTTTTGTTATAAGCGTTCCTGCGCGATAATACGCGCTCTGTTACTTCTTTATGTTCTCTCATAATCAAATCCTTCTTTATCTAAAATTTGTTTGAGAGCCTGCCTTGCACGCCGCAGTAAATGCTCCGCCGCGTCCTCGCTTTTGCCAATCGACTTTGCGATATCTATTGTCTTCATATCTTCAAAGTAGAAAAGCCATAAAACGGCGCGGTATCCCGGCTGAAGCTGCAGCATCGCGCGGTGCAGCGCGATATCGCGTTCATTTATTATATAATTCCTCTCTATTTCGTCGTCTTCCGCCGTCGGTTCGGCGCATTCGTCAAGGCTCACCGTCTTATGACGCGCCGCTTTTCTTATACTGTCGGTCATGACTTTGCGCGCGATCGAGTATAGCCACGTTTTAAATGACGATCTGTTATCGAAGCGCGGTTTTTTTACCGCGAGACGCACAAACGTATCTTCGGCGATATCCTCGGCGAAATTCAGATCATGGACATAAGAATTTACAAAAAGAACGAGAGGGTCGTAGCAGGCGTCAACGAGAAGAGAAAAGGCGTGATCGTCGCCCTGCAGGTAGCGACGGTAGCTGATTTCACCGTTATCCATATGAAATTCCCCCTTTTCTTCCCGTTTGCCTGTTAGTCGAACAAAAAGCGGCAAAACCGCCGCTTCTTTGAGAATTTTTTGATTATAAGAAAAATGTACGTTTACGCAGATTTTCTTCACCTGTATTGCGCGCAGCGCCGCGACCGACCGGGGTTCCCCGAAAAAGCCTTGCTTTTTCGGGGGTTCGCGGGATGGGGAGGACCCGGCTGCGGGGTTTTTCTTCTGATATCGGTGAAGAAAACCTTTGCGTACATATGTTAATATCGTTTTACTTTATCCAAAGCAGTTTCGCCGTGCGAGGCTGATCGAATCGAAGAGTAAGAGAACCGTCCGTTTCGTACTCTTCTTTTGTATCTTCGTCGGTCAGCGTGTATTTTCTGTCCGCAAAAGGCAGATTTACCATCAGAGAAGTATCGGCGCAGTTTTCCTGCCTGAAAGCGAGTAAAACGCCTTTTTCGGTTTCGGGATCATAATAAGCGTATGCGGTGAAGCCCGTCGTATCGTCGATCTTGTGATACGGCGTAAGGACGTAGAATTCTTTCAGCAGATACGGATTTACCTTTTTCCACTCGTTCAAACCGTTGCGCAGCACGCTGAAATCCTGGTCGGGATCGGCGTAAAACTGCGAGTCGACGTTGAGCGCCGGCAGATACGACGCGCGCCAGATATACGGGTCGGAATTGCCCGTCGGCGCTAACTGCGACAGCTTTTCTTTCGTATTCGCGCCGCAGAACGGGATCCATTTGCAGAACGATGAAGTCATCGAAAGGCGTATCGACGTCGCCGTGCGGTCAAAGTCGGAGCGGAGAAGCGGCACGCCGCGCTTCATCGACTCGATATCGTTTCTGCCGCCGCCCGAGGCGCATGAATCGACGAAACCGCAGCCGCCGAAGCCGAGCGTACAGGCGATAATCCGATCCCACATCTCGTAGTGACCCTGAATGAATTTGCATTCGGTTATACCGCGGCGGTTTTCGCCGCTTTTTTCGTCCAGGTACGCCCAAAGGACGGCGGGGTCGCTGTTATTGTCCTCCCGGTACATCTCGACCTTGTTTTCGCGTAAAGTTTTACATATACGTTCGGTCGTGTAATCGAGGCATTCTCTTATGCCGATGTTGTTCGATACGGCGCCGACGCCTTCTCTTATAATCGCCCAGTCTTTATCGTAACCGAAATTCTTTACCATATTGTTGGGGTCGGAAATGCGCTCCGGCTCGAACCACATCAGAGTTTTCATACCGTTTTGTCTTGCGTATTCGGTCGACTGAAGAAGCGTATCGCCCGGCCATTTCGCAGGATCCGGTACCCAGGTGCCGACCGTGTCCCACCAGTCTTTACCCGGTACGTAAGGCTCGGCTGATCCGAGGTCGGGGCGCTGATACCAGCCGGCGTCGAGCCAGCGAAAATCGACCTTTACGTCTTCTTCTATCATCTTGTCAAGCGACCGCTTCCACGTATCGTACCCTTCGGAGATACTGCCGTCGCTGTTCGGGCGGCAGGTGTCGGAGGCGAGACAGCAAGTTGAAAACGGCTGCAGAGCCTTGCCCGAAGCGTCGGCTTTCGGCATTATGCATTCGGTGAAGAAGCTGCGCCAGAAGTTCGTTCTGTAAAAACCGTCTCTGTTCTCATACGGCGCGAAGATGAACGACGCCGTACGGATCATCTCTCCGGGCTTAAGATACGTTCTGAGTCCGTTTACCGAATTCGCCCTGTATCTGACGCCGTTTTCCGTCTTTTCAAAATCCGCCGACCACGTTCCCGCCCAGCCTATCGCAAGCATAACGCCGCCGTCGCCGTAAGAAAGATCGAAATACGGAAAGTTGATATGCGTCGCTCTGCCGTGATCAGAGGTGAAATGAACGTCGCCCTCCGACAGATCGAACGAATAAGGCTCGTACCACATATCGTGGTCGCCGTAAATTCCCGATAAAACCGGGCCCGCCCCTTCGAATTCTACCGAGCATTCGCAGTTTTCTATGATCTTACTGTCCGCCGCGCCCTTGTTTTCAAAGCTGACGAACCATTCGGACGCACCGTGACTTTTATAAAAAACGTAATGAAGCGTAACGCAAAGCCCGTCGGCGTCAAAGGCGAATACGTTTGTTATCACGTTGTCTCCGCCGCATCCGTAACGGCAAACGGGCAGCATCTCCGAGCGTTTGAATCCATCGTAACGAACGCCGCCGTAAGTAAAAGAAAACGGAAAAGCGGAAAGATCCTTTACGTACCGGTGATATGCCGATTCGCTTTTTTTGTTTGCATAATTTCTTTTCATAAAGACCTCACATATAAAAAGCCGCGCGACGGCGCGGCAAAAATATCATCTGCTTCTCCACGTGGAGGGAGAAAAGAGAACTATCATCGGCATCAGCTCAAGCCTGCCGAGAAGCATATCGAGAGAGAGCACAATTTTTGAAAAAAGAGAATAAGAAGCGTAGTTCCCGGTCGGACCTACGACGCCGAGACCCGGTCCGATGTTATTCAGACACGCGAGCGTACCGGTGAAATTGCTTTCAAAATCGAAACCGTCGACGGATATCAAAAGCACGGAAATGATGAGCACGCCGAGATAAAGTCCCATGTAGTTGACCGCGGATTTGACCGTTTCTTCCGCGACGGGTTCGCCGTCGAGGCGCACCGTGTTGACAGAACGCGGATGTATCATATGCCGCACCTCGCGCACGGCGTTTTTGACGATGATGACAAGTCGCGACGTTTTGATGCCGCCCGCGGTCGAGCCGGCGCACGAGCCGATGAACATCAGAAGCACGAGTACCGTTTTCGAAAGCACAGGCCATTTGTTGAAATCGGTCGTCGAAAAGCCGCTCGTCGATATGATCGACGAAGCCTGGAAATACGCGTCTCTTACGCATTTTTCAAATCCGGCGGCGCTGTCGTAAGTCTGTATCGCTATTATCACGACCGCCGAGAACGCGAGCGCGAGATAAACGCGCATCTCTTCGCTTTTGATCGCGTCACGCCATTTTCCGATAAGAACGAGGAAAAACAGGTTGAAGTTTATGCCGAATATCAGCATGAACGTCGCTATGATCCATTCGGCGGCCGGATTATTGTAACCGGCGATTGAGGCGTTTTTGACCGAAAAACCGCCGGTACCCGCCGTACCGAAAGTGCTTACGAGCGCGTCGTAAAGCGGAAGGCCCGAAATGAGCAGCGCAATGATCTCGGCAAGCGTGATGACTATGTATATCGCGTAAAGTATCAGGGCGGTCTGACGGAGCTTCGGCACGAGCTTGCCTTTCGTCGGACCCGGTACCTCGGCGCGCATCAGATATATCGCGCTTTCGGACTGCGGTATTATCGCGAGCATAAATACGAGCACGCCCATACCGCCGATCCAGTGTGTGAAACTGCGCCAGAACAGCACGCCGTAATGCAGACCCTCGATCCTCGTGAGTATCGAAGCGCCGGTCGTCGAAAAGCCGGAGCAGGTCTCGAAAAACGCGTCGACGTAATTCGGTATCGCGCCGTCAAGAACGAACGGCAGAGCGCCGAACGCCGACATCAGAAGCCACGATAAAGCCACGCAGACGAAACCTTCTCTTGCGTAGATCTTCGTGTTTTTAGGCTTGCAGACTATCCCCGGCAGCGATATCACCGCGAGTATCCCGACGGTGATCAGAAACGGCATTATCGGTTCGCCGTATATGATCGCCACCGTCATCGGTATCAGCATAAGCGCCGCCTCGATGCCGAGAAGTACGCTCAGCAGATACCAGAGCATTCTGTAATTCATGTCAGATCTTGAAACACTTTCTTACGTCTTTCATTTCGCCGATTATATAAAGCACGTCGTCGGCGTCCATCGGCGTGTCGGGAGACGGCAGTATGACCTTGCCGCCGCGCTTGATCGAGATGACGTTCAGATTATATTTGCGCCTGATGTCGAGCTGTATGAGGTTTTTGCCGACCCATTCCTTCGGCATCGCCATTTCGTAGATCGAATGATCCTCGTCAAGCTCGATGAAGTCGAGTATCGCGTCGGACGAAAGTTTAACGGCGATGCGGCGCGCCGACTGCTTTTCGGGGTAAACCACCTCGTCGGCGCCGTTGCGCAGCAGGAATTTCTCCTGCACGTCGTTTCTCGCTCTCGAGAGAATCATTTCGGCGCCTAACTCTTTGAGCAGCGCGGTTATCTGAAGCGAGTTGAGGAAGTCTTCGCCGACCGCGACTATGCAGACGTCGAAATTGCGTATGCCGAGCGATTTGAGAAAATCGGCGTTCGTAGCGTCGCCGATCTGCGCGCCGGTCACGTAAGGCAGTATGTCGTTTATGCACTTTTCGTCGATGTCAACCGCCATTATTTCACAGCGGAGCTCGCTCATCGTCCTTGCTACGTGGCAGCCGAACTGCCCCGCGCCTATTATAAGTACAGACTTCATATTCAGGTCTCCTTAACCTATCGTGATTTTTTCCTGAGGGAGTTTAGCGTCGGTATCTATCTGAGAGGGCAGGGCGGCGTATATGAGCGTGAGCCCGCCGACTCTGCCGAGATACATCAGTATCATTATGATTATTTTCGAAGCAAGCGACAGCTCCGGCGTGATGCCGAGCGTAAGTCCGACCGTACCGACGGCGGAACCCGTTTCAAAAATACAGGTCACTATCGGCAGCTTGTCGATCAGGCTTATCACCGTCCCGCCCGCAAGCGCGAGCGTGATATACATGAACAGTATAGCGCCGGCGGTCCTCACGGCGGTCTCCGGTATCCGTCTCCCGAACGCTTCGGCGTCGTCGCGCCGTCTGAATACCGATACGGCGGCGAAGAGAAGTACGGCGACGGTCGTCGTCTTCATACCGCCGGCGGTAGATCCGGGCGAGCCGCCTATCAGCATAAGCACGGTCATAACGGCTTTGCCCGCGTCGGTCATTTCGGTAAGGTCGGTAGTGTTGAAACCTGCCGTCCTCGTCGTGACGGACTGGAAGAACGAATGCAGTACCCGGGCGCCGAACGGTTCGCCTTTGTATTCAAAGAAGAAGAACAGCAACGCGGGCACGATTATAAGCGCGGCTGACGTTACGAGGATTATTTTGCTTTGCAGACTGTATTTTCTGACTCTGAATCTGTTTGTTCTGATATCGTTCCACGTAAGAAAACCTATGCCGCCGATAACTATAAGAAGCATTATCACGACGCCGACGTAGGCGTTATTCCCGTACGACGTGAGAGAAGAGAACGGCGTACGCACGCCCATAAGGTCGAAACCGGCGTTGCAGAAAGCGGAGATCGAGTGGAAAAACGCGTACCAGATACCGATCGCGCCGAAATCTTTTATAAAAACGGGCATAAGCAGCAGCGCGCCGGTCAGCTCGATCAGAAGCGAACCGCGGATGATAAAGCCGAGCAGCTTGACTATGCCGCCGACGTGCGGAGCCGAGATGGACTCCTGCATGGTGCTTCTCTGACGGAGCCCTATCTTTTTTCCGCTGACCATGACCGCGAACATTGCCACGGTCACGACGCCCATGCCGCCGATCTGTATCATGATAAGTATTATCGCCTGACCGAACATCGACCAGTGAGTCGCCGTGTCGACGGAAACGAGCCCCGTTACGCACGTAGCGGAGACGGCTGTGAAAAGCGTGTCCGAAAACGGAGTGGACGTCCCGTCGGCTGACGCCGCGGGGAGCATCAGCAGCAGCGCGCCGATCAGTATGAGCATCAGAAAGCTGACCAGCATAAGCTGAGACGTCGCGGTGCTTTTGTTTTTGATGAGTTTTTTACGGTTATCCGACATATTACCTCATTATATCTTTTATCGAAGTTATCTTCTTGCCCGACGATACGACGACGACCGTGTCGCCTTTCGAGATCATATCGCTGCCGGAAGGTATTATTATCTGATCCTTATGAGCTATGCAGATTATGAGCACGCCGCGCTTCGGCTTGAGCTCCTTGAGCGGTATCCCGGTAAGACCCGCTATATCTTCTTTGATTATGAATTCGACCGCCTCGGCTTTTTCGCCCATGATGCGGTGCAGAGACTCGATCTCCGCCTGGTCCGACGCGTTCATCTTCGATCTTACGTAACGTAGGATATACAGCGCGGTCGACGTCTTCGGCGAGACGAGGCTCTGAAGCCCGACGCTTTTGAAGAAATCGACGTAGGTCATGTTGTTTATCAGCGTAACGACCTTCGGCACGCCTATCGAGTTTGCGTACATCGAGGCTATCGCGTTTTCTTCATCGGTATCGGATAAAGCGAGAAACGCGTCCGTGGTTTCGATACCTTCTTTAAGCAGGACTTCCTGCTTCGCGCCGTTGTCGCAGACGACGGTGCAGTTGTCGAATTTGACGGAGAGGTCGCGGCATACTTCCTTGTTTTTCTCGATTATGGACGGCGAGAATTTGCTTTCCTCGAGAAGCTCCTGCAGATAGTACGTTACGCGGCTGCCG
>JAEEGL011403455.1_pt1 | contig 11219 bp, 6 predicted proteins | sample 9134231 | NCBI WGS metagenome assembly JAEEGL01 (sample SAMN16246548, study PRJNA631951) | gut metagenome | biome: gut microbiome; feature: rumen; material: fiber-attached | host: Bos | place: Iran: Karaj | collected 2018-10
CAACGTCCTATATATATATAAATAATGTATAAGACGCTGCTTCTTGTACTACTTCTTCTGTCTATGTAAGTGTTTCAAAGAACTCTTAATGATGGCTTCCGCAGATTTTTGAGCGAAAGCGGATGCAAAGGTACGCACTTTGCAGTTAACAACAAAATATTTTTTGATTATTTAATAAATATCCACCTAAAATTTATTGGTATTAACAAATTTAATCTCTTCTACTACCTAAAATGCGTAGTAAATATATGAAAAGATTGATGAAATCGAGGTAGAGAGATAGTGCTCCGAGCAATGCTATTTTCTGTGCACCTTCACCTGCATCAGTAGCCTGAAGCAGCATCACCTTAATTTTCTGTGAGTCGTAAGCCGTAAGTCCGACGAAGATGAGTACACCTGCATAATTGAGAATCATCTGGAGTCCCGAACTCTGAGTGAACACATTGACAATAGAAGCGATGATTAGACCGATGAGGGCCATCACAAGGTACTTTCCCCACGACATGAGGTCGGTCTTTGTAAAATAGCCATAAGCAGCCATAGCAGCAAAGGTTCCGGCGGTGATGAAGAACACGCTGACCACCGAGGAGGCGGTATAGACCAGAAGGATGAATGACAGCGTGGCTCCATTAATGACTGAGTATAGCACGAAAAGCAACGTAGCCACTGTGAGCGAAATCTTGTTAATAGCAGCCGTAATGCCAAAGACGAGGGCAAACTCAGCGATAATGAGTCCCCAGAAGAGAGCACTGTTAGCGTATATAGCTGTGAGCAGAGTCTCACTCGTACCTACAACATATGCAGTAATGGCCGTAATAACAAGGGCAAAGGTCATCCAAAGATATACCTTGCGCATAAGAACGGGGAATACGGTCGCAGCCTCCAGCTGCTGCTCGCGGGAAAATGATGTTGTTAAATCTCTGTAATCCATAAAAAAGTGTGTATTAAAATTGTATTTACTTAGAATCGGATGTCAAGCTCTGCGTCAAACAAATTGTAGTTATGCTTGTCCGGATTTGCAATATTGCGGTCATTGACACGTGCATACTCTACATTGATCTGCAGATTCTTGGTGAAGATGTAGTCGGCTCCTATCTCGTAAAGCGTCTTTGACGACCCCCAATCAGCCCTGTCACGATAGAGGTCATAACGAGCCTTGACGTGAAATTTGTTCTTGATGACCGGCGCTATGGTCAGCACGTAGATACCATCGGCCTTATCACTCGTCTGGGAGGCATTCCACCCCTGGCTATGAATATACTCAGAGCGGATAGTCCAGTCATTGATAGCATACTCTGCCGAAAGGGCATACCGGTTTTTCTTTCCAACACTAGCGCGGCTACCCGTCCAACCAAAAGCACCGATGCGCATACCCTTTACTGGCATAATCCAAAGTCCGCCGATAAAGTCTTTACGGTTGTCGCGGTCTTTCTGATTAATTCCCTCACCATTGAAAACTCCCACCTGATAATGCAGAAGATTACGCCCATCTGCATTTTTGATGAAATCACCCTGCACCTGCACACCAATGTCACGTCCGTTAGACCCATGTTCTCCTGTACGGTCGGAGAAACCTGCTAACTTCGTTACATTCTGTGAGTAGGACATAAAGCCCTGGGTAATAGGGTGCATAGGGTTCTCGAAGGTAAACGGACGTTTAAACTGACCAGCCTTAACCTTAAAGAACTCGTATTTCTGCCATTCGCCAAAGAGGTCAACCAGACGAATATCGGTTTTAGACTTGTCGGGGTCATAGGTATTACCATTTATCTGCATCTGTGCCTTCCAGTAGAAGTCACTATGAACACGCCCATCTAATGCAAGACGTACCAACCTAAGATTAAAAGAATTACTTTTGGCATCTTCTTGGTCGCTAGCCTGATACTGCACCATACCATAACCACTGAAGTGAATGTCCTCATACCACTTTTTCGCTTGCTGGGCACTCATAGAGAGATACACCAAGACAAACAGGAGGGGAATAAAAAATCTTTTCATAAATAAAAATAATGTACGCGTAACGATGAATTATAATTGCGATGCAAATTTACAAATATTTTTTGAATTATAATACTGACACGATAAAATTTATAATTATTTGTCAAAAAACATGGTTTTAAGCATTTTTATACCATTCGTCCTTCGTCGTTATCCCTATTTTGCTTACCTTTGCCACAGTTTCATAGTCAAAAACATTGTGACCTACGCGGACATCATCCTCCCCCTTCCCCTCAAGGGTTATTTCACCTACTCCTTGCCTCAGCATTTGCAAGGGAAGATTCAAGTTGGTATTCGTGTACTAGTGCCATTCGGTCGTAGCAAGAAATACGTAGGCCTGGTAGTGAGGCTTCACGAAGAGAAGCCAAATGGCTATCAGGTGAAAGACCTTTTGGAAGTAATGGACTCGCGACCTATTGTCCTTCCTGCCCAGCTTCGTCTATGGCAATGGATGTCCGACTACTATATGTCACCCATCGGTGAGGTCTACAAAGCTGCGCTACCCTCCGGGCTGAAAGCTGAGGAAGGCTATAAGCCGCGAACAGAAACCTACATACGACTCACGAGACCCTTCCAGAGCGAGGAGTCTCTCCACATAGCCATAAACATGCTGGCCCGCGCACCAAAGCAGCAGGATGTCTTTACCGCCTACCTGCAACTCTCAGGGTGGGATCTTATTAACAGTTCTGCTGACTCCCCTACCCCAGTCATCTCAGAAGTTTCTCGTGAAGAGCTACTCAACGTCAGCAATGCTACTCTCCCTTCTATCAATGACTTATGCAAACGAGGGATGCTAGAGACATACGAGGTGGAAGTTGGGCGTCTGAACCACGGTGGGCAGCCTCATCCTGAATTGATAAAAAAGCTGAACACAGCGCAACAGGATGCCTACAATAAGCTTCTTCTCTCCATGATGCATAAACGCGTGACCCTTCTCCACGGTGTCACTGGCAGTGGCAAGACAGAAATATACATGCACCTCATCCAACGCGAGCTAGAACACCACCGCCAAGTGCTCTACCTACTGCCCGAGATTGCCCTCACCGTGCAGATGATGGACCGTCTACGGCGTGTCTTTGGCGACCGAATGGGCATTTATCACTCCCGTTACAGCGATGCCGAGCGTGTGGAGATATGGCAGAAACAGCTCTCTGGAAACCCTTATGACATCATCCTTGGTGCCCGTTCCGCCGTATTCCTTCCTTTCCAGCATCTTGGTCTAATCATCGTTGATGAAGAGCACGAGACCAGCTACAAGCAACAAGACCCGATGCCTCGCTACCATGCTAGAAGTGCGGCAATCCTGCTAGCCTCGCAAGCCGGTCAGGATTGTAGTGTTCTCCTGGGCACAGCCACCCCTTCGATGGAGACCTACCACAACGCAATTAAAGGTAAATACGGGCTGGTAGAACTCAAGGAACGTCACCAAGGTATCGAACTACCCGAGATACAAGTTGTAGATATTCAAGACCTTCGACACCGTAAGATGATGCGTGGTCCATTCTCACCATTATTATTAGTGCGAGTGCGCGAAGCTCTGGAGAGTGGTCAACAAGCCATTCTTTTCCAGAACCGACGCGGATGGGCGCCAATGGTGATGTGCCGGCAATGTGGTTGGGTGCCCCACTGCGAACATTGTGATGTGAGCCTCACGCTCCACAGAACGACAAACCAACTATCGTGCCATTACTGTGGCTTCACCTATCGTGTGCCCACAGAGTGTCCTGCCTGTGGCAGCAAGGAGCTGCAAGGAAGGGGTTACGGAACGGAAAAGATTGAGGACCAGATACGCGAGTTGCTTCCTGACGCACGCATAGCACGCATGGATCTTGACACCACACGCACGCAACATGCCTACGAGCGCATTATTAACGATTTCGCGGCCGGGCGAACCAATCTGCTCATAGGCACGCAAATGATTAGCAAAGGACTGGACTTCGACCGTGTCTCCGTGGTGGGTATCCTCGATGCCGATGCCATGCTCCACTATCCCGACTTCAGGGCTTACGAGCAAGCCTATATGATGATGATGCAGGTAAGTGGACGTGCTGGCCGCAAAGGCAAGCGCGGACTAGTGATACTACAGACACGCGCCCCTGAACAGTCGGTCATCGAGCATGTTGTAAGAAACGATTTCCAAGCTTTCTACCGAGAGTTGTCATCCGAGCGACAGGCTTTCCATTACCCTCCATTTTACCGACTTATCTACATCTATCTGAAGCATAAGAGCGACAGCATGGTAGACACTGCCGGCCAGGAGATGGGCAGTCGTCTGCGTCAATGGTTTGGTAGCCGTGTATTGGGACCCGATAAACCCGCCGTTGCACGTGTTAAGACACTCTTCATACGTAAGCTTGTGCTAAAACTAGAGCCAGGACTGGACATTTCATTGGCTAAGAAATACTTGCATGCTACAGAGCAACAAATAATGCAGGACAAGCGTTATGCCTCGCTACAGATATACTACGATGTAGACCCGCTATGAAAACTGGGACGCGATTGCGTCCCAGCTTCTTTATTTGTACAAGTATCGTTTGATGCTCTTCTTAGGTGTCTTGGCAAATTCCTCGTCGTAGATTTCTATCTCACTGATTTTCTCGTATGCCGGAAGGGTCTGGTTCAAGGTGGTTCGGTTCTGCTCCATGATGCCCTCCAGATCATCGCGTGTGAACTTCATTAACCTGGCTTCCTCTAGGTCTGGGTGCACCAGTGCCACTAGCTTCGAGTCACGCTGCACGACGATGCTCTCCGTAACGAGTGTCATTGAATTTAGCTTGTCCTCAATCTCCTCAGGGTAGATGTTCTGTCCGTTTGAACCGAGCAGCATGTTCTTCGAGCGACCGTTGATATAGACGTTACCGTCCTCATCCATCGTTCCAAGGTCACCGGTGTGATACCATCCGTCTTTGTCAAGTACCTCTCGTGTAGCCTCCTCATTCTTGTAGTAGCCCAGCATGACGTTCAAACCCTTGGTCAAGATTTCGCCCGGTACACTGGAGGGGTCTGGCGAGTCTATCTTCACCTGCATGTGTACTACGGAACGCCCGCAAGACCCAGGAGCAAAGGTATGCCAGTCACTATAGCAGATGATGGGAGCACACTCCGTAGCACCATAGCCCACAGTGTAGGGGAAGTTTATACGTTTGAGGAACGACTCCACCTCCTGATTAAAGGCTGCACCACCGATGATGATTTCATACATATTTCCACCAAAAGCCTTCAGCACCTCCTGACAAATCATTTCGCGCACCTTCTGCGAGATAATGGGCATCTGCAGCAGCAGTCTCATGCGATTGTTCTGAATCTTCGGGAACACCTTCTTGCGCACAATCTTCTCAATGACCAGCGGAACAGCAATGACCACGCGGGGCTTCACCTCGGCAAGAGCCTGGGCGATGATGGCAGGCGATGGTGTGCGGGTGAGATAAAACACATGACAGCCATGAAGGAACTCGAAAATGAACTCGAAGGCCATGCCATACATGTGAGCCATAGGCAGGATGGAGATGATGTTGTCGCCCTTGGCGATGGTACTGCCAAGTACCTGACAGGCAAAGTCGTAATTCGACCAAAGAGCTCGATAGGGAATCATCACACCCTTCGAGAAGCCCGTCGTACCACTGGTATAATTGATGAGTGCCAGCTCATCGGGACTCTGCTCTTTATAATAATTAATGTGTTCCTGACGGAAATACTTGGGGAATTTCTGTCCATAGAGTGCGTTCAGGTTCTCGCGTGCATAAGTCAGCTTCTCCGATCGCGAAAGGATGAGCGAGTAGTCTGTACTGCGTATGATACCCTCCAGTCCAGGCATCTGCTCTGCATCGATAGTACCCGATACATAGTCTCCGGCAAAGAGCAACTTGGCATCGCTATGGTTTACGATGTTGTGAATCTGCTCAGGCATGAACTCATGGAGGATGGGCACGGCAATGGCTCCGTAGGTAAGTGTGGCAAGAAATGCCACAGCCCACTGGCTGCTGTTGCGTCCGCAAAGGGCAATCTTGTCACCCCTAACGACACCGGAGTTCTCGAACAGTATGTGAATTTTCTCTATCTTGCGTGCCACGTCGTGGTACTGTAACGTCTGTCCCTTGTAGTCGGTCAGTGCGTCAAGGTCCCAGAAGTCAATGACGCTCTTCTGGATCAACTGATTGAAGCTAGGAATGTTTTCCATAGAAGAATACATTAGTGTAGATATAAGGTATTCGTGAATTCTTGGTGGTAAGAGGAATCAAGTGTAGAGGTATCGTTTGATACTCTTCTTTGGAGTCTTTGCAAACTCCTCTCTCTGCAATTCTACATGGCTTATTCGCGAGAACGCAGGCATCTGCTGGTTCAGATTCTGGCGGTTTTGCTCCATGACGGCCTCCAGTTCGTCGGGCTGTAGTCCGACGGTCTCGTCCTGATCAGGATAGATGAGTGCCACAAGCTGCTCGCCGCGCTGCACCACAATGCTCTCGCTGACCATGGGCATAGAGTTCAGTAAGTCCTCTATCTCCTCTGGATAAACGTTCTGTCCGTTAGCTCCCAGCAGCATATTCTTAATGCGTCCTCGTATGAAGATATGCCCCTCGGCATTCATGGTGCCCAAGTCTCCAGTGTGATACCATCCATCGCTGTCGATTACCTTTCGTGTAGCCTCCTCATTCTTGTAGTAGCCCAGCATGACGTTTGTTCCCCGCGTTACTATCTCACCAGGCGTGTTCTCTGGATCATCGCTGAGTATACGCACCTCCATGTTGTCGAGTGCCTGTCCACATGAGCCTGGCAAGAACTCATGCCAGTCACTGTAGCTGATAAGTGGGGCACACTCTGTGGTGCCATAACCCACAGTCAGCGGGAACCCAATGGAGAGCAGGAACTGCTCCACCTCCTTAGACAGCGGTGCGCCCCCCACGATAATCTCGTATGCCTGTCCACCAAAAGCCTCGTAAACGAGCTGGCAGATGCGTTCCTTCACTTTGTTCTGCACCACGGGCATAGAAAGCAGCAGCTTCATTCGTGGAGAGTTAAGTTTCGGGAATACTTTCTTGCGGATGATTTTTTCAACTATAAGAGGTACGGCGATAACAATACACGGACGTATCTCAGTGTAGGCCTGTGCTATGAGCGACGGCGACGGCAGACGGTTGAGGAAAAAGAGGTGACACCCACTACAGAAAGCGAAGATAAACTCTATGCTCAAGCCATACATGTGGGCCATGGGCAGTATCTCCAAAAGCGACATCCCGCTCTTCACATGGTCACCCAACCTCCTCAGACAGAAATCCAGATTGCCCCAAAGTGCTCGATAAGGGAGCATAACCCCTTTCGAAAAACCCGTAGTACCACTAGTATAGTTAATGAGAGCCAGCTCCTCAGGCGCGTCCTCATGGTAGCCGAAGTCTTCCTGACGGAAGTCATAAGGAAACTTCTCGCCAAACAGCATATTCAGGTTCTCACGAGCATACGTCAGTTTATCGGAACGCGACATAAGAAGCGAGAAGTCGGGCAGATAGACGATGCCCTGCAGCTGCTCCATGTTAGAATGGTCGATGTCTTTGGCCACATAGTCACCAACAAAGAGCAGTCGCGACTCGGAATGGTTCACAATATTATATATTTGCTCCCCATTGAACTCATGGAGTATCGGCACCGCCACAGCCCCGTAGGTCAATGTAGCGAGGAAAGCCACAGCCCAATGGGCAGAGTTACGTCCACAGATGGCAATCTTGTCGCCTGGTTGTATGCCGCTATGCTCAAAGAGAATGTGAAGTTTCTCTATCTTACGTGCCACGTCATGGAACTGAAGCGTAGCTCCTTGATAGTCAGTCAAGGCATCGCTATCCCAATAGCTCGTGATGGCATCGTGTATGTATTTATTGAAACTTGAACCAGCGTTCATTGCACAATTTTCAAAATTTTGTGCAAAGGTACAGCTATTTTCTGCACAAAACAAAAAAAATCGTGCAATATTAACGTAATTTAGCAGGACTCACAGTTTGGTTCGTCCTAACTCACAGTTTGGTTCGTCCTAACTCACAGTTTGGTTCGTCCTAACCCCCAGTTAGGTTCGTCCTAACCCCCAGTTAGGTTCGTCCTAACCCCCAGTTAGGTTCGTCCTAACTGAGGCAGGCTGGCACGAGGTCTGCCCCTACACCAGCAGATTTCAACCGCAGGTCGTGGTTTTTTAGAGGTCTGCGAAAGAAAAAGGTCTGGAAATTTGGCTGTAAGGAGAATTATGCCTAACTTTGCAAGCTGGAATGAAAAAAGAACGTGTTAGAGAGATGAGCCGTTTTGTAATGGTAGGTTTTCTGGCCACTGCCATTCATTATGCCTTCTACTACATGCTCCTTCCATATATGAGTCACAATGCGGCCTTCACGGCAGGCTACCTAGTGAGTTTCCTGTGCAACTATGGTCTTTCTTCAAAGTTCACTTTCCGAGTGGGCACATCGCTGCAACGGTTCGTGAGCTTCGGGCTGAGTCATGCTACTAACTACTTCATACAAATCATTTTGCTCAACCTTTTCATTGGCCTTGGTGTGTCGGAGTCATTGGCACCGTTGCCAGTCTACGCAGTAGCCGTTCCTGTCAACTACTTGATGGTACGTTTCGCACTTACACGACGTAGCGGTGAGAACGACGGCTACTGGCTCTTACTCATGGCGGTGGGCTATGCTATGCTGTGGCTCAACCTCATGGACGTGCCTACACTGAGCGATGACATATTATACCGATTTGCATGGCAGACGGACGAGACGGCCCCTTTGGAGACCATTGACGGAGTGGGCGACCTGTTACGCTCGCAGTGGACCCACTACCTTAGCGTCAACGGTCGCTTTTTGCCACACCTTCTGGCTCAGGCGTTTTTGGTATTCGTGCCACCCGTAGTGTTACAGGTGCTCAATACGCTGCTCTTCGTGCTGATGATTCACCTATGCGCAACATGGACTTGCAGGGACAGTGCAGACCGTCTGTCTGCCGCTGCCCTGACCACTATGCTGCTGTTTGTGGTGTTCAGCGGTTTTCGCACGACAATGGTGTGGGGATTGGGAACGTTCAACTACCTTTGGCCTACAGTGGCAGTGCTGACGCTGTTGCTCGCACTTTCGAGGGCTAATGTGAAGAAGAAACGCTATGCGCTGCTCTTGCTAGCAATAATGGCAGGTTGGAGTCATGAGGCGATGTCGCTGCCTGTAAGCATTGCCTTCGCTGCCTGGATTACCGTTCACAGAAAAAGACTGCATAACCATCGGCTGACACTGGCCTGTATGCTCCTGTTCATGGTGGGCATGACATTTTGTTTGCTTTCTCCTAGCGTCTGGAACCGTGCAGGCGAAGGCATGAGCGTATCGAGTCGCTTAGTGAATGGGGTGGTGAATGGAGTTACTAATGTACGCGTGACATGGATGCTTGCCATTGCCCTATTGGTGATGTGGCGACAAAGAGGCATCGTTTCCTTGCGGGCGCATCTTTCCATTCATCGCTATGAATACATCGCCCTAGCAGTGGCCTTGGCCATTACGCTGCTCTGCGGGACTACATTGGAGCGTGTAGCCTTCTATACCGATTTCATTGCCATGCTCCTACTCACGAGGATTCTGTTGGCAGCAATGTCCAGACGGGCAAAGCTATGGCTGACCTGTATCTGCTGTGCTATCATGCTGCTGGCCTATTTCCCTGTATACTTTGTACGGGCAGAGAACGCGGACAACTGGTGTCAGGCTGAGCAGCAGATGAAGGAACAGGGCCGAGAGCTGATAGCCGTGCACGTTCCTGAAAAAGGGAAGAATAAGTTAATGGATTATTTCCGGGAACACTATGTGAATAATTCGTTTACCTTTGGATTCTATTGTTCTTACATGGGGTTCGATGCCAAGGACATCAATATGCGCTGCGCAGCAAGGCTGTATGGAAAGAAACTGCTAACCTTCCTTCCTGAGGATGTCATAGAACGCATTGCTAGCGACAGTACCGCATATACAAATTATGAGCTTGACCGCAATAAAGACCTCTACGTATGGCGCATGGACGACGACAGGCAAGTGAAGAGCGTAACCTTCATCCTCAATGAGGAGGACACTTCGAAGCTTATGCCCCACCAACGACTCTTGGCCTATCAGGGTGACGAATACGAACTTGACGATTTCCATTTCGAAGTAGTTACAGTTTGTGGTCATCCCTTCCTAGTGTTTACCAAGCCTACAACTAATATTTTTAGGAGAATTGCAGGATTGAAGATTGGATATTAAAGATTACTATTTGGTTTGTAATATGAAACACTTTTTTTTCATGCTTCTAGCATTTGCCTTAGGCGCAAAGGCACAGACAGGAAACATCATTACCGTGAATCTGGAAAATGATGCCGTAACTCGTTATTTGGAGGAGGTGACCTACACCTCGTCCGAAGATGCCAGTCAAGTAAAAGACTATAACGTGGCGCCGCCAGAGCGCCGTGACATCCCACGCCCGGCTCTCATCCCAATACCCGATGCCGATGCCGAGAAGCTGCTGCTCACGTATGCCGACGATGCCTTCTACAGCGAAGGAGTCCATACTCTGATTGTGCCTAAGGGAACAACTCAGGCAGAGCTGTACAACCTTGTTCCGCAGCGCACATATTATTATAAGGTGGAGGATGACGACAAAATCCTGGCAAGTGGTGAGATTCACACCGAAGGAAAGGTGCGCATGATTTACGTTCCTGGCGCTAACAACATCCGCGATTTGGGAGGATGGTCTACGACAGACGGTCTGCGGATAAAATATGGCAAGCTGTTCCGAGGAAGTGAACTGAACGGAATCCACACCGTCGATTCTGCCTCACTGGCTATCCTGACAAATGATTTGAACATCAAGGCAGAAATTGACTTGCGTGCCAATTATGAAGATGGACATAACGTGTCGGCTTTCGGATTCACCTCTAATATGTGGGGAAACTCAACAAATCCACCATACTATTACACATCCGACAGTGGCCAGCTTCCAGAACACCTACAGAATTTCTCCTACAAACAAAGATGGCAAAGGGAGTTTAACTTCATCGTGCAAAACTTTATTAAGGGTCGTAATGTGTATTATCATTGTAGGTGGGGTGCTGACCGCACTGGTTATCTTTCCTTGTTTTTGGAAGGACTGCTGGGAGTCGACTACGATAGCATGATGAAGGACTATGAGCTGACATTCTTATACAATAGTATAAACGTGAAAGAAATAATCGACCCCGTGGTAGATTA
>JAEEGL011428228.1_pt1 | contig 11219 bp, 5 predicted proteins | sample 9134231 | NCBI WGS metagenome assembly JAEEGL01 (sample SAMN16246548, study PRJNA631951) | gut metagenome | biome: gut microbiome; feature: rumen; material: fiber-attached | host: Bos | place: Iran: Karaj | collected 2018-10
AAACCGGTCACCATAGGTCAGCGGCGCGATGTCCGTGAGGCCCATGGAGCCGAAATTGCGGTGCAGGCTGCCGTAATAGCCGTAGCTTCCTACCGTGCCCAAGTACAGATAACCGGGTTTCCGGGGATCGGGCAGGATACCGACGACGCCCTTCACGCGGCAATCTTTGCTGCTCAGATAGTCGGCCACTTCGCCATCCCGCAAAGTAAACAGGTCGCCAAGCTGGGTCAGGCCATAGATCAGACCGTCGTTCCCTGTCCGCAGATCGCGGATATACACGTCAGCCAGACGGGAGTCGCCGATCAGGGTCAGGTTCATGTCGGGATCGATCATCGCGATGCCGGAAGTGGTCGCTATGTACATCACGCCATGCGCATCCTCGGTGATCGCGCGGATGTTGGCGGCCGAGGGCCCGTTGAATTTGCTCCACTTCTGCAGGTGATCCCGCTCCATCATGGTCAGGCCGGAGTCATTGGCGCCGATCCACAGCCGATCCCTGCTGTCCACATATAAACAGGTCACGCTCGAAATGCCCAGGCTGGAATCCATGCGCTCAAACGTATTGCCGTCATAACGGATCAGGCCGCTGTAGCTGCCGATCCAGATAAAGCCGTCCCCGGTTTGGGCAATGGCGTTCGCTTCGGAAGTGGGCAGGCCGTTCTGATTGTCGTACAATACCGCCAGATAGCCCTTCGTCGGATTAGAGGGATCGACGGAAAGGCTTCTGTTCAGGCTGCCGCTGCCGTTCATTGCCGTGACTTTTTCCGCCGCGGAAGCCTGATGCACCGGCAGAACCAGCAGGATGAGCAGCGCGCAGAGAAGCGCCTTGCAGTTCTTTTGCCTCAGATGATTGACCATGACCAACATGTCCCCCCTCCAGCCAACGATATGCTGACATATGAAAGCCATATATGGGATTCCTCCTCAGCGTCACGCCTGTTCCTCATCGCTCTCTGAAGCCTTTTCCTGCCCCTTGTATTCCAGGCAGAGCATGGTCAGGTCGTCGAATTGCTCGGCTTCCTGAACAAAGGCGTCCACCGCGGCGCGTACCGTTGAAAGAATCTCCCGCGGGCTGCCGTCCGGTTTGGTGTTCAGGGCGTCCAGCATCCGTTCCGTACCGAAAAGCGTTTCTTTGCTGTCGGTGGCTTCGGGCACGCCGTCCGTGTACAGGAACAATTTGTCGCCTTTCTCAAGCTGCAATTCATATTCCCTGTACCGGACGCCGTCCATCCCGCCGAGCACGAAACCGTGTTTATCCTTGTACAGTTCAAACGAACCGCCGCTGCGGCAGATGGCCGGGTATTCATGCCCCGCGTTGCCGCAGACGACCTTCCCGGTGCTGATTTCCAGGATGCCGAGCCAGACCGTAACGAACATGTCCATATTGTTGCTGGCGCAGATCGTTTTATTCGCGCTGGTCAGGATATCCTTGGCGCTCTTTCCCGGTATGGCGGTGCTCTGGAGAACCGCTTTGGCGTTCATCATAAAGAGCGCCGCGGGCACGCCTTTCCCGCTCACGTCCGCCATGACCAGGCACAGATGATCGTCGTCGATCAGGAAGAAATCGTAGAAATCGCCGCCGACTTCCTTCGCCGTATCCATGGACGCGAAAATATCGAACTCATGACGGTCCGGGAACGGCGGAAACACATTGGGCAGCGTGGTCGCCTGAATCTGCTCGGCTGTGCTCAGCTCCGTGCTGATCCGTTCTTTTTCTTTTTCTTCTTTGTGCCGTTTCTCCATTTCCGCCATTTTCCGGTGAATATACAGCCGCGTGAAAAACGTGAGAGCCCCGGCAAGGACCACGCCGCAGAGAAGATAGAACCACGTCTGCTCGTAATAGGCTCTTTCCTTGGTGATATGGAAGGAGACCGTGTTTATTGTCCGTCCAAGGGCATCCTTCACTTCCATCACGAAGCGATAGGAGCCTCCCGAAAGGTTCATATACTCGATGGGCGTCAGTTCGCTGCGGCTTACTGTGGCCGGCTGGGTGTCAAAGCCCTCCAGACAATAGGAAACCTGCGGATTGGACAGCGAATAATTGAACACATAGCCGCAGACCGTCAGTCTGCGCGCCCGGGGCGGGATGGTATAATTGCCGTCCGCGTCGGGATACATGCGCTTGCCGTCCAGCAGGATATAGGGCACGGCAACCTTCAAATCGCTGAAGGTATCATCAAAATCCTCAATATTGATTTTTACCACGCACGTGTTGCCCGAAAGGTACAGATCGCCGTCTTCCGTAAGCTCGCTGTACGAATTGGACGTGGCGGTGCAGGGCATTCCGTTGTGAACGTTATAGCGCAGGGGCTTCATTCCTTCCTCGTTCCTGAGCAGCTCTTCCGTGGGAAGAATGTAAACGCCGTCGCTGTTGATCACCCATGCTTCGCCCTGGCTGTTAAAATACAGATCGAAATTGTTGGAATAAGGGAAATTGGTCAGCGCGGTCACCTGATAATCCGGCGTCATATAGGCGATGGCATTGCTGGTAACGATCCATAAGATCCGATGAACGTCGTCCCGCTTGATCCGCATGACGACCTCCGAAGTAAGGCCGTCATCCAGGCCGATATGCCGCGTTCCCTGATCGCTGATGATATAGATGCCGCCGCCGTCTGAACCGAGGATAATATCATCGGCAAAGCCGTCCGTCACCGTCAGGATCTCCGTATCGGCGATTCCCGCATCCTCGCCGTAACCGGCGATGACGCGGCCGTCCCTGATCACGTTTACGCCCCCGGTGTTGGCCACAAGAACAGATCCGTCCCCGCGTTCGTACACCACGCGGATACGCCCGGAAAACAGCCCGTCTTCCGTGGTGTAAACCACGACCTCTCCGTGATCGTAGCACAGCAGACCCAGCATCCGCCAGGCGGAGATCCAAAGCCGGTCTTTGCTGTCCCGGATGATGGAGCGGATGCGCACGCCCCGCAGCAGCTTCAGCAGATCATCCGATTTCAAATCCCGCCCGGAGGCAGTCGCCGCCCGCGTGAGCGGAACGCTGCTTACAAGCCCCTGATTGTCCAGCACGGTAAGCCCGGAATCCGTTGCGATAAAAAGCTGATTGCCGTACATGCAGGTAGAATTGACCACCGATTCAGGCAGGTTCCATTGTTCATAAAGATCGGAAAAATGGTTGGCCACGATCTTCATAACGCCCTGCCGCGTGGATGTGAACCACAGATTCCCCTCGTAATCCGTCATCATATGGACGATGGAATTATTCATGGGAACGTTATCCAGCAGGCGGAAGCCCTGACTGTCCGCACAGCCGATGCCGTTGCCCGCGCAGATCCATATTTCGCCGTCGACGTATTCAAACCGCTCCACATAGGTCAGCGGCGCGACGTCCTTAACGCCCATGGAGCCGAAATTGCGCTGCAAACTGCCGTAATAGACATAGCTTCCTTCCGTGCCCAAATACAGATAACCGGGTTTTCGGGGATCGGGCAGGATACCGACGACGCCCTTCACGCGGCAGTCTTCTCCGCGCAGATAGTCGGCCACTTCGCCATCCCGAAGGGTAAACAGGTCGCCAAGCTGGGTCAGGCCATAGATCAGGCCGTCGTTCCCTGCCCGCAGCTCGTGTACATAAGCATCAGCCAGACGGGAGTCGCCGATCAAGGTCAGGTTCATGTCGGGATCGATCATTGCGATGCCGGAAGTGGTCGCAATGTACATCACGCCATGCGCATCCTCGGTGATCGCGCGGATGTTGACGGCTATGCCCCCGTTCAATTTGTTCCACTTTTGCAGCTGATCCCGCTCCATCATGATCAGGCCGGAATCATTGGTGCCGATCCACAGCCGGTCCCTGCTGTCCACATATAAACAGGTCACGCTTGGGATGCCCAGGCTGGAATCCATGCGCTCAAACGTATTGCCGTCATAACGGATCAGGCCGCTGTAGCTGCCGATCCAGATAAAGCCATCCCCGGTTTGGGCAATGGCGTTCGCTTCGGAAGTGGGCAGGCCATTCTGATTGTTGTACAATATCGCTAAAAAGCCCTCCGTCGGGATGGAGGGGTCAACGGAAAGACTTCTGTTCACAGTGCCGCTGCCGTTCATTGCGGTGACTTTGTCCGCGGCGGAAGCCTGATCCACCGGCAGAACCAGCAGAATGAGCAGTATGCAAAGAAGCGTTTTGCCGTACATTTGCCGCAGAAAATTCAGCATGGTCTTATGTTTCCCCCTCAATCATCGGTATCCCGATACGGACGCTGAAAGCCCGTTACAGATAAACGAATACATTATATCATACCGCAAAAAGAAACAGAAGGGGGAACGAACAATTTTTATTGTATTATATTACAATAAAAATGATGCGTCAGCCCGTCTGAAATCTTGACGGGCATAAACGGCGCGCATATAATAATTGGTGGAATGGCCTCTGATATTCATGCCGACCGGCGAGGAGGAATTTTCAGATGAAAAAGATTTTAGCTGTGCTCCTGGCGGCAGTGGCCGCGTTTATCTGCGCATCGCCCGTTTTGGCCGAAGGAATCGATCCCCAATTGATTGCCGCTGCCCAGGCAGACGGGGAACTGGTTGTATACGGTTCCTGTGAAGAGGATTACCTGCAGGCTGCCTGCGATCGGTTTGAACTGCTGTATGACGTGAAGGTGACATATCAGCGTCTGAGCAGCGCCGAGGTGCAGAAACGGATCGAAAATGAAAAGGGCCATCCGTCCGCGGATGTCTGGTTCGGCGGCACGGCGGACCCTTATAATATCTGCGCCAGGGAAGGCCTGCTAAAGCCCTATGAAGCCGTGAACGCTTCTCATCTGCTCAGCCCGATTTTTCGGGACAGCGAAGGCGCCTGGTACGGGATTTACCAGGGTATCCTTGGTTTTATCGTGAACGCCGATAAACTGGAAGCCCTGAAGCTGGATATTCCTCAGGACTGGCCCGACCTGCTGAAAAAAGAATATAAGGGCCTGATCTGGCTGAGCAACTACAATACTGCCGGCACAGCCCAGCTGATCCTTAATACCATGATCCAGAAGTACGGCCGCGAAGAAGGAATCAGGTATCTGGTGGATCTGGATAAAAACGTACAGATCTATACCAGGTCCGGGTCCGGTCCGGCCAAAAATGTCAGCTCGGGCAGCTGCGCGATCGCCGTGGGCTTTCTGCATGACGGCATTTCTCAGATCGTGGATGGCGGCAGCGAAAACATCAGAATGATCGTTCCCTCGAGCGGCACCTCTTTTGAGATCGGCGCAACCGCCATCTTTGCAGGGGCCAAACATGAGAACGCCGCCAAGCTGTGGATCGAGTATGCCCTCAGCCCGGAATGCGTGGAGCAGGCTAACGAATGCAGTTCTTATCAGTTCCTGGTGATCGACAATGCCGAGCAGCCGCCCGAAATCGTCCGGTTTGGCCTTGAAATCGACAATGTGCTGGATTATGATTTTGAGGATGCCCAAAATAATACGGCCGCGTATATTGCCGAGCTGATGGAAGCCCTGGGATCATCCGTCGACGACCGTTTTCAGACGAACTGATTCCTTCCGGCAGCTCATCAGACGGCAAACGCTGTGAATTCTGCCTGAGCCTGTTTCTATAGCCATAAAGCTTTTGAGAGACAGCATCGCATTTTCACAGCCTCATAGCATAGAAAAAAGGAGCTTTCAAAAAGGTGAAGAAAGCTCTTTTTGGTACTTCACGGAAATACAGCAAACGTACCACGGCGTAAATGGCGGCGCTGCCGCTGAAAAAGCCCGGTCATTCCATTCCGCATGGTTGCGCGGCGGGGAAAAAAGGGATATAATGACAGCGTGCAATCAATACGGCGGACGAAGGCGCTTCCGCCGAAAAAAGGAGAAGCGAAATGCGCACGGAATTGTTTTCAGCGGCGACGGACACATCCGTTACCCTGTGGTGGGATCAGCAGGATCAGGCGTCCTTTCCGGTCCGGTATACGGTATTGATGAACGGCAGGTCTCTGGGCGGCACGGAACGCACGCACTGGACAGAAGAGGGGCTTTCCCCTGAAACTGAGTATTGTTTTCAGGTATGCTTAGGCGGCGAGCTGATCGGGGAGGTCACGGCGCGCACTGATCCCGCCCCCCGCCGCATCGACGTGACCCAAGCCCCTTACTGCGCCGTGGGCGACGGCAAGACCCTGAATACCCAGGCGCTCCAGCGGGCCTTTGACGACTGCGGGCCGGGAGAAGAAATCTATATCCCCGCGGGCGTGTTCCTGACAGGCAGCCTGCGCCTGCACGGCGATTCGCGCCTGTACCTGGAAACAGGCGCGCTGCTGCAGGGCACCGAAAACCCCGAGGATTATCTGCCCAAAATTCCCAGCCGCTTCGAGGGCGTGGAGCAGGAATGCTACCAAAGCCTGCTGAATCTCGGCGCGCTGCACAGCGACGCGGGCCCCAACTGCCGGAACGTGCTCATTCACGGCCATGGCGCCATCTGCGGCGGCGGCCAGACCCTGGCCCTGAACGTGATCGAGCGGGAAAAGGTCCTGCTCAGGGATTATATCGCCTCTTTGGGCGATAAGGTAAAGGAATGCGAAAACGAGCACACCATTCCGGGCCGGGCCCGGGGACGGCTGATCAACCTGAGCAACTGCGAGCATGTGCGGATCACCGGTCTGACCCTGCAAAACGGAGCAAGCTGGAACGTGCACATGGTTTATTCCAGGGACATCGTGACGGATCACTGCGTGTTCCGCTCTGAAAACGTTTGGAACGGCGACGGCTGGGACCCCGATTCCAGCGAGGACTGCACCCTGTTCGCCTGCGAATTCCATACCGGCGATGATTCCGTCGCCATCAAGAGCGGAAAGAATCCCGAGGGCAACCGCATCAACCGGCCCGCACGGCATATCCGGGTGTTCGACTGCGTGAGCGAATACGGCCTTGGCATCGCCATCGGCAGCGAAATGAGCGGCGGCGTGGAGGATGTGCGCGTATGGGACTGCGACCTGCGCCATTCCCTTTACGGCATTCAAATCAAGGGCACGAAAAAGCGCGGCGGCTATGTGCGTTCCGTGTCCGTGCGGGATTCGATCCTGTCCCGCTTCATCATCCAGGCCGTGACCTACAACGACGACGGCGAGGGCTCCGATACGCCCCCGGACTTTTCCGGCTTCCGCTGCGAGCGCGTGCGCTTTACCGGCTGGGGCCGCAATTACTGGGAAAAGGAAGATCATCCCATCCCCGCAATCGATCTGACCGGCTTCGATGTGCCTGGTTACGAAGTCCGCGATGCCGCCTTCCTCCGCTGCGTATGCGAAGGGAACGCGGAAATCAAGCTTGATCACTGCCGCAGTATTTCCCTCGATATTGAAAAGACAGAGTAGGAAAAGGGGGCGCTGGGGGTTCTTCGCGGCCCCCCGCACGCCTCCTCTTTCGCTGCTCCCTGAGATCATACGCAAAGGAAAAGCCGCAAATGAGCAAAAAACGGTTCTCTGACCGGGAATTTTACGGAAAGCTGGCGAAGCTTTCTCTGCCCATTTCCTTCCAGAGCCTGATGTTAGCCGCTGTGGCGGCGGCCGACGCCCTGATGCTGGGCCGCATCGCCCAGGACTCCATGGCAGCGGTATCCCTGGCGACGCAGATCCAGTTCATTCAGAACATGATGATCTCCGCCATCACCGGAGCCGGGGCCATTTTGGGCGCGCAGTATTGGGGCAGGCAGGACAAGCGCACCATTCAGGACGTGTTCAGCCTGATGCTGCGCCTGTCGGCGGGCCTTTCATTCGTGTTTTTCCTGGCCTGCGTGCTGACCCCCCAATACCTGATGCTGGCCTACACCCACGATCAGCCCCTGATCGACATCGGCGCGGCTTATCTTCGCGTCGCGGGCTGGTCCTACCTGCTGACGGGCGTTTCCCAATGCTATCTGGCTGTGATGAAGGTCACAGGCCACGCCGGGCCCTGCGCCTGGATTTCCTCGGGCGCGGTGGTGCTGAATATCGCCCTGAACGCCGTGTTCATTTTCGGCTTCGGTCCCATTCCCGCCATGGACGCGCAGGGCGCGGCGACGGCGACCCTGTGCGCGCGGGTGATCGAGCTGGCCCTGTGCGTGATCGTCAGCCGGGGCGGGGATTACGTGCGGCCCGCCTGGAAGCGCTTTTTCTTCCGGGACCGCCTGCTTTCCTCGGACTTCCGCAAATGCTGTCTGCCGCTGATGGGCGGCGGGCTGTTCTGGGGCGTGGGCTTCACGGCCTACACCGCCGTGATAGGCCACATGGGAGGCGACGCCGCGGCAGCCAATTCCGTGGCGGCCGTGGTGCGCGATCTGGTGTGCTGCGCCTGCAACGGCATCAGCAGCGCGGGCGGCATCCTGGTGGGCAACGAGTTAGGCGCGGGAAAGCTGGAAAAGGGAAAGCTGTACGGCGACAGGCTGGCCAGCCTGTCCTTCCTGATCGGCTTTGCCTCCACCCTGCTCATGCTGGCCCTCACGCCCCTGGTGGTGCGCGGCATGACCCTGAACGACGCCGCCCGCCAATACCTGACCGGCATGATGATCATTATGGCGGTGTACATGATCGGACGTTCGGCCAACACGGTGATCATCAACGGAATTTTTGCCGCCGGAGGCGATACCCTGTTCGACGTGTACAGCCTGGCCGTGTGCATGTGGGGCCTGGCGCTTCCCCTGGCCGCCGCCGGGGCCTTCTGGTTCCATTGGCCCGTGCTGGCTGTGTACGCCTGCACCTGCCTGGACGAGGTGGGCAAAATTCCCTGGGTGCTGTACCATTACCGGAAGTATAAATGGGTGAAGGATCTGACGCGGAACCGGGAGCAGGCGGAATGAAGCCGCGCCGGAAAGCGCCCGCGGTATACGCTGACGCGGCGTTCCACGCGCCGCGCTGATTCATGGGAGGATTTACGATGGAAAAAAGCGATGTGCAAAGGCTGATCGAATTCATCCGGCAAAGCCCCACCTGCTATCACGCCATTGACGCCGTTCAGCGGGAACTGAAAGACTATGTTCTGCTGAACGAAGGGGAAAAATGGAACCTGACGCCGGGCGGAAAATACCGCGTGACGCGCAACGGCAGCAGCGTGATCGCCTTTACCCTGCCGGAAGGGGAACTGAACGGTTTTCAGATGATCGCCAGCCATTCCGATTCCCCCGCCTTCAAGATCAAGGAAAACGCCGAAGTGACGGTAAAGGACAAGTATGTGCAGCTGGACACGGAACGCTACGGCGGCATGATCATGTCCAGCTGGTTTGACCGGCCCCTGTCCGTGGCGGGCCGGGTGCTCAGGCGGACGGAAAAAGGCGTGGCTTCCGTGCTGGTGAACCTGGACCGGGATATGTGCGTGATCCCCAATGTGGCGATCCATATGAACCGGCAGGTGAACGATGGGTACAAGTTCAACCCGGCGGTGGACACCTATCCTCTGTGGGGCACTTCGGACGCCAAAAACACCTTCCGCGCGGAAATCGCGAAGGCGGCGGGCATAGAAGAAAAGGACCTGCTGGGGGCCGACCTGTTTCTGTATAACCGCATGGAAGGCCGGGTGTGGGGCGTGAAGGAAGAATTTGTTTCCGCGCCCCGGCTGGACGATTTGGAATGCGCCTTCGCCTCCGTAGAGGCTCTGAAAGCGGCCAGGCCCGGCAGCCACGCCAACGTATGCTGTGTGTTCGATAACGAGGAAGTGGGCAGCACCACCAAGCAGGGCGCGGATTCCACCTTCCTTTATGACGTGCTGCGCCGCGTCGCCCTAGCCCTGGGCCGTTCGGAGGAAGACTATTATACCCTGCTTGCCAACAGTTTCCTGCTTTCAGCCGACAACGCCCATGCCACGCATCCCAACCACCCGGAATTTTCCGATCCCCTGAACCAGACGGAAATGAACAAGGGCATTGTGATCAAATTCAACGCCAACCAGAAATATACCACCGACGGGGTGAGCGAAGCGGTATTCCACCGGATCTGCGAAAAAGCCGGGGTGCCGGTGCAGCATTACGCCAACCGGTCCGACATAGCCGGCGGCGGCACCCTGGGCAACATTTCCGGCAGGCATGTTTCCGTCAACACCGTGGACATCGGCCTGGCCCAGCTTGCCATGCACAGCAGCTATGAAACCGCCGGAGCGAAGGACGTGGCCCATATGATCAACGGCATGCGGGCCTTCTATGAAACGGAGATCCGCAGCCTGGGCGGCAGCGCTTACGCGCTGGAATAATATCGTCACGGACTGAAAAGCGCCCGTCAGCCGGAAAAGCATCGGCTGGCGGGCGTTTTTTCGAAATCATCACGCCAGCCAGTCAAAGCTGGGGATGATCTTTTCCGGATAAATATTCCCATATTTATACTACTAACAGGATTATTCTCAAGGATGGATCACAAGGCCAACAGGGGATTACCGCGGGGCTTTGCCCCGCCCCCCACCAGGGTGTTGAACACCCTGGACCCGCAATAGCGGACGTTGCTTAGCGGGCAGAGAAAACGTTGTTCCCGCTGTTGCTTGGAAGTACCGGGGAAGCCAGGCTTCACGCCGGTGTGCTTCTGGCCCGGCGGCCTTTGGCCGCAAAACCCGGATGCTTTGCATCCGGGGAAAGCTTGGGAAAATCCATAGGGGAAAGCTCGCTTTCCCCTATGGATTATTCCCTGGCTTTCTTGGGCCAGAAGCCCTCAAACTTTCCGTGATCCCGACGTAACACGCGGAATAAACTACGCTGTTCCCACCAAGTATCTTCGCGGGGAGCGGGTCCAGGGCGGGCACCGCCCTGGCGCGGGTCTGGGGGCGCGCAGCCCCCAGCGGTTCCTTTGTTCCACATACCAACTTGTTTTTGTCCTTGAAAACGCGCCTGTTAAGAATTCAGAAGAGGAACAGTATTGGCTGCGGTGATCAGCCTTTCACGCCCGCCTGCATCTGCATGCCCTTCATGAAGTGCTTCTGGGCGAAGAGATACACGATGAAGGTGGGGATCACTGCGATGAAACCGCCCGCGATGGCATGGCCCGGCTGGGTGTTGAAGCTGGCCTTTACCTTTTCCATGCCGGGGGTGATGGTCAGCTTCGTGGTAGAGTTCATGATGATGGAGGGCCACAGGTAATCGTTCCAGGCGCCGGTGAAGGCAAACATGGCTACCACCATCAGCACCGGCACGCACAAAGGAAGAATGATCCGATAGTAAATCTGGAAGCGGTTGGCCCCGTCGATCATGGCGGCCTCGTCCATATCCTTGGGAATGGACGCCATGAACTGACGGATCAGGAATACGTTGAATACCCCCGCTAC
>JAEEGL011520066.1_pt1 | contig 11219 bp, 8 predicted proteins | sample 9134231 | NCBI WGS metagenome assembly JAEEGL01 (sample SAMN16246548, study PRJNA631951) | gut metagenome | biome: gut microbiome; feature: rumen; material: fiber-attached | host: Bos | place: Iran: Karaj | collected 2018-10
CGGATTTATCTCCTCGTTGTATACCTTTTTCAGACCCGTTTGCGCATCCACCATCACGCTGACCATAAGCGCAAAAGCTGCTATAAATATCTTTCTCATCTTTATTTATTATGATTATTTCTGGGTGCAAATATATTGAAGAGACGTAGCACGCTACGTCTCTACACAAAAAAACATTTTCATCATTCAATTGAGGTTTCTGAGCGTCAGAAACTATGTTTTTATGATTCAATGAAGGTTTCTGAGCGTCAGAAACTATGATTCAATTGTTCAATGAAGGTTTCTGAGTGTCAGAAACTATGTTTTAACAATGCAATGAAGGTTTCTGAGCGTCAGAAACTATGTTTTATGATTCAATGAAGGTTTCTGAGCGTCAGAAACTATGTTTTCACGATTCAATGAGGGTTTCTGAGCGTCAGAAACTATGATTTAATCATAACAATGGATTTTGCGCAATGTGCAAAAAACCGTTTTCGCGACTCAATGAAAATTTCTGCACTCATGCAAAAATCCATTTACGCGACTCAATGAAAATCTGTAAATCAATGATGAGTTATTCACTTCGATGTCATTCAGTCTACGGGAGGAACGTTCAGGAGGTTATGCTAAAGATGAATAGCGACGACGATTACGAGGTGGAAGTGCGACACAGCGTCTAACGACAAGGGTCGCACACCTTTGCCCAATTGTTGAAGCATATCGTAAAATCGGCATTGCTATCAACAAATTTGATAGTGAAGTCAGCATTGCCTTCATTCCCAACAAAACGCCAGCTACCTGGTGTGTTATAGTCGGGGTAGTCGGCTACTTGAACCTTCAGGTCGGGATAGCGATTGTCGAGACAAACCCTAAAATCTGCATTTGCTTGTGTGTTGCTTACGATATATACCTTGCCACACAACTTAATGCCCTTGCAGTAGCCGTCTTTTGTGATGCATTCTTTGCCATAATTAGGAGCCATCGATGTGCAGACGATGAACAATGCCGCCAATAAGAAAAATGCTCGTTTCATAACTCGTAACTTATAATTCGCAACTCGTAATTCGTATTTCGTAATTATAGAAGTGTATAAACTAACGTGCAATATAGAAATATCTACTACAGAATGGCAGATAACTCTCGATCATTGCGCCAGAGTGGAGGTCAAAAATATGCTCCCCCGTTTGGCGTAGGCAGTGCCTACGTCCGAGCTATAAGCAAGGTCCTGCCTTGTACATACATTTTGCTCGCACAGATTACACTGATAGCGCTGATTGATAGTATTTTGTGTAGTAGTGTCATTTATTCTTTTGCTTTTTAGGTTCGTATGGTTTACCTTTTTTGAATTCTTGTATCTCTTCGTGAGTGGGGAAGTAGCTGACAAGCATATAGTTATTCGCTCTAAAATTAGAGATAGCAATTAATATTGTATCTCCTACATTCAGTTTTCTGTAAGTTTCTTTTGTTGATGTCTGTACTCCTCCGTTTACAACGACGCCTTTCTCTGTTTTATATGTAAAACAAATATTATTTGAACTATTATACGACGAATATTTATCATAAATAACAGCATACCATGTTGTACATCCATATTTTTTTATTTCATAATTTGCATTTTTTTCTAAAACAAACCAACCTATTGCTAACAAAGGAATGAATACTAATACGACTTTCAAAAAGATCGGTTGTGAAGCATTGTTATATTTGAAAAATTCATATAAAACATAGCCAAAAGTTAGTACTAAAACTATGAAAATATTTGATTCTATGAATCCAGATATATTCAGGTATAAACAAACAATAATAAATATTAACGCCAATATAAACATTGTATTGTACATAAATCGTTTAGTTTTCATCTTCTAATTGATCTTGAATCATTGTAATACTTTTTTTTCTCAAATTGGAAATCCCCCGTTGGGCGCAGGCTGTGCCTACGTCCGAGCAAAAGCAAGGCTCCTGCTTGCACGTTCACTACATCGTTTTGTTGCGCATTTATTGCGCTAATAAAAACTGACAGCTATTCAAACATCACTGTGGCTTTGCCGCCGCCGGTGTCGATTTTCACTATGCTACTGTTGCCATCGTCGACGATGTCGGCTTTTACACCACTAACCGAGGCTATCTTCACGTTTCCGGGGACAAGAATTTGGTATTGCGTAGCGTTGCCGCCGATGATAGTCATTTGGGTGAGTTTGCCGTGTCGCCAAGAAAGGTTGACCTCAGCGCCACCGCGAACTTTCAAACCTGTAACTTCGCCATTCTCCCATGCATCGGGCAGGGCTGGCAGTGGTTCAATGTAGCCCGTGTGGCTCTGCAAAAGCATCTCGCCAATGCCCGCAGCACCGCCGAAGTTGCCATCGAGTTGGAAAGGCGGGTGAGAGCACCAAAGGTTTGGAAATGTACCGCTCTTGTGTTTGGTGGAGGTGCTATCGATGGCTGAACTGAAAAGCGAATTGAGCAGCAGCAATGCGCGGTTGCCATCGCCGAGACGAGCCCAGAAATTCACCTTCCATGCGCGGCTCCAACCTGTTCCACCATCGCCACGGCGATTGAGTGTAGCACGACAAGCCTCGGCAAGTTCGGGCGTGCCTTTGGGCGTTATAAGGTTGCTCGGGTGCAATCCGTAGAGGTGCGACACGTGGCGGTGGTGCGGACTCTTCTCCTTATAATCTTCGAGCCATTCCATCAAATAGCCATCTTTTGCTATCTGCATAGGCGGAATCTTAGCCATGTCGGCTTTCAGGTCGCTTACGAATGCCGAATCGGTATTGAGAATAGCAGCAGCTTGGCATACGTTGCTAAATAGTTCTGTAACAAGCTGATTATCCATCGTTGGCCCCATACATACGCTGATAGCCTCCTTAGAGCCATCGACGAGAAACGAATTTTCGGGTGACGAACTTGGCGCCGTAACGAGCCAGCCGTGAGTTGGTTCGGTAATCATTGTTGAGTGAAAAAACTCCGCCGAACCTTTCATTATCGGATATATACGTTGCAAATAAGCAGTGTCGAGAGTGTACTGAAAGTGTTCCCAGAGGTGAGCGCAAAGCCACGCACCGCCCGTATTTGTTGCGCCCCACGATGGGTGAGCACCTGGCGCGGTAAACTGCCACACGTTGGTCATCATGTGCATAACCCATCCTTGCGCATCTTGTCCGTAGAAATCTTTAGCCGATTTTTCGCCCGATTTTACGCTGCTTTCAACGAGACGAATGAGCGGTTCGTAGAGTTCGCTGAGGTTGCCTTGCTCGAGCGGCCAGTGGTTCATCTGGACATTGATATTGGTATGATAGTCGCCATTCCACGGAGTGCCGCATTCGTTTGCCCACAAGCCTTGCAGATTGGGCGGCAGACAATCTTCGCGGGTGCTTGAAATGAGCGAATAGCGACCAAAATTGTAATACAAAACGGCAAACGCAGGGTCGTTAGCCGATGCATATTGCGTCACGCGGCGGTCGGTGGTTAGGCGTTCGTCGCCATTGCCTTCGATATGCAGACGCACGCGGTTGTAGAGGTCGCTATGGGCCTTCACGTGGGCCGCACGTAAATATGTATAATCTTGTTTTTGAGCATTTTGCAGAAGCTCGTCGGCACGTTGCGAGAAGTTTTTACCAGACAAATAATCGGTAGTAGCCGAAATGAAAATCGTAGCAGCCGAAGCGTTTTCGATAGTTACGCAGCTGTCGTTGGAAGCGATGTGAGCATCATTATTATCTGCAATGGCTTTAGCAACAGCCTTATACTGAATGCCTTTCACGCCATGCTGACCGCTTTTTAGCTCGCCGGCGAGTATCATAGAGTTGCCTTCGAACGTGATGCAGCCATTCTCGGGGCGCGAGAGTGCAAACTTAGCGTTGAACGTGCCTTGGCTCGCGGTGAGGCGAACGATGATGACGTCGGCATCGCGCGAAGCAAAATATTCGCGACGATAGGTCACGCCGTTTTGGTCGAACGAGGTGGAGGCGATGCCGTCCATCATGCTAAGGTCGCGCACGTAGTTAGTTATGCCAGTGGTATCGATGTCGAACAGCAAATGAAGGTCGGCAAGCATCTGGTAACTACCGTATGCATCGAAACTTTCGCCGCGTGGCACAAATTCTTTATACATAAGCTCTTGCGCCTCGGCATTCTTGCCCTCGAGCAGCAGTTGGCGAATCTTAGCTAAGCTCGCAATAGCGCTCGGATTGCTATAATCGGCTACACTGCCCGACCACATCGAAATCTCGTTGAGCACTACGTGGTCATCGGTCAAACCGCCGTAAGGTGTAAGCCCCAAGCGACCGTTGCCCACGGGAACAGTCTCCTCCCAAATGTTGGCAGGGCGGTCGAAGCGCAACGAGTCGTTGGCATTGGCCATTTGCATCATGAAAGTACGCTCAGCCGTGTTGTTGCACGCGCCAAGTAGCAGCGTAAGTATAAATAGCAGATGAAAAGCTTTGTTTCGCATATTGCTGATTATTTGTGTGTTAGTATTTATTTTATGAATCCTTGTTTACGTATTGTATCCATCAAAATCTTTCCGAAAGCCTCGCTTGCTGCGCGTGTGTAGCGTACTTCGGCAAACACTTGCGCAAGATTCTCCTTCTGGTTCTCGGCAACGAATTTTTTGTTCGTAGCATCGTTCTCTTCCTCACTATAGTAGGCGTTTATGTCGGCATCGGAGTAATCATTATAAGTATCGCTATGCACCACCGCGCCGAGTGGCAAACGCAGCTGCATGGCCGGATCTTCGGCAGGATAGCCAAGTGTGACGGTGGTTACAGGCAGCACACCTTTGGGCAGGTTGAGAGCCTCGATAATCTGATGCGGATTATAAGTAGTGGTGCCGAGATAGCAGATGCCGAGCCCTTTTTCTTCTGCTGCCACGCACACGTTTTGCGCGCAAATCACCGCATCGACAATAGCAGTGGTGAGGCTCTCGAAGTTGTCGGTGCCAGGGTCGGTATTGCGTAGGGCGCACCATTTGTTGTATCTATTTACATCGGCACAGAAGGTCAGCACCACGGGCGCATTTGTAATCATCGGCTGATTGAAATGAGCGGGCGCAAGTTTTGCTTTCACTTCGGCACTACGCGTGGCTATAATGCTGTATAACTGCATATTACCAGTGTTAGAGGCGCGCGTACCGGCCGTTAGAATCTCGTTGAGCGTATCGTTATCTACTTCGCGATTTGAGTATTTACGTATTGTTTTGTGATTGAGTAACGTATTCATATACATGGATTTACAAGTATTATTGTAGCTACGCCAATGGCCATTGCCACTTTCAGCAGCGTAGAAGCTTTGTGGTATTGCTTAGGCTCTTTGGCGCGCAGAGTAATTATGTCGGCTATAATTATAGTTATGATGATGGCAGCCACAAACGCCCAGCCCAACACGAGGTTGTTTTGTAGACGAGCCGAATTGAGGAAGGCAGTAAGTACGCACGTAATTATAAGTACTGAGAGCATCACCACGATAGATTTCGAGCGTCCGTATCCCATCTCTATTGGCAATGTTCGACAACCGCAAGCCGCATCGCCTTCGGTATCTTCCATATCTTTCACTATCTCGCGTGTGGCGTTTATTAGGAATGCGAAGAATGCGTATACATTGCAGTACATCCACACCGTTTGGCATGTTGGCGTCGATGTTATGCCGCCGCCGTGATGCAGTATAAGTGCTGCGAAATCGGCTGATGCCACTATCCATGCCGTTGCGGCTGTGAGAATGGCTACCACAAGGTTACCAATGAGAAATTGCTTTTTGAAGAGTGAACTGTAGAACCATAGCAGCACTGGCACTAATATAAATACGAATGCATATAGCTCTTTGTGCAACCGCAGCGCGATATAGAAGCCGCAAACCACACCTAAGAATGTGAGTATTACGTGAATAAGCAGCACCGTTCGACGATCGATAGTGTTGCCAACAATGACGCGTTCGGGGCGGTTAATCTTGTCTACATTCACATCGAAGTAGTCGTTTATCACGTTGCCCGATGCCGTGAGCGCGGTTGTGGCTATCACTAATAATATGAACTGAGCAGTGGTTAGCGCTGGTTCTATGCCGGCATTGGCAAGCAGTGGAAGTATTATGCCGTAGCGCAGAAGTATTTGAAATACAGCCACAAAAACAACGTTCGGAAGCCGTATGAGGCGAAAAATTTCTTTTATCATCGCGGATTATTTTTCTGCTAAGATACGTTAATTATCATTGAACTCTCTCTAACGCCTACGCATGGCGCGGATAAAATGGATTTAGTGGATTTGGAAATATATGCATACGTATAAAAATAGGGGCAACATTCTACCGAATATTGCCCCATTGTTCGCTTCTGCTGTGGTGAAGCGTACTTTGCTCTAAAAATTAAGAGACTATCAACATAACATAACTAACGTTTATTATTTCCAAGCTACCGAGTGCAGCACGTTAGAAACTTTGATAGTTTGTGCGCTAAGTTCTGCCTCTACTGTAGCTCGTATATCGCGGCTCGATGCGCCGATGCCGAATGTATATTTACCACCATCGACAATCCACGCAGCTTGCTCTTCGCTGAACGATGCGAGGTCGGCTACTGCAAAGGTGATGCTTACTTTGGCTGTCTCGCCAGGTGCAAGTGTCTTGGTCTTAGCATAGCCCTTGAGCTCGCGAACTGGTTTTTCGAGCGTACCTTCTGGTGCTGTTGCATAAACTTCAACAACCTCTTTACCAGCTACTTCGCCAGCATTGCGAACGTCAACATTGATGGTTATTTCGTTGCCGTTGTTGCTTATCGTTGCGTTGCTATACTCGAATGTGGTATACGACAGTCCGTAGCCAAAAGGATAGCTAACGTTGAGGTTTTGCTTGTCGAACCAGCGATAGCCGAGCCAGATGCCCTCTTTGTGGTTTGTGTAGTCGTAAGTATCAACGAGTTCGGTCTTTTCCTCTTGTTTCCCACCCATAAATACACTGAAATCGAGTTTGAAATTCTCGGCGCGAGGGAAGTTTTCGCTCGATTTGTGGTCGGTGTAAGAGAGAGGCCAAGTCATGGTAAGTTTGCCCGAAGGTGACTCTTTGCCGCTAAGTACGTCGGTAACTGAGTTGCCACCCTCTTGTCCAGCTTGCCAAGCGAGAAGCACTGCGTCTGGAACGTTCTTCCATGATTGTGTCTCGATGACGCCGCCAATGTTGAGCACTACAACAACTTTCTTGCCTACAGCGTGGAAAGCTGCGCTAACCTTGTTGATGAGTTGAAGCTCTTCTTTGGTGAGGTTGAAGTTATCAACGGTGCGGTCGAGGAACTCACCAGAGATGCGACCGATGGTAATTACAGCTGCATCGTTCGTTTTTGCAGCTTTGCTCAATGCCGCAGGAGCAGGAATGATTTCGGTAGGCAATCCCTTTGGCATGAATGCTTCGAGGAATTGCTCTTCTTTGCTCTTCTTAGCAAGTTCGTCGGCAAGGTGTTGCTGATAATCGGTATAAGTAGTCTTCACCTCTTGGTCGATGGTGTAGCCTGCGTTGGTGAGACCATCGAGAAGCGAAACGGTGTATGCACGATTGACGTTGCCCGAACCAGTACCGCCAGCGATGAATTGATATGAGGTGAGACCATACACAGCCAAATTCTTAACATTTTCGGCAAATGGCAGTGCATTGTCTTTATTCTCGAGCAAAACCATACCTTCAACTGCGCTCTGACGAGTAACGGCAGCGTGGGCCTCGAGGTCGGGTTTGTTGCTATACTTATAACCTTTGAAACGTGGAGTTTTTACAACCATCTCCAAGATGCGTTTCACGTTGCGGTTGAGGTCGTCGATGTTGAGCGAGCCGTTATTCACGCCATCGATAATCTGATGATACTGCGAAGGCTTGCCAGGCTGAAGCATGTCGTTGCCAGCATGCATCTGAGCCACAGCATCTTTACCGCCGAACCAGTCGGTCATAACCATGCCTTTGTAGCCCCAATCGGTGCGGAGAACGTCTTGAAGGAGCTCAGGGTTTTCTGATGTATATACATCATTCACATAGTTATATGATGTCATCACCGTCCAAGGGTCGGACTCTTTCACGGCTATTTCGAAGCCTTTGAGATAGAGTTCGCGAAGGGCGCGAGTCTCGATGATTGAGTTGACGCCCGTGCGGTTTGTCTCTTGGCTGTTGGCCATGAAGTGTTTGATGCTTGTACCTACGTTTTGGCTCTGAATGCCACGAACGTAAGCAGCCGCCGTTTTGCCCGAAACGATAGGATCTTCAGAATAGTATTCGAAGTTGCGGCCGTTGAGTGGGTTGCGGTGAATGTTGAGCGCAGGAGCGAGGAGTACGTCAGCACCATATTCGAGCACTTCGTTACCGATGCTCTTACCCACCTCTTCGACGAGTTCTTGGTTCCAAGTGCAGGCGAGCAACGTACCTATTGGGAAGTGAGTGCAATAGTAAGTTTGTTCATCGCCTTCGCGAGTTGGGTTTATGCGCAAGCCAGCGGGGCCGTCAGCCAAGACAACGGCAGGAATGCCTAAGCGAGGAATGGCGTGGGTTGAACCAGCAGCACCAGGAACGAGTTCTGCTTGCGAACCAACGGTGGCGCTAAGCCCCTCTTCGCCTTTGTCCATGCCTACACCCGTAACGAGAAGCGCTTTCTCTTCAAGCGTCATAGCATCAACAATTTGGTCGATGTTCTTTTCGTTTAGCTTGAGTTCTTTTGGTCCACATGCGGTAAGTGCTACTGCCGATGCAACCATCAAAAGTTTTGTGTTCATTGGTCTATAATGTTTGTAGTTGTAAGTACTATAGTAGTAAGTATGAATAGTCACCTTTTTGTCATTCTGAGCGTAGCGAAGAATCTTGTGAGATTTGAGATGTTTCGCTTAGCTTAACATGACACTAAATGGAAAAAATCACCGAAAAGAACGAGCAGAGCTACACTATTAATTACAACAACAGAACATTAATTATCAACCAATACGTTCTGCAAGTTCAGTTCGGTGACAGAGGTTAGTAAAGGTTTGTATTCATATTTATTTGAAGAGACGAGGTGCGAAATCGGCTAGATAAATACGCCAGTTGCGCCAGATGTGTCCGCCTTCGGTCTCTTTGTATACGTATGGGAACTTATTGTCGTCGAGCTTCTTACGTAGCTCTTGGTTGTCCTTGTAGAGGAAGTCGGTTTTGCCAATAGCTATGTAGTAGAGTGCCGGACGATTCTTAGCCGAGAACTGTGTAGCAAGTTTCTTGTCGAAATCGTTGTAGATGCCGTTAGCGTCGCCCTGCTCTTTAGAGATGGCAGCCGAGAAGAGACCAACGTAGCCAAAGAGTTCAGGATATTGCTTAGAGATGTGGCAGCTATGGAAACCACCCATCGAGAGACCAGCAATTGCGCGGAATTGCTTCTGAGCTTTGGTGCGGAATGTCTTGTCGATGAAGTTTACGATTTCAGGAAAAGCCTTTTCGAACGAACCGTCCATAGTCTTAGGCAAAGCGAGGTTTGGCGAAACCATGCCTTCAGGGCCTTCGCCCGGAGCAGCGTGTTGCGAGATGTTGCCGTTGGTCATAACTACAATCATTGGCTCTGCTTTGCCCTGTGCAATGAGGTTGTCGAGGATTTGAGTTGCACGACCTTGTGTAGCCCAAGCCTCTTCGTCGCCACCAATGCCGTGGAGCAAATAGAATACGGGATATTTCTTGCCCGAAGTCTCGTAGCCAGCAGGGGTGTAGACGGTCAAACGGCGGTCGATGTTCTCTTGATTGCTGTGATACCAGATTTTGCTCACTGTGCCATGTGGTACATCGTTGATTTTGTAGAGGTCGACAATAGGATCGCCATCTACGTATAGAATGCTTGTGAGCGAAGCTACATCGCGGTTGATGAACACATTGGAAGGATCGACCATCTTTTGTCCATCGACAATGAACGTGTAGTTGTAGAACTCAGGCGCTACAGGGTCTGGCGTGGTATATTCCCAAACGCCATCTTTGCCCTCGGTGAGGTCGGCAACGCCCGGAGCATCGAATTTGCCAAATGGCGTATCCATAGGTTGAGTTGGCAAAAAGTCGCCAGTCACTTGCACTTTGATGGCCTTAGGAGCAGCAATGCGAAATGTAACAGTCTTGTTGTCGTTGATCTGTGGCGAAACAACGGCAGCGCGTCCCCATAGTGCTTGCTGACCGAATGCCGTAGCACTCAGAAGCAAAGCTGTAAGAGTTGTGATGATATTGATTTTCATGGTATTATGTAGTAATCTGGGTTATTTGAATATTTTTTGAGCAAACTCAGTGAAGTATATACGCCAATTGCGCCAAATGTGTCCGCCTTCGGTCTCGCGATATACGTATGGATATTTATGCTCATCCATATAAGCACGCATCTCGTCGGAACCCTTCTTGATGAAGTCGGTTTTGCCGATAGCTATGTAGTAAAGCTCTGGACGATTCTTGGGCGAGAAGAGGTTAGCCATCTGCTTGTCGAAGTCTTTGTATACGGGGCAAGTAGATGTTGAACCATCGCCACGACGACCATCGCCAACGCCAGCTCCACTGAAGAGTCCTACGAAGCCATATTCACCTGCATAATACTTAGAGATTTGCTCAGAGTGGAAGCTACCCATCGACAAACCAGCAATAGCGCGGTGTTTCTTGTCGTTGATGGTGCGGAAGTTCTTCTCCACAAATTTGCGAACGTCGGGGAATGAGAGCTCGAATGCGCCCTCTTTCATACCTTCTTTCACGCCACCCATAACCATCTGAGGCTGCTTGAAACCTTCGGGAGTTTCGCCCGGAGCGCCTTGCTCGTATGCATTGCCGTTGGTCATAACTACAATCATAGGCTGAGCTTTGCCTGTAGCTATGAAGTTGTCGAGAATTTGGCTTATGCGGCCTTGAACGTACCATGCCTCTTCGTCGCCACCAGAGCCGTGGAGAAGGTAGAATACTGGATATTTCTTGCCCGAAGTCTCGTAGCCAGCAGGCGTGTAGACAGTAAGACGGCGTTGCATACCGAGCGAAGGACTATTGTACCACATGTGGCGAACAGTGCCGTGCGGAACATCGTTGACGCGATAGAGGTCGCCTTTGTCACCTTTTTCGTTACTTATGATGAAGCAGTTGGTGATGGTGGCCACGTCGCGATTGATGTAAACGTTGGCAGGGTCGATGGTGCGCTGACCGTCGATGATGAGGTTGTAGCAGTAGTATTCGCTGGCAAGAGGTGCAGGAGTAGTAAACTCCCACACACCATCTTTACCTTCGGTCAACTCAGCTGTCCCTGGCAATGCATA
>JAEEGL012608691.1_pt1 | contig 11219 bp, 8 predicted proteins | sample 9134231 | NCBI WGS metagenome assembly JAEEGL01 (sample SAMN16246548, study PRJNA631951) | gut metagenome | biome: gut microbiome; feature: rumen; material: fiber-attached | host: Bos | place: Iran: Karaj | collected 2018-10
AGCGTGATCATAAGAACGCTGGGCTTCCGTTGCCTTTTTCTCGGCGGAATCCATTGCCGACTCCAACGACTCCACCGTCTTTTTAAGATCTGCCTTTGTCTTGGTTCCGTCATTGGCAGTTCCCGTGGCCTCATAATAATATGTCTCGCCGTCGTATTTGACTGACTCCTTATTCTTTTTCAGTTTCTTGTATTTCTTTTTTGCCTCGTTATAATCTTTTTTGGCTTCCTCATAATCCTCTAAGGCATCCTGCCAGTCCTGATAGGCATTATCCTTATCTCCTTCCGTATAGCCGTAATCCGTTGAGGCCTGGAATATGCCCTTTTCCATTTTGTCCGCATCCACCAGGGCATCCTCAAAAGCCCTTAGATAATTTCTCTCGGCCTTAGCCAGGCTCTGTGCGTTTTTCTGCTGCTGGTTTTCCAGATCGCGCTTCGCTCTGGCCAGCTGATTTTCAAAATCGCTGGAATCAAGAACAGCTATCACGTCACCTTCGTTAACGTAATCACCCACCTTGACATTCACCTCCAGAACCTCCACTTCATTCACCGTGGAATACACCGTCTGGGATTCCTTCGCCTTTATGGTCCCTGTCATGGAAACATAGTTACTGATAGTCTGCCGGCTTACGGTCTCGGTCTCCAGTTCATCCATCTGGGCCAGAGCCTCGGCATTTTTCTTTTTCTTGTTATAGATAAGAACTACCGCCACGATCGCGACAATGAGAACAACAATGATGACAATGAACAGCTTCTTGCGTTTTTTGGGGAAACTCATTTACCTACAATTCCTTTCATGTCATATATTTATAAGAATTACGTGAGATGATAGACGCGATCTGTATTTGCGTCAACCGAAAACACAAAATCTACATATCTTTTCACAAAACGGTCACACAAAGCAGTCACCCTGCCCCAAAATACAGAACATGGGATCCGGCCCGGATTTAATTTACATAAGATCGCATACAACGTTAAATAATACCTTAAATAAATAGTTATGTCAACAAAACACCTCATAAAAAATGCCGTAAAAAAGGAAAGCAACCACAATATGTAGTGCTTTCCCATGATCCCTGTTCAGCCGTTGCCGGAACAACACATATCCGGCGGTCTAAATTATACCGTACTGTTCAAGTTTGCTATACAGATTTTTGTCCAGATACCTTTCCAGGACTTCCCTCTCCTCAGGCATCCTGCCGTAATAACTCTCACAGATGGCGCCGGCCATGGCTCCCACGGCATCGGTGTCTATCTCCATGGAATTGACCAGATACATACAGTCCATAAAGGAATCCGTATCATAAAAACACCTTATGGCCACCGGAACGCTGCCCTGACAGCAGGTGTTCTTTTTTATGGTCCCTCTGTACTCCTCCGTACTCATCTCACAAGGGTAACGGTAAACCGTCATTTCCTTGAATAACTTCTTTTCGGTGAGGGCATAATCCTTGAAGTCATCTTCACTGTGAGTCTTCGTCGGCTTCGGATACATCTTCTTGGCGTAGTTCATGATCTCTTCCTTCGGGCTGCCGTCCTCCGCCATTCTGACACACATGGCTATGGTGACAGCTCCCTTTATCCCCTCAGGATGATTATGGGTACACTTGGCAGACTGGGCCGCTATCTCCTCCACCTTATTCCTGGGGAAATGCTGTCCTATGTAGCTGCAACGTATGGCACAGTCGCTGCCAAAGCTCTCATAGGATGCTATGTCATATTCCGTCGCCCACTCCTTGAAGCGTTCATTGTATCCCGCATTCGGATATTCATTATAGTACTGCCTGTACCATTTCAGAAAATTCATATCCGTATTGCAGGCCTCCATGCAGGCTATCGAAAGAACCGAACCTCCGGTGGCGCGGTTAATGTCGGAAAACATGGTATAGTCATATATCCGCCTTGCGCCTTCGGCAAAGGTTTCTGACCCCGACCCCGCTATATCGCCCATTATTGCGCCGATTATTCCCATTGGAAATCTCCCTTTCTGTGTCCTTATGTTTTAAACAAATACATATTATACATCAAAAATCTGAATTTTACCATAGGTACCGTCACATTTCCCTTAAAAATCCTTCTAAAATACTAACCCGGCAGGAAGAGCATTCCTGCCGGGTTTAACATCACAGTTTCAAAATGTCAGGCCATGTATCGGTCCGGTCATTTAACCGGTTTCCGGTCACATCTCTGACCTTTTTGTCACTTCCGATTGTAGTATACATACCGCCCCTTTCCTGTGATCATCCTCTACAGATTCTCCACTGCGGCCCTCTCCACCGCAAGGCCTGCACGATACCCTTCCATGAACTTCTCAAAGCCGTCCACATCCGAGGCCACAGGCTCGATCACAGAGCCCTTAAGGGATGCAAATATCTTTTTATCCAGATACTCGTCCAGAGTTTCGTTCGCAGTATCCTCCAGCATATATGCAGCCAGAAGAGCCATGCCCCAGGGGCCGCCCTCACCTGCCGTTTCCATTACGGTTACAGGTGCATTAACGGCAGCTGCCAGATATCTCTGTCCCACTACCGGAGTCTTAAAGAAGCCGCCGTGTCCCATCATCCTGTCGCACTTTGCTCCCTCCTGTTTAAAGAGGATATCCAGTCCCATCTTAACAGCACCCAGAGAAGTGTACAGATGAGATCTCATAAAGTTTGCCAGCGTAAACTTCGCATCCGGCTGCCTGATGACAACAGGCCTTCCCTCTGTCATATTTGTAATGCCCTCTCCCGAAAAATATCCGTATGAAAGCACTCCGCCGCAGTCAGCATCTCCCTCAAGAGAGTTGGTATAAAGCTTTGAATACAGGGCACCGGGATCAGCCTCAAAGCCCATGAGCTTTGCAAATTCACCGAAAAGCGAAACCCAGGCATTCAGATCCGATGTACCGTTGTTTGCATGTGCCATGGCCACCGGATAACCGGTAGGCGTAGTTACCATATCGATCTCCCTGTAGACCTTTGACAGTTTCTTTTCCATTACCAGCATGGCGAAGGTAGAAGTTCCGGCGGAAACATTTCCCGTCCTCACTCCCACGGAATTGGTGGCCGTCATTCCCGTACCCGCGTCTCCCTCGGGAGGGCATACGGGAACGCCTTCCTTCAGATCACCGGCCTCATCCAGAAATGCTGCTCCGGCAGCCGTAAGAGTACCGGCATTCTGTCCTGCCAGAAGTACCTTGGGCAGTATATCACGCAGCTTAAAAGGCAGGTTTTCACCCTTGATCAGTTCATCAAATTTATCGACCATCACCTGGTCATAATCCATCTTTTCCGAATCGATAGGGAAGATACCGGAGGCATCGCCTATACCCGTAACCTTTTCCCCTGTCAAAAGATAATGCACATAGGAATCAAGCGTAGTCACATAAGCTATGTTTTTTACATGCCCGGCTTTATCCAGGATCCTCTGATAAATATGGGATATGGTCCAGCGAAGCGGTATATTGAAATCAAAGAGCTCAGTCAGCTTGTCTGCCGCAGGGCCTGTATTTGAATTTCTCCAGGTCTGGAAAGGCGCAAGCAGCTTCATGTCCTTATCAAAGGCAAGATAGCCGTGCATCATGGCGCTGATGCCCATGGCACCTATCGTAGTCAGAGTTTCGTCATACTGCTCCCTGACCTTTTTCTTAAGATCGGCATAAGCATTTTTAACGCCTTGATGGATCTCATCCTGACTGTAAGTCCACACTCCGTCCACCAGAGAATTCTCCCAGTCATGGAAGCCCACTGCCAGGACATTACCCTCAAGGTCGATGAGAACCGCCTTGATCCTGGTGGAACCCAGCTCGATGCCCAGTGCCGTCTTACCGTTTTTGATAATTTCGTTCATGTTATTCCCCCTTTTCTATTATTTTCAATACATACTATTTCATCTTTTTCCGGTTTCGTCCGTATTACAATACTATCGCGCTCTGGTAACGCCCCCTCTCTTCGCTCGGCGGCAAATTCGGTCGCGCGATGCAGAATCATGACTTCGTCATGATCGCGCTCCCTGCCCATAGTATGCGTTGGGGCCGTGTTTGCGCAGGAAATGCTTATCCTGCATACACTGCGGAGTACACTCGGCATCGGGATTGATGGTAAGCGTCAGGATGTTCATCTTCGCCACCTCTTCCAATACCACTGCATTATGGACCGCATCAAATGCATCCTTTCCCCAGGTGAAAGGGCCGTGATTCTTGCATACCACTCCGGGCACATGCATGGGATCACGATCTTTAAAATATTCCCTGATCACCCTTCCGGTGTTCATCTCATAACCCTCTTCGATCTCCTCGGGGGTCAGGTTCCTGGCGCAGGGAATGGACCCGTAAAAATAATCCGCATGGGTGGTCCCGAAGCAGGGTATATCCCTGCCGGCCTGAGCCCAGGCCACTGCATGGGGAGAATGGGTATGCACTACCCCTCCCACTTTTTCAAACGCCTTGTATATCTCCAGATGGGTGGGGGTGTCGGTTGAAGGATTATAATCCCCCTCCACCTTGTTTCCTTCAAGATCCATCACCACCATGTCTGAAGCCTTCATGGTCTCATATTCCACTCCGCTGGGCTTGATGACAAAAAGCCCCTTTTCCCTATCTATCCCGCTGACATTTCCCCAGGTGAAAGTCACAAGATTATATTTGGGCAAAAGCATATTCGCTTCATAAACCTTCTGTTTTAATTCCTCAAGCATTTTTTACCACCTTTCTCTGTTATATCACTTCATAAAAAACTTCTGCAGGTCAGCCTCCGTGGTATCATCACCGATGGTGATGAGCTCGGTCCCGGTGAGCCTTGCGAACATGGCTATGTCGCTTCTGGTAAGTGCCGTGGAAACCACCGAATGATGGGCACCGCCGGCATAGCACCATGCTGCGGTTCCTATGGCGAAATCAGGCTTATGTCTGTACATGATCCGGGCAACCGGGAGCTTGGGCATAGGAGCAGGCTGTTTTACCAGTTCTATATCTGCGCAGATGATCCTGAACCGATCTCCCATATCCACCAGGGTAACCTGAATGCCGTCTCCGGTGATACCGTCAAAAACCAGTCTTGCAGGATCCGCTTTTCCTCCGATCCCCAGAGGATGTACCTCTATTGCGGGCTTGTTTGCGGCAAAAGCCACCGGAACCTCAAGCATATGGGACGCCAGCTCCAGCTCAGAGCCTGAAGTCAGATCATAGGTGTAATCCTCGATAAAACCGGTAGCACCAGCTCTGCCCTTTGACATTTCCATAAGCACGGCACTGAGGGCACTTATCTTATAATCTCCCTCAGGTCCGAAACCGATACCCTTGCCCATGAGATCCTGGATGGCGATTCCCGGGAGCTGCTTCATGCCATGCAGATCCTGGAAGGTATCCGTGAAAGCTCCTATCCCCTTGTCTGCTATAAACTTTTCAAGAGCCGCCTCATACTTTGCCTGCTCTCTCACCGCCTCTTCATTGTCGGTGTTCATTGTATATTTTTCCTTGTATGCAGCCATCATTTTGTCCACCTGTTCATCGGTGACTGCATTGATATACTCCACCAGATCTCCCAGGGCGTAATAATTGGTCTCCCAACCATATCTGATCTGGGTCTCCACCCTGTCGCCGTCAGTCACGGCCACTTCCCTCATGTTATTGCCGAAGGTGGCCACCTTAAGATTATTTGAATAAGCTATGGCCCTTGCCACATCGGCAAAAGCCGCCACCTTTTTCACCACATCCTCATGCTTATAGTATCCTGCCACCACCTCATGGGGAATGTTCATCCTGGCCAGGATAAAACCGTATTCCCGGTCTCCGTGAGCGGCCTGGTTCAGATTCATGAAATCCATATCTATGGTATCGTAAGGGAGCTTTTCGTTAAACTGGGTATGAAGATGCAACAGGGGCTTTCTCAGCTGAGAAAGACCCTTTATCCACATCTTCGCAGGCGAAAACGTATGCATCCAGGTGATGACTCCCACGCAATCATCGTCATTGTTTGCCCTGCGGCAATTTTGTATACAGATCTCGGAGGTTTCCACTGTAGGCAGCAGTTCCACGCTCACATTGCCCTTAAGCTTCTCGTCAAAAAAAGCCGCCATCTGACGTGCATCTTCAGCCACCGTCTTTAAGCACTCCTCTCCGTAGAGATCCTGACTACCTACGATAAAATACAGTTTGCTCATTTTTTCTCCTTCCATTTTCCGTTTATTCTTCCAGCACCGTAACATCATAGAAAACGTCATTCACACTGACGCTCTTAACCCTGTCACTGGAACTGTATATTTTCTCATCCACATAAATATCCCGGGGAGGATATTCCCCCTCCTCATATTTATCGATTATATCCCTGACATAAGGTCCCAGATCGGGATTGCACTCCACGATGCAGGAAATCTTATCCTGTTTCACCATGTCTATCGCCTCCGGACTCACGCCGTCAAAGGACATCACCATTATGGAGCGCTTTAAAATATTTCTGTTGTTGATATCCGAACCCGCACGTCTGCCGGCGCTTTCAATGGCTTCTATAGCCCCGAGGGCTTCATTGTCATTCTCGCAATAGACCACGTTTATGTCTTTATATTTTGAGTACAGCTGCCTCATCACCTCACGGCCCTTCGCCTGGGTAAAATCAGCCACCACTTCTTCCTTCACATCCCAGCCGTATTTGGCTGCTGCCATTTTAAGACCCAGTGTCCTTCCGATCTGGGCAGAGGAGCCCAGCGTTCCCTGAAGATCCACGATATGCACATCCCCGCTCTCCATCCCTATGGAGTCCGTATATGCCTTAAGCCATTCACAGGCCTTCTGCGCCTCCAGAAAAAAATCGGAGCCCACATGACAGAGATAAAGATCATCATCCTCCACCTCCACCGTCCTGTCCACGAGGATCACGGGGATATCCGCATCCTTCGCCTCCATCAGCACCGTATCCCAGCCGGATTCCGTCACCGGGGACAAAAGGATATAATCCACATCACTCTGGATGAATTTTCGTATGGCACTTATCTGATTACTCTGCTTTTGCTGTCCGTCCTGAAAAAGCAGGGTATAACCCATACTCCTTATAAAAACATTCTTGATGGATTCGCTGTTGGCGCTGCGGTAATCCGATTCCGCCCCCAGCTGGGAAAACCCGATGACCGTACTGTCATTATCGGGTTCTTCGACAGAAAAAACATCATTTGCGGCAGCAGGCCCTTTCCCACAGCCTGCCGCCGCAAATAAAATGCTTATTATCAATATTGATGACAGAATACTTTTGATACCTGATCCGTTCAATTGCACTGTCCTTTTCCGTTATTTGTTCTTTCTTGCGATAACAAGACTCTGGATTACCAGGAAGATGCAGAGCATTGCAGCTATGGTGATACCCGTCCACCATGCCTGGTCAAATCCTGCTGATGCCACTATATTCTGGATTGTGCTCAACGAAAGCACGCCGAAAAGTGTACCGATGATATTACCCACACCACCTGTCAGCATGGTACCTCCGATTATGGAGGAAGCTATGGCGTTCATTTCCATACCCATCGCATGAGACGCCGAACCGGATCCTACATGGAGGAAATACACATAACCGCCGATGCCTGCCAGCATGGAACAGATGATATGTGAGATGAATTTGGTACGTTTCACGTTGATTCCAAGCATCAGTGCGCTCTGCTTGTTGCCGCCCACTGCATAGAAATTACGTCCCAGCTTCATGTAACGGAGCACCAGGAAAAAGATCACTACCACAATGACAGCCACGATCACACCTATCTCCACATAGGCATCGATGTACATGCCCTTTTTGTTTGTGGATCCCATTCCGGGAACGATGATCCTAGTATTTTTCAATGCCACAAAAGCCTCGTTGGCCACATTGAAAGGCTTCGTATTTACGATGGTGGTCATACCTCTGGCAAAGAACATACCTGCCAGGGAAACTATGAAGGGCTGTATGTCCAGATACGCAACCAGATATCCCTGGACCAGACCGTAAAGAAGACCTATCACAAGCGCGATGAGCACGGAGCCCACCAGATTGCCGTTATGATAATCCAAATAAACACCGCAGCACATACTTACCAGTGCGACCACGCCGCCCACGGAAATATCGATACCGCCGGTTATCATCACTATGCTCATGCCCACCGAAGTGATTATGAGCGCTGCATTTGCATTGAGTATGTTAAAGAAGTTCTGAGGCTTAAGGAAGCCCTTACCCAAAATAAGTACCGCTCCTATATACATCAGGAAAAACACCACGATGGTTATGGTAAGAAGGAGTGTGGTATCTGTCATATTCTTAAGCTTTTTCATGACCGTGCTGCCTCCTTTCCTGCTATTGCCATCTTTTTCCGCAATCTGTCAAGATACTCTCTCACTATAGGTGCGCTCATTACTACCAGGAAGATGACCACTACTGCCTTGTATGCGGGAAGCGCATCTGCAGATACCTTGAATTTGTAAAGGGTGGTGGTAAGGAACTGGATCACATATGCGCCCAGAATGGATGCTACCATGTTGAACTTACCTCCGCTTAACGCATTGCCGCCCAGGGCAACCGCAAGGATTGCGTCCATCTCTATATCCTTTGCGATAACGGAATAGTTGATGGTGGAAATACGGCTTACCTTGATAAGGCCTGCAACTGCCACACACAGTCCCAGAAGCACAAAGGCCATAAGCTTGATGAACTCGGGATTCAGACCGTTAAGTCTGGATGAGCTCTCATTGATACCTACGGACTGGGTATAAAGTCCCAGGTTCGTGAATTTAAGCACCAGCATGGTGATTATCACACAGATGATGGCGATGAACACCGGCGTGGGGATCGGTATCCCCGGGATGAATCCGCCAAAGTACGCAAATACGGGAGAAGCAGCGGGGCTGATAACAGGCAGGGTATTGTTGTTTATCCATGCGGCGATGGAACGTCCTGCCGTGTACATGATCAGGGTAGCCACCATGGGCTGTATCCTGAAGAAAGCCACCAGTGCTCCGTTAAATGCTCCGAATATCATACATACCACGCAGCTTATAAGAAATGCCACGATGATGGGTGCCTTTAATACGTCAGGTCTGGGATCGCTGCCGCAGAGGATACGGAGTATCACGCTGCCGCCGATGGCGATGACCGCGCCCACGGAAATATCCTGTCCGCCGGAAGCTGCCGTCACCAGGGTCATGCCTATGGCGAGTATGGCAAGCTCCGAGCCCATGTCCAGTATGGTTATAAGGTAACCGGAAAATACATAATTGCCGGCTGAATTCTGAACCAGATTTATCTTGAAGAAACCGGGGTCCATTATAAGATTAAAGATGATCAAAAGCAGCAGTGCCGCAAGTGGTATGAACATCTGATTGGATGTTATCTTTTTTAAGGTACTCATTCTTTGCTTTCACCTCCCGCAATCGTACTCATTATCATGTTCTGAGTGAGTTCTTCACCCTTCAGCTCGCCCACGACCTTTCTGTCACGCATGACTATGAGACGTGAACAGGTCCTGAGCATCTCATCCGTCTCAGAGGAGATAAAAGTAATGCTCATACCTTCGGATGCAAGCTTTAATACCAGTTTCTGAATATCAACCTTGGTACCCACATCGATCCCTCGGGTAGGCTCATCCAGGATCAGATATTCAGGCTTTGTCAAAAGCCAGCGCGCCAGTATACACTTCTGCTGGTTTCCGCCGGAAAGCGACTTGATGGGAGTATCCGCCGATGCGGTCTTTATCCCCAGAAGCTTAATATATTCATCGGCGAATTTATATGCCTCAGCCTTTGTGAAGGGTTTAAAGAAGCCCTTCAAAACCTGAAGCGCAAGGATTATGTTTTCACGCACCGACAGATCACCCACGATACCGTCCAGCTTCCTGTCCTCAGGCAGATAAGCTATGCCGTTTTTCATGGCGTCTATGGGTTTGTTTATCTTTATCTCCTTGCCGCTCTTTGATACGGTGCCGCCGATCACCTTGTCGGCACCGAAGATGGCGCGAACGCACTCGCTTCGGCCCGAACCCAGAAGTCCGGTAAAGCCATTGACCTCGCCCTTGTTAATATAGAAATCAAAAGGATGGATGCCTGCGTTTGACTGCAGGTCCTTTGCTTCGAATACCTTCTGTGAAGCATCATCCTTGCTGTATTCTTTTGCCTCACCCTTAATGTCGGACAGATCGTCCATCTCCTTACCAAGCATCTTTGAAACCAGCTGCACTCTGGGCAGATCTGCGATCTCAAATTCGCCTACCAGCTTACCGTCACGAAGCACTGTGATCCTGTCGCACACTTCGTAAACCTGATCCAGGAAATGTGTAACGAATATGATGCCTACGCCCTTGGCCTTCAGATCTCTCATCAGCTTAAAGAGCTTTGCCACTTCCTGGTCATCCAGCGAAGATGTAGGCTCGTCCAAAATAAGGACCTTACATTCCATATCCACTGCTCTGGCGATGGCCACCATCTGCTGTACCGCGATGGAGCAGCTCGAAAGCTGTGCCGCTGCCTTAGTGGGTATATCCAGAGACTGCAGTATCTCGTCAGCCTTCCGGTTCATTTCTTTCCAGTTGACTGTGGCATTTTCGCCACGTCCTATGTACATATTCTCCGCAACGGAAAGATTGGGGCAAAGCGTGATCTCCTGATAAACCGTGCTTATACCCAACCTCTGTGCATCCTGAGGAGAATGAATGCTCACTTCATCCGACCCCTTTAAAAATATGTGTCCGTCATCCTTTGTGTAAACGCCGGTCAAAACCTTTATCAGCGTGGACTTGCCGGCGCCGTTCTCTCCCATCAGCGCATGGATCTCACCTTCCCTCAGAGTAAAATCCACTCCCATAAGCGCCCGGACACCGGGAAAGCTTTTCTGGATGTCTCTCATTTCCAATACTGAATTCTTATCCACAGGTATTCTCCCTTTCTCTCTTAAAAAAAAGGCGCGAAACCTTTTAAAGTGTTTCGCGCCTTTAACAATCTAATGATTAGATTCCGTAGGTATCTACATCTTCCTGGGTGATCGTTGAAGCGTCAAAGCCCTTCTCATCCATGATTATAACCTTCTCAGCGGGTGTTCCGTTCTTGATGATGTCATCAATGTAGGAAGCCTGGAAAGGATTGCACTGTCCGTCATAGTTCCAGTTGCCTGCAAGAAGCTCCTCAAGAGCCCACTTGTTGCAGTCAAAGCCCATAACGATAACGTCCTTGCCTACGCCGTGAGAGATACCTGCTGCATCAAGAGCTGCAACAGCACCCTTAGCCATATCGTCGTTCTC
>JAEEGL013124843.1_pt1 | contig 11219 bp, 12 predicted proteins | sample 9134231 | NCBI WGS metagenome assembly JAEEGL01 (sample SAMN16246548, study PRJNA631951) | gut metagenome | biome: gut microbiome; feature: rumen; material: fiber-attached | host: Bos | place: Iran: Karaj | collected 2018-10
TACCGCTGCGTCTTCAGAGAACCTCCGGAGCACGCGGTCCCCAACTGCCGTCAGGCCGGAGTCATGGGCGCCATGGTTGGGATCATCGGATGCATGCAGGCGGTCGAGGCGATCAAGTACATAGTAGGAGTAGGACGTCTTCTGACCGGAAAGCTCCTTATCGTCAATGCGCTGGACATGGAGACCGAGACTATCGACCTGGCTGACGCTCCAGACTGTCCGGTATGCGGCAGCCATCCAACGATTACGAAGCCTTTCGACTATGAGATAAAAGCGTGTGAACTCAAGACCTGACCCGTCGGGCCGGTCATAAAGATTTGGAGGATGAAATGATGGATGATATAAAGAGGATATCTGCAGATGAATTTGCAGCGATGGACAAGAAAAACATCACTGTGCTCGATCTCCGTGAACCCGATCAGGTCATCGTCGCTCCTTACCCCGACGCTGTCAATGTCCCTCTCTCCCGGATCGGTCAGGACCTTGACAACGTACCTAAGGACAGGCCCGTTTACGCGCTCTGCGACGTCGGTACATTGAGCGAACAGATCGTCGAGGTCCTTCAGGACCGGGGTTACGACGCAACGAACGTAGACGGAGGTTTCAAGGCGTACTTCGCCGTTCTCCGGAATTCCGAACCCGTGCATATAGACGCCAAAGGGCTAAAATGTCCGGGGCCGATAGTAAAGGTCGGTGATACGCTTCGCGGCCTAAAAAACGGAGAGCGTGTTTTTGTAGAAGCCACCGAAGACGCTTTTAAATCGGACATAGCGGTATGGTGCGACAGGACGGGGAACCGGCTCGTCAGTCTGGCCGTAAAAGACGGAGTGATCGAGGCCCTTGTCGAGAAGGCCGAACAGCCCGCAGGGGCACGTCCATCCTCAGGCAACGGGAAGACCTTCGTCGTGTTCTCCGGCGATCTGGACAAGACAATAGCAGCATTTATAATGGCTAACGGAGCCGCCGCCATGGGGCGCAAAGTCACAATGTTCTTCACGTTCTGGGGGCTCAATATACTGCGCCGTCCGGAGAAGGTAAGCGTAGCCAAGAGCTTCATCGAGAAGGCTTTCGGTTTCATGATGCCCCGGGGCACAAAAAAACTCGGCCTCTCCAGAATGAACATGTGCGGCGCCGGCGCGAAGATGATCCGCGGGATCATGAAACAGAAGGGCGTGAGTTCGCTGGAGGAACTCATAGACGGCGCCAGATCCCACGGTGTACGGCTAGTTGCGTGCCAGATGTCCATGGATATCATGGGCATACACAAGGAAGAGCTGATAGACGGCGTCGAGCTCGGCGGCGTCTCGACTTTCCTCGGTTCCGGCGAGGAATCGGACATGAGCCTTTTTATATAACGGAATTACGGGGGCGCCTCCCCCCCCTGAAATCAAAAAGAGCTCACGCACCTTTGCGGATGCGTGAGCTCTTTTTTCATATTTACTTAGCCGTTCCGACGCGCTGGCCCAGTCTTACGGGTATCTCCACCTCGCCGGACATCCCGTCCAATTCACCGGACAGGAGTTCCGCTCTGTCTTTCTCCAGAAGGATGATTATCGTGCTTCCGCCGAACAGGAAGCATCCCTTCTCCGCTCCCCTTTTCACGGGCGCTATGCCTGAAGTGTCGGCGGTGCAGAGAGGATGGTTGTCGATCCTGCCGACTACCAGCGCTCCGACCTCTATCTGAGCTGCAGTACCGAAATTATCCGTATCGATGAGCGTTATCTCCCTGCTGTTCTCAGTGAACACGGGATACTTCCTCAGCGCTATAGGGCTCACCGCATGCAGCTTCCCGGGGATCTCACGGGGAATGTGCGCAAGTCCGCTGTCGAAGAACACGTATCTGTGGTAGTCTCCTACGCGAAGTCTGAAGACCAGGCACAGCCCGTCCTCGAACCTGTCAGCGAGTTCCTGATCCTCCAGCAGATCGGCGACGGAAAAGTCGCTCTGCTTGATCGGCAGGATAAGACCGCTGTCGATCCGGTATGCGGAAAGCATGCCGTCGCACGGACTGATTAGAGCCGCCGGATCGCTGTCGACAGGCCGCAGCTCAGGTCTGATCCGCCTCGTAAAACAGTCGTTGAAACTCGCGAAATCCGTGCTCTCGCACTCGGAGAGATCTATTTTGTTTCTTCTTATAAAACTCGGTATCAGCCGTCTGGAGAAATGCGATGACAGGAACTTTCCGGCCCGTTCGGAAAAAGCCGGATGCGTCAGGACTTTCAGCAGCAGTCGTCCAAGTAACGTCCTGTACAGGAAGCTGACCGCGGGTCTTCTTTTATCCATAATATCAAGCCCGTCCGCGCGCACATTCATCATGTGTGATAGCGCGCTGTCAAAGTGTGTTGTTTTTCCGCCTCATGATGATAACAGCCGCAGCTACGATAACCATACAGAGCAGAACGCAGGAGTAAAAGGATACCGATCTGGCCATGAGCTCAAGAGCTGCGGCGTCGGCCTCGGACATCAGCGGCCGGAAACCGTCGAGCATCATGAGGTCCGCGACGCCCATTGCGCCCGGGATCGGTATAAAGTTGGATCCTATACTAATAAGGCACTGCGCGCCAAGAAGCTCGAGACCGTTAATGAACACGGCGGCGCGCTCTGCACCGGGTATGTTGACACGTATTGCTATGTACATGAACATCGTTACCGACAGCTGGCACAGTCTCTGCGCAAGATTGAAGCCCAGCGCTTTCGCCATGGCCGGCCATCTTCCGGGGATCATCGACACATAGTTTCCGTAGTTTACGAGCCCGCTCCGTAGCCTTTCCCGCAAGCGTTCGGGATTCCTGATCACCCGCAGCCTGCACCCGGTCTTTATAAGGAACTCGCCGACTGAGCTGACCCAGCTAATCTTCGTAAGAGCAAGTATAAAGAACGCAACGATAACTATGAGAATCAGAGAGCCGATGATTATGAGCACCCTTGCTACCGGGCGGAAATGGAGATACACGTTCGGTGCAAAGATCACCGTCGCGAGGGCGATCAGCAGACCGGCAACGGTGTAGAGCGCCAGATTGAACACGAGGCTGGCCGTTGTACAGCTCGCCGGTATGCCGTTCTTTATCATGAAATAAGCGCAGGCCGGCTGGCCACCCGTCGCCGAGGGCGTTATCGCGGAGAAATAGATGTCTGACGCGCTGAAAACCACGCTCTTTCTGACCGTGCATCTCTGCCCGAACGACCTGACGATCGTTCTTATTGCAAGTCCTTCGAAAAGCACGAAGCCGAGCATGGCGATGAACGCCAGCACTATATACTGCGGAGCCGATCCTTCCAGAAGGCCGGCAAGTCTCCTCACGGAAAAGCTTTTGCTAGCAGTAGTGACGGCGGCTATCGAGCCTGCCGCCAGGAAAACGAACAGGACCGCCCATATGATTGTTCTCTTTTTTGATCTATCTGACCCAAAGGAATCTTTCATTGTCAAGCCTTTTCGAGACCGCCAGCCCTATCTCGGCAGCCAGGATGCCCGTAGGGATATCTATGAAATAGTGCTGTTTGATCAGCACGACGGCGCAGGCGCACAGCACGGTCTCAAGTGTGATGATCATTCGGTAAGTATTTCCGACACGTTCCATTTTCAGTGCGGATCTCATGGCTATCCAGCTCGCCAGAACATGTATCGACGGAAGACAGTTTACCGGTTTGTCGACGCTGTATATGATATTCAGCACCCAGGTAAATACTCCGTTTACCTCAAGGTGCGGTCTCTCCATTATTGTCGGGTACGCGATGAAAACGACGAGGCAGAGAATCTTTGCGATCACATCGGCCTTACAGAACCGGTAACAGAACGCTTTTCCTTCTCTGGCTGTAAAAAACCAGCCTGCAGCCCACTGCACGAACGCAAGCACATAAAACACGACAAAAAACGGGACGAATGGAATGGCCCCGTCAATCTTCATGTTTATATAATGCCTTTGCTGATCGTTTACGGCAACCCCGGTGACATAGTAGACGATAAGATTGGCTGCTATGACGGCCAGCACTGGGATCCACGCATATTTAGGAAATAGCTCTGTCTTCTTCATGCGAGTCCTCTCCGTACCTGACCGCAGAAATATATTTGTTAGTTTACCACATCCGGACCACATATGCAAGACGGCATGTTTTGTCTTTTCTTATATGCGTCCTCTTTTTCCGCAGGGCAGCGCAAAAGCTGATATACGCTTGATGATACAGCGTTTAATTCCCCCATAAAAGGAAAACGGGGACGCAGGAGCTATTGCTCCGCGTCCCCGTTGCCGGTCACTTTTTCAGATCTCGGCAGGCGCCTGACATCGCACAGTTGGCACAGTTGCAGCCGCAGGAGGTTTTTCCTTTTTTTCTGTCCTTCACGATTTTAACTATAATGGCAACGACTGCAGCGGCCAGGAGAAGGCACAAGAGGATCGTAACAAGATTATGAGCTAACCAGGATATCATTTGATGTCCGGCCCCCTTCCGTATAGGAGGTTATTTTACTTTGACCGTCTCGGTCAGGTTAGTGGATTCACGGTACTTTCTGATAAAGAGCATGTAGATTATAACTGCAAGGAATATAAGCGCGAAAACAAGTCCCACCGGATCTGCGCCTCCGGTGAACAGTCTGCCGATCTGGTAGACGATAAGTGAAACGACGTATGCAAATACGCACATATAGCCGATTGCGAACCAGGTCCACTTGCCGCTGTTCATCTCGCGCCTGATGGCGCCCATCGCCGCGAAGCACGGAGCGCACAGCAGGTTGAACAGCATGAATGCGAATGCCGCCAGCTTCCCGTGACCGTCTGAGTTGCGGTTGAAGTCAGTCGCGACGTTCTCCCAGATCTGGTCACCGTTCTCTTCAAGTTCTTCCTCGCCGTCCTGGTCGTCATAGTTATACAGGACGCCGAAGGTACCGACGACGTTCTCCTTTGCTATCAGGCCTGTTACAGTCGCTACAGTAGGCTTCCATGAGCCGAACCCCTGAGGTCTGAATATCACTGAAACGGGCTGCGCTATACGTGCAAGGACGGAATCGTCAGAGGGATTGACTTCGTCGGTCTCGATACCCATACGATCCGCGACCTGCTCTATATACTCATCAGTCACGATCGTCTCATCCTCATAAAGCACGTCGACCATACCGAAGGTACCGTTGACCGTGCCGAAGCCCTGGAGGAACCAGAGCACGATGGTCGAAAGCACTATTATGGTGCCGGCCTTCTTAATAAAGGACCAGCCGCGCTCCCACATGGCACGCAGAACGTTTCTTGCAGTAGGCGCGTGGTATGCCGGAAGCTCCATGACGAAGGGCGCGGGATCGCCGGCGAACGGTTTCGTCTTCTTGAGCATGATTCCGGAGATAACGATCGCCGCCACGCCGATGAAGTAAGCCGAAGTCGCGACCCACGACGAACCGCCGAACAGAGCGCCAGCTATAAGTCCGATTATAGGCATCTTTGCGCCGCAGGGCATGAAGCATGTGGTCATGATCGTCATGCGGCGGTCACGCTCGTTCTCGATCGTGCGTGATGCCATGACACCCGGGATACCGCAGCCGGTACCGATCAGCATCGGGATGAAGCTCTTGCCGGAAAGGCCGAAACGGCGGAAGATACGGTCCATGATGAAAGCTATACGGGCCATGTATCCGCAGTCCTCAAGGATCGCAAGCATCAGGAAAAGGACGAGCATCTGAGGTACGAATCCGAGCACGGCTCCGACGCCGGCTATTATACCGTCAGATATAAGGCCGACTATCCAAGGCGCGGCTCCCCATCCCTCGAGCAGAGAACGTGAGCCTTCTATCAGCCAGGCCTCTCCGAAAACGTCGTTCGTCCAGTCTGTCAGGAACGTTCCTATTCCTATTCCGCCGTCAGCAATGGATTTACCCATCGCCAGAGCGTATACGACGATCATCACGACAGCGAAGATAGGAAGCGCCAGCCAGCGGTTCGTGACGACTCTGTCGATCTTATCTGAAGGTGTGAGCCCGCCCCTGTTCTTTTTCTGGCAGCAGGCCTTTATTACGGAGGCAATATAAAGATATCTCTCGTTTGTTATGATCGACTCGGCGTCGTCGTCGAGCTCTTTTTCGGCAGCCTTTATATCCTCCTCGATATGGCTCATCACGGCCGGGTCGAGGTGAAGCCTTTCCAGGACCTTTTCATCACGCTCGAAGACCTTGATCGCATACCATCTCTGCTGCTCTTCAGGCATGTTGTGCACCGTGCTCTCTTCGATGTGAGCAAGCGCGTGCTCGACCGGTCCGGAGAAAGTGTGCTGAGGTACGGTAACGCCCTCTCTGGCTGCTTGTATCGCAGCTTCCGCAGCTTCAGTTATCCCGGTGCCCTTCAGAGCGGAGATCTCTACGACCGCGCATCCGAGCTGCCGCGACAGCTCGTTAGTGTTGATCTTGTCGCCGTTCTTTCTGACGACGTCAATCATGTTGATCGCCACGACAACGGGTATTCCGAGTTCGGTGAGCTGTGTTGTCAGATACAGGTTCCTCTCGAGGTTCGTACCGTCCACTATGTTGAGTATAGCGTCAGGGCGTTCTTCTATGAGATAGTTTCTCGCAACCACTTCCTCCAATGTATACGGAGAAAGCGAGTAGATACCGGGCAGGTCGGTTATGGTGACCTCGCTGTGCTTTTTGAGCTTTCCTTCCTTTTTCTCCACAGTTACTCCCGGCCAGTTTCCGACGAACTGGTTGGAGCCTGTCAGCGCGTTGAACAGTGTCGTTTTGCCGCTGTTAGGGTTGCCCGCCAGGGCTATTCGCATATTCATTCTCTTTCCCTCACTAATTGATTAGCTCTCGCTAACTTTTGGACCCGAACGAGCGGGGCAGCGCCCCGCGATAAAGTTATTCTTTTCGGTCCGTGCCGGTCTCAGGATCTCTTTCCTCTTCGCCGTCGATCTCAACCATCTCGGCGTCCGCTTTTCTAAGCGAAAGCTCGTATCCGCGGACATTGATCTCGACTGGATCACCGAGCGGTGCGACCTTGCGGACATACACCTCGACGCCGCGCGTCAGTCCCATATCCATGATCCTGCGTTTTACGGCGCCGGTGCCGTGGAGTCTTACCACTTTGACCGTATCTCCCACATTCGCCTCTCTGAGCGTTCTCATTTCTCCTAACCCCCTTGCTTTGCAGACCCTCGCCGGTATGCACGGCGTCAGATCATTATTCTGCCCGCCATCTCCTCACTGATGGCGACGCGTGATTCCTTTACTTTGACTATAACGTTGCCGCCGAGCACCGACAGAAGCACTACGTCCCCGCCAACGACAAACCCGAGATTCTCCAGATGCTGTTTTACCTTCGGGCTTCCGCCTATCTTTTTGATAGTATTCTCCTCTCCGATATCCGCAAGATACAGCGGCATCATGACTGTGACCTCTTTTCCCGGTGAAAAACGGTTAGTATCATCTAACCTGAATGCCGAAATATTGATTAGCTCTCGCTAACCATAAGCTATTTTGCATCAAAGAGATCCGGTTGTCAATAGCTAACCGCAATTTTCCAGATTTTTCGTTATTTTGGCTTATTATTCCGTTTCAGTGATCGTGTTATTGGTTAAATTGCGTTCTGTCCTAATATTGTTGCTTTGCCTTGCTTTTAAGAATTGAACATGTTATAGTTATATCACAACAACCTGAAACGGGGTGGTATTATCCGACTGCAGGAATCAGGCGAGATGTATCTGGAGACAATTCTTGTCCTGTCCCGGAAAAACGGGTCCGTGCGTTCGATAGACATTGCGGAACAAATGAACTACTCCAAACCGAGCGTAAGCCGCGCCATGAGCATACTGAAAAGCGGTGAGTATATCACAGTGGACAGAAACGGTTACATCAGTCTCACTGAAAAAGGCTCAGAGATAGCCGAAAAGATATACGAGCGTCATACAGTAATATCCGAACTGCTCATCAGGCTCGGCGTCGACGAGGAGACCGCCGTGCGGGATGCGTGCAAGATCGAACACGACCTGAGCGACACAACATTTGAGATTATTAAAAAGCACATCGCGGAAAACATCTGAAAAAGCGCCGTATGAGCAGCGGCGCGCTAACTGAGCGAACCAAAGCAGAAAACAGCGGCGAAGACTATAAACAAGTCTTCGCCGCTGTTCTTATTTATCCTTTCATTTGAGCCTGTAACCGGTGCCTGTAAACAGGGCTATCTCTCTCCCCTTTTCGTCGGTCACGGTTATGCTGTAGACGGAAGTCTTCCCCCCGTCCTTAACGCAGCTGGACCTTGCGGTGAGTTTTCTGCCCTCGGTGCCTCTCAGAAAGTTTATCTTAGATTCCAGCGCCACGGTCGTCTTTTCACCGTCGTTGGAAGAGACCGCGAACGCAAAATCCGCAAGTGTGAAGATCACGCCTCCCATCACTCCGCCCAAAGCGTTCCTGTGATCGTCGCGGATCTCCATGCTGCATACGCAGCCGTCGTCTCCGATCTCGTCTATGACCATGCCGTTCCGGGTCGCGAACAGGTCCCCCCTGAAGAATTCGCGTGCCTCTTCGATATCTTTGAACTTTCCCATCATTCGCCCCCGTTTTCATCCGTTTTCTGCGGCTCTTCCGTTTCCCCGCTCTCTTCCGGGTCGCCGCTTTCCCGTTCCGCCTCAAATGCCTCTGCGCGTTTGAACTGAGTCTCATAAAGCTCGGTATAGACGCCGCCTGCGGCGACCAGATCCTTGTGCTGTCCGTGCTCCACGATCTGCCCGTCCTTTAGGACGAATATCTCATCCGCCGCGAGGATAGTGGAGAGCCTGTGCGCGATAAGTATGCTCGTACGTTCCTTTATTATCGGATCTATTGCGTCCTGTATCTTGCTCTCGGATATCGAGTCGAGGGCAGACGTCGCCTCGTCGAATATCAGCAGCGCCGGGTCCTTGAGCAGTACTCTCGCAATAGAAATTCTCTGCTTCTCACCGCCGGACAGCTTCAGGCCGCGGTTTCCGACCATAGTGTCGAGCCCGGCCTCCTGGCCTTCGATGAAATCATAGATATTGGCCTTCTTGCAGGCCTCGATAAGTTCCTCCTCCGTGGCGTCCGGCTTCGCGTACAGGAGGTTCTCCCTTATGGTGCCGTTGAACAGGTAAGTCTCCTGGGAAACTACTCCCACCTTGCTCCTCAGGTACTCCAGATCCAGCTTGCGCACGTCGCAGCCGTCGAAGCGCACGGAACCGCTGTCCACGTCGTACAGTCTCGGTATGAGGTTGATTATCGTGCTCTTTCCGGAGCCGGAGGGGCCGACTATGGCCATGCTGTGTCCGCCCTCGAGTTTGAAGTTCACGTCCTTCAGTATCTGTCTCTCAGGATCATAGGAGAAGTTTACGCGGGAAAATTCCACGGCTCCGGTGCATGTTTCCGGATGCAGTCCGAAACGCGGGTTGTTTATCTCCACCGGCATGTCGAAATACTCGAAGATACGGTTGAACAGGGCCATCGACCGCATCCAGTCCACCTGGATGTTGAGCAGGCTGTTTACAGGCATGTACGTCTTGCCCAGGAGCGCGACGAGGACAGTGATATCGCCGACTGTGAGCGAGCTGTCGTGCTTCATCATCAGTATGCCGCCGACGAGATAGAGGAGCATCGGTCCTATGCTCGTGACCGTATGCAGTATGACGAAGAACCACCGTCCGGCCATCCGCTCCTTGATATTGAGCCGGATCATCCTGTCGTTGACTTTTTCATAGCGCTCGTATTCCTGTTTTTCCCTGCAGAAGAGCTTAACAAGGAGCTGCCCGCTCACGGACAGGGTCTCGTTGAGTATCCCGTTTACCTCGTCATTGCAGTCCTGCGCCTCTCTGGTGAGGGTCCATCGCGTCTTTCCGGCGCGTCTCGTCGGCAGCACGAACAGCGGGATGACCGCTATGCCGATCAGCGCGAGTATCCAGTTCTTCCGGAACATCGCCACAAGCGCCACGATGAGCGTGATGGAGTTTGAAAGGATACTCTTGAAAGTGCTGGTGATCACGGACTCGACTCCGTCGATGTCGCTGGTCATGCGGGTGATGATGTCGCCCTGGTTGTTCGTCGTAAAGAACCTCTGGGACATGTTCTGAAGATGTTTGAACATCTTGTTGCGCATGTCGAAGGTGATGTGCTGGGCGATCCATGTGTTGATATAGCTCTCAGCAACGCCTATAAGATTCGCCGCAAGAGTTACCGCCAGCGACGCAACGATGTAGAAGATCAGCAGCTTGAGGTTCCTGCCGATTAGTCCGTCGTCTATGATCTTACCTGTCAGTATGGACGGCAGCAGGGTGAAGATCGACGACACCGCTATACATACGAGCACAAGAAGCAGCTGCTTCCAGTAAGGGGTCAGGTATGAAAAGACCCTCTTGATGAGCGGCATGGTTATTTTCGGCTGGGCAGCTTTTTCCTCTTCCGACATGAAATGTCCGCCGGGGCCGTGGCCTGCCGGATGCGCCATGGGATTGCCTCCTTCTTCCGTGTCCGGTGCGTACGGTCTGGCCGTTACGCAGTCCTGCTTTTTCTGACTGTCTTGGTCGCTATCACGTCCGCGCCGGAACCGGCGGCGTCGTGTATTATTATCTGGCCGATCTCCACCGGGGCCGCGAGCCTTGCGGCGTGTATCTCCGCCATAACTTCGAATATCTTGTCTTTAGGTATATCCGAAGCCGTCTTTACCGATACCCTGGCGATCTCACCGCCGTCAACGGGTACGGTCCCGGTGACGGTCCTGGTGGGGGCCGTTACTTCCTTCTCTCCGTAGACTGCGCCCCTCTGGCAGGTGTTCCCGGTGACCGTGACGCTGTCTCCGTCGACCGTGACCGTCAGCTGGCATCCGAGGGGGCACTGTATGCAGGTAAGTTCTCTGGTCTCCATCTCAGTCCTCCAGTCCGACGGTTATACCGCCGGCGCATTTTCCGAGGTCCTCTCCCGTCAGGGTCAGTTCCTCCATCTCCCCCGGCGCCATTATGCGCCGCTTCAGCCTCTTTATCTCAGTTCCGCCGCTTCTGACAGCTACGTATTTGTCCCTGTAGACACCGTTAACGCGGAAACGGACCGTGATCTTCTCATCGTTTGCGTCCGTCCGGATCCTCTGGGGCACTGTATATGTAACGCCGTTCTCAGCGGTAACGGGCAGTTCACCGCCCCGGTTCCTTCCGCCTTCAGCGACCCGGGCCGCAGCGTTTCGTCCTGCACGCGCAGCTTCCTCGGATACGAAATCCACGAGATCGTGGACGTGAAGGACGTTGCCGCAGGCGAA
>JAEEGL013472354.1_pt1 | contig 11219 bp, 10 predicted proteins | sample 9134231 | NCBI WGS metagenome assembly JAEEGL01 (sample SAMN16246548, study PRJNA631951) | gut metagenome | biome: gut microbiome; feature: rumen; material: fiber-attached | host: Bos | place: Iran: Karaj | collected 2018-10
ATGGCGACGATGCCGAAGGGGCTTACGGCCTTTACCGGCATGGACGCGCTCACCCCCGCCATCGAGGGCTACATCACGAAGGCCGCCTGCCCGATGCCGGACATGATGCACCTTGAGGCCATACGCCTCATCTCGCTCCATCTGCGCGACGCCGTCGCGAACAAGCCCTCCGGCCGCGAGGGGATGGCGCTCGGCCAGTACATCGCCGGCATGGGGTTCTCCAACGTCGGCCTCGGCATCGACCATTCCATGGCGCACGGGCTCTCGGCCCTCTACGACATGCCGCACGGCAAGGCCTGCGCGATTCTCCTGCCGACGGCGATGAAGTTCAACGCGCCGAAGACGGGCGACAAGTACCGCAAGATCGCAATCGCCATGGGCGTCAAGGGCGCGGAGAAGATGCCGCTTGCGAAGGCGCGCCAGGCCGCGATCAAGGCAGTGGAGAAGCTTTCGGCCGACGTCGGCATCCCCGCCAACCTCAAGGGCGTACTCAAGAAGGAGGACATCGCCTTTCTCGCGAAGAGCGCGTATGCAGACGCCTGCAGGCCCGGCAACCCGAGGGACGTTTCCGTCAAGGAGATCGAGCGCCTCTACAAGTCGCTTGCATAGGGGGAGCCGGACGTGAGGGACCTATTCATAGTCGGTGCCGGCGGGCTCGGGCGCGAGGCCGCATGGACGGTGGAGCGGATCAACGCCGCGGCGGAAACGCCGCCGTGGCGCATCATCGGCTTTGCCGACGACGATCCCGCCAAGGCCGAGGGCAACTTCGAGGGCTATCCCATGCTTGGGTCGGCCGAGAAGGCCTCCAAGGACAATCCCGGCGCCTCCGTGTTCATCGCCGTGGGCGACAACGCGCAGCGCGAGGCGATCTACAGGCGCCTTAGGGGGCACGACTTCCCGGCGTTCATCGACCCGTCCGCGCAGGTCTCGCCCACGACGGAGTTCCGCCACGGAGCGTACATAGCCGCGCAGGCCGTCGTCTCGGTCGGCACCGACATCGGCAAGTTCGTCATAGTTAACGCCCGCGCCGGAATCGGCCACGATTCCTACGTCGGGGACTTCGCGAACATCTGCCCGGGCGTGTCGATCTCTGGCCATTCGCGCATCGGCAAGTTCGCCTTCATGGGCACGAACAGCTGCACGGCGCCGGGGGTGAGCGTCGGCGAGAGGGCGCAGGTCGCGTGCGGAATGCCGGTCATTGCGGATCTTGCCGACGGCGAGCTTCTGTCGCCCTACGGGAACCTGAAGCGGTGAAGTGGGCGCTCTACAACGTTCTTTTCGCGCTCGCCTATCCGTTTCTTCTGCCGGGGTTTCTCCTGCGCATGGTGCGCAGGGGCGGCTACGCGGCGCGCATGAACGACAGGTTCGCGATCTATCCCGAAGAGGTTGTGAAGCGCTTCCGCGCCGGCGAGCGCCCCGTCTGGGTGCATGCGGTGTCGGTGGGGGAGGTGCAGGTCGCGGGCCAGCTCATGCGCGAGTGGCGCAGGGTCGAGCCGACCGTGCGCTTCTGCCTTTCGACGACGAGCTCGACCGGCTGGAAGACGGCCGAGAAGGTCCTCGGCGAAGGCGACGAGCTGATCTACAACCCGCTCGACTTCCCGAATTTCGTCAAGAGCGCGTTGAAGACCGTGCGCCCGCGCGCGGTGGTGCTCGTCGAGTCGGAGCTTTGGCCCAACTTCATCCGCCGCGCCGCCAGGGAGGGCATACCAGTGTTTCTCGTGAACGCCCGCGTCTCCGACAGGAGCGCGCCGCGCTACAGGGCCGCGAGGTTCTTCTTTGCCGACGTGCTCGGGGCGTTCTCGCGCATATTCGCGCAGAGCGAAGTCGACGCCGGGAGGCTCAAGGCCGCGATGCGCGAAAGCGACCACGGCAAGGTAGTCGTCACCGGGAGCTTCAAGTTCGACACGGCGTCGCGCAATCCGGAGAAGGAGCGCGTGATGGCGGAATGGGCGGGCGAGGGCAAGCCCATCCTTCTCGGCGCGAGCACATGGCCCGGAGAGGACGAGGTCCTCTTGAGGATATACGCGAAGACAAAGGACAAGGCGAGGCTCGTCATCGCGCCGCGCCATTTCGAGAAGGCCGACGCAGTCGAGGCGAACATACTCAAGGCGGGCTTTACGTGCCGCAGGCGTTCGCGCGGCGACAGCGAGGGGGAGGTGCTTCTTGCGGACACGACCGGCGAGCTGATGGGGCTTTGCGGAATCGCCGGCATGGTGTTCGTAGGCAAGTCGCTTTGCGCGCATGGCGGGCAGAACATGATCGAGCCGTGCCTTTGCGGGAAGCCCGTCTTCGTAGGGCCCAACACCGAGAACTTCCGCCCGGTGATGAGGGACCTTCTCGCCGCGGACGCGATTTCCGTCGCGAACGACGCGGAAGAGCTTGAACGGAAGATATGCGCCGCCGTGGACGATCCGGCGGCCGCGGCGGAACTTGGGCGCCGCGCGGCCGAGGCCGTGATGTCGAGGAAGGGGGTCGTGCCTAAATGCGTGGATTCGATGCGCAGCGTGGTCGGCTGAGCGCGGCGGTCCTCGCTGTGGCGACGCTCGCTTTCTGCGGCTGTCCGAAGCGCGACGCCGCACCTGTTGCGGAGCGCGAACTGGAAATGTCGTGCGCCGTCGCAGTGCACGCGGCATATTGCATCCTTGCCGAGAAGCCCGATGCGAAAAGCGCATTTCTCACTGGTGCCGCCGCTAGCCTCGCCGGGGTGTTTGAGAGGGCTGGGCTTTCCGTTTCGACGAACGGCGCTGCCGGCAAGTTCGACATTGTCGCGACTTCCCTCCCGGGGCCTTGCTTCGCAAGCGAGGCGCTTTCCGAGAGCGGGGTTTTCGCGGAGATCGTCGATGTCCGCAAGATGAGGATGGCGGACTTAAAGAAGATTCTTGAGGGCTTCCCGTCACCTTCGCCGCATCTCTGGATGCCAGGCGAGGGCGCATGGCTGGTCGCGGGATGCGGCTCGCCGAAGCTCGACGATTTCATGGACCTGTTTGCCCGCGAGGAGGCCTTTGAAGACCTCGCCGTTGCCGCGCTGTCCTCGCCTGCCGACGTCTTCGCCGATTTCGCGGGAACCGCGGAGAGCGCGATAGGCGCATTCCGCGACGACGAGGCCGACGAGGAAGTGAGGCCCGAGTACTTTCTCACCCGCGACATCCCCGTGATCGACTGGCTTGCGTTTGACTCGGTGGACGGCGACATCGCGGCAAAGGTGCGCGAGCGCATGCGCACGGTGCAGGTGATAAGGCGGCTTGTCGTCGAGGGCGCGATGCTTGGGCTCAAGGGCGACGAAGAAGGCGCTGTTGACGCATGGTCGCGTGCCGCACTGCGCAACCCCGGCGACTCGTTTCTTTGCGAACGGCTCGTCACGCTCGAGAAGAACGCGGCGCTTTTCATGAAGATCGGCAACGTCAAGGGGGCGGCGAGGTGCTACGAGACCCTCGTCACCGTGCGGCCGGACAGCGCGGCGAACCTGCGCGGGTACGCGGCGAGCATGCTGAAGCTTGGGGAGACGAACGTCGCGGAGCGCGCGTTCACGCTGGCCAACACGATGGAAAGGAAGGTTGAAGATGGCGAAGGTCGACATTGAAAGGTACGGTTCCCTTGCAGCGCACCGGGGCTTTCTCGGTCTGCCGCCGAAGAGCGGATCGCGTGCGCCGTTTCCGTGCAACGCAAGGGATGTCTTCGAGAAGCAGGCCAGGGGGCTTGCGAAGCGGCTTTCGGCCATCGGCTGCAGAGATGTGGTCGTCGGGCTTTCGGGCGGGCTGGATTCCGCCCTTGCGCTGCTTGTTTCGGCAGAGGCGTTTCGCCGCTTGAAGCTGCCGATTTCGGGAATCCACGCCATTACGATGCCGTGCTTCGGCACGTCAAGCCGCACAAGGGGGAATGCCTCGCTTCTCTGCGAGGGCCTTGGCCTAAAACTCGAGGAGATACCGATAGCGGGCGCGGTGAGGCGGCATTTGAGGGACATTGGGCATGACGGACGCACGCCCGACGTCACCTACGAGAACGCCCAGGCGAGGATGCGCACCCTTGTCCTCATGGACAAGGCCAACATGGTGGGGGGCATCGTCGTAGGCACGGGCGACATGAGCGAGATAGCGCTTGGCTGGTGCACCTTCAACGGCGACCACATGAGCATGTTCGGCGTCAACAGCGGCGTGCCGAAGACGATCGTTCGCAAGGTCTGCACATGGTGGGCGGAGGAAAGTAGTCGGGGGTCAGGAGCCAGGGGCCGGCGCGGATCCGGCAGGGGAATGGCGGCGAAGGCGATTCTCGACATCGTCGCGACCCCGGTAAGCCCGGAGCTTGTGAAGGGCCAGAAGACGGAGGACGCAATCGGGCCGTACGAGCTGCATGACTTCTTCCTCTGGAACTTCATCGTCAACGAAATGGCCCCGCGCGATCTCGCGAAGGCGGCGGAGGCGCATTTCAAGGGGCGCTTCACGTGCGAGCAGATCGCCGCGACGCTCAAGACGTTCGTCACGAGGCTCTTTACACAGTCTTTCAAGCGCAACTGCCAGCCAGACGGCGTGAGGGTGTTCTCGTTCGACCTTTCGCCGCGCGGCTGGTGGATTCCCTCCGAGCTCAAGCCCGTCTGGCGCCTGTAGGCGGATTTTCGCCGCAGGGCGCTGGAGATGGTCCTGACTTCAGGAGCGACAGCAGGCAGCAAGCGGCCTTGACCGCGTTCGCCGCGAGCATCCACCAGAGCATCGTCTCGAGCGAGCGGACGTTGTGCGCGGCGAGGAATTCCGTCCACGAGGCCGGAATGAAGCCCGTGAAATGCCCATAGCCCGTCACGGCCGCGAGCAGCGCCGGATACGCGAGGTCAAAGGGGATCATCCACTTGAGAAACGCAAAGCGCCTTGCGGCAAGCTGCGCCGTCATGTATATCCCCGTAATCGCGGCGAGGTAGCCTATCGCAATGAGCCACGGTATCGCCCACCAGTAGGCCGAGTACTGCTCGCCGTACGGCAGCAATGCAAGGAGCGGCTTGCCGAAGATGCCGAACGCGAGAGCGAGCGCCGCGCAGAAGACGGCGTTTACGCCGAGCGACTTGAAGACGATGGGCCTGAAGTCGCCGCCCGATGCGGCCTTTTCCGCGGAGAAGGGGAAGATCGTAAAGGTCAATGTCGCTATCAGGAAGCCGGAGATTTCGGAAAACCTCGTCGCCATGTAGTAGCCTGCGGAGTCGAGCGCGGGGAGGCGTTGCCTGATGACCGTCGTCTCGACAAGGCTGAAAAGGCCGGTGGCAAGCCCCGCGGCGAGAAAGACAGCGAAGACCGAGATGAACTTTCTTGCGGTCGACCTGTCCCAGTACGGCTCGGCCTTGACCGAGAGCTCCTTCCTCAGGCAGACGACGGAGCCCAGTATCAAGAACGATGGCACGGAGGCCTGGCCGACGAAATATCCCGAGAGCGGGCGGAACGGCATTGTGACGACCATGGCGAGGAATCTCACGGGCGCGGTGACGATGTTGATTATCGACTGCTGGCGGAATTTCTTGAGCGCCTGCATTGCGCAGCCGTAGACCGGGGCCGCCATGCCGATGAACGAGGCGGTGACGATGATGACGCCGAGCATCCCCTTCTGGACCCGGATTCGCTCGAGGAACGCCGGGAGCGTGAAATGCGCGACGGCTACGGCGAAGACGAGAAAGACGGCAGTTGCGACGAACACGCCTCGCATGAGGGACTTGAGCCTGCCGAATTCGCCGTTCACGGAAAGGCGCGAGACCTCGTTGCGGAACGTGTTCGCGAACGCAGCCGCAGGAAACGACAGGAACGCGGCGAAAGTCGCAAGCGGCATTACCGCCCCAAGCTCGTCGGGCGAGACGAACTTCGGCACGAGCCAGAGGCCGACGAATGCGTTCAGAAGGTCGGCTGCGCGCGTCGCGGCGAAGAGCATGAGCGAATACCACCAGAAGTCGCCCATTCTCGCGTGAAGTCTGCCAGCCAGTTTTCTCATTGTAGTGCGCCAATGTCCTTTCGTTTGGAGTAGCCGCGAATTATACCAAATTTCGTCCCTTGCCCGCAACCATTTCCATTCGCAAATTCTCCATATTTTTCGCTTGCAAGATGAATGAAAATACGATAAAATACGGGATAAATTCACTTGGGAATAGTCTCGGGTGACACAAAGGAGCAAATAAAATGGCTAAGATTCAGACGAAGAGCGAAATCATGGCGGCGATTGCCGCTGCTGCTGGCATCACCAAGAAGCAGGCGGTCACTGCCTATGATGAACTCCTCAAGATCGCCTACGCCGGTGCGAAGTCCCCCAAGGGCATCGTTCTTCCCGGTCTCGGCAAGCTCATCAAGGTGAACCGCAAGGCCCGCCTCGGCCGCAATCCTGCGACCGGCGAGACCATCAAGATCGCCGCGAAGAAGGTTGTCAAGTTCCGTGTGGCGAAGGCCGCCAAGGACGCCGTTCTCGCCTAAGGGCGCGCGGCATCTTTGATGCTTCTCGGGCGCGAGCGCTTGATTGTGCTCGCGTCTGTTTTTACCAAATAGGCAAAGGGGCAACCATGGCCGGTGAATACCAGTTCAGCCTTGTTGACGTGACGAAGCAGCAGGGCGCAAAGACGATACTGAAGGACGTAAACCTTTCCTTCTTCTATGGTGCGCACATCGGCGTCATCGGCGCGAACGGCGCGGGCAAGTCGTCGCTCCTGAAGATTCTCGCCGGCCTCGACACGGATCTCGTCGGCACCGTGCAGGTAGCGAAGGGCACGAAGATCGGCTACCTCCCGCAGGAGCCCGCGCTCGACGACTCGAAGACGGTTCTCGAAACCGTGATGGAAGGCGTCGCCGACGCGCAGGCGATGGTGGCGCGATACGAAGACCTCTGCTGCGAGCTCGACGACCCGAAGGCGGCGGCGGAGATGGAGCGCCTTCAGGAGATCATCGACCGCAACGACTACTGGAACCTCGAGAACCTCGTCGAGCGCAGGATGGCCGACCTCGGCTGCCCCGACGGCTCGAAGTCCGTCGCGGTCCTCTCGGGCGGCGAGCGCCGCAGGGTCGCGATAGCGCGGCTCCTCCTTTCCAGTCCAGACGTCCTTCTTCTCGACGAGCCCACGAACCATCTTGACGCAGAGACTACGTTCCGACTCGAGGCGTACCTCAAGGAGTTCAAGGGCACTCTCATCGTCGTCACGCACGACCGCTACTTCCTTTCCGACGTCACGGAGTGGATACTCGAGATGGACCGCGGCATCTGCTATCCGTACAAGGGCAACTACGAGGAATGGCTCAGGCAGAAGCAGGCGATGATGGAGCGCGAGGCGAAAGTCGAGAAGTCGCGCCAGAAGCTCCTCGAGAACGAATTGAAGTGGATCCAGACAAATCCCTCCGGCCGCCACGCGAAGGCGAAGGCGCGTGTCGAGCGCTACGAGGAGCTGCAGAAGCAGGAGGTCTCGACGCGCGAAGACGACCTCGTGATCCGCATCCCGCCCGGGCCCCGCCTCGGCGACCTCGTCGTGAGGGCGGAGCACGTGAAGATGTCGTTCGACGGAAAGACCCTCTACGACGACCTGAACTTCGACCTCCCGCGCGGCGGAATCGTCGGCGTCATCGGCGCGAACGGCGCTGGCAAGACGACTCTCTTCAGGCTCATCACCGGCGCGCTCAAGCCAGAAGGCGGCTCGCTCCGCGTCGGCGACACGGTGAAGCTCGCGTACGTCGACCAGTCGCGCAGCGAGCTAAAGGACGACGAGACCGTCTACGAGGCGATAACAGGCGGCGGCGAATTCGTCAACCTCGCCGGCACCACGATGATGAACGGCCGCGCCTACTGCTCGCGCTTCAACTTCCGCGGCACCGAGCAGCAGAAGAAGGTCGGGGTGCTCTCCGGCGGCGAGCGCAACAGGGTGCATCTCGCGAAGCTCCTCGCAAGCGGCGGCAACCTCCTTTTGCTCGACGAGCCGACCAACGACCTCGACGTCGCCACTCTGCGCTCGCTCGAAGAGGGCCTCCAGGAATTCGGCGGCTGCGTGATGGTCGTCTCGCACGACAGGTGGTTCCTCGACCGCATCGCGACCCACATCCTCGCCTTCGAGGGCGGCGGCCGCACGACGTGGTTCGAGGGCGGCTATTCCGAATACCACGAGGCGGCGGCGCGGCGCAAGTGAAACTGCCGCGGCTCATCCTTGCGCCATTGCGGGGCGTGACGACGCGGTGCTTCCGCGAGACGTTCGCGCCCGAGCTCCGCGAGGCGGGCTTCGAGGAGGCGACGACGCCGTTCCTTCCGGCGATGGTTGGCTTCAATCCCGCGAAGGAACGCGAGCTTGAGATGCCGCAGTCCATCCCGATAACTCCGCAGTTCATCGGCAAGAGCCCGGAGGCGCTTCGCGAATGCCTGCGCCGCGTGAAGGACCTCGGCTTTGCCACTGCCGACCTCAACGCCGGCTGTCCGTTCCCGATGGTGCGCAACAAGGGGCGCGGAGCGGGGCTTCTGAAAACGCCCGACGTATTGGAGCGCATGGTCGCCGTCGGCTGCGAGACGATGGGGGAGGGGGCGTTTTCCGTGAAGACGCGGCTTGGCGTCGAGAGCCCGGACGAGCTTGCCGGCCTCGTGGAGACATTCAACCGCTACCCGCTCCGCTATCTCGCCGTCCATGCGCGTACTGCGCGGCAGATGTACGAGGGCGAGTGCGACGGAGCGCGGCTTCGCGAGATCGTGGCGCTTTCCTTGGCGCCCGTCGTGGCGAACGGCGACATCGGGCTTCCGGTGGAAGGGGATTCGCAGCCGGTGATGGTAGGAAGGGCGTTCCTGCGGCATCTTGGCTCGCGGGCGGATTCGCGGGAGCTTCTTGCGCGATATGCCGCGGCGCTTGGCGAGCGGCTTTGCGGCGAAGCGCAGGTGGTGGGCAAGCTCAAGGAGCTTCTAATGTACTGGCGGCATCTGCCGCGATGGAAGAGGCTATGGCCCGTCCTCAAGCTTGCAAGGACTGCAGCGGAAATCGTCGTCTGACCCATCCGCCGCTGCGCCATGTTGGAACCTTGGTCGGCTCTGCGGCGTTCTATTGTTGAATGGAAAATAACCGATCTTTCCTGATTTGCGGCTTTACGCTTGTGGAGCTGGTGGTCGTGGTGGCGATAATCTCGATTATCGCCGTCGTCGCCGTCGGCAAGTATTCCGGGCTTGTCGAGAAGGCGCGCGTTTGTGCGGCGGAGAGCGACCTCAAGGCGATTGCCGACGCCTTTACGAACGAGGAGAACGGGTACTTGCGCGACATGCGCGGCATTCCCGGTTTTTCGCCCGCGTGCCTCCGCATCGGCAACCTTCTCGTATCCACCAACGTGTACGGCGTCGCCCCCGGCGGCGAATGCGTGAGGTTGGATCTTGCGAAGGTTGACGGCTGTGCCGCGCCGGAGGCGTTCGTCAAGTGGAACGAAGAGGCGCGGCGCGGTTGGCACGGCCCGTATGTACGCCATGCATCGGGCGCCTTCCCCGCAGCGGGGGAAAGACGCTTCCCCGACGACTCGACGTTCGGCTCGCGCGGCTTCTATCCGCCGCTTTCCGGGCTTCTCGTTGCGCAGGATTTCGTGAACCGCCGCGACGGGTGCTCGATATACGGCTTCCCCGGCGAGCCCGCCGTGATAGACCCGTGGGGCAACCCGTATGTGCTGCAAGTGCCTCCGCCTCAGGCGTTTCTCGATGTCGCCCATTCGGTAACGGGGGTGACGGAGGAGATTCGCCTTTCATACGCGAGGGTTGTCTCGGCAGGCCCGGACGGGCGGCTCGACACGCCGTGCTTTGCGGTAAACGCGACAAACAGGTGGATGACGGCGTGGAGCCCCCTTGTGCGCAGGCTCTGCCGCCAAGCGGGGCTTGCCGACGGGTCTTGCGCGGCACGCGGCGACGACATCGTCCTCTTCCTGATGCGCAACGACGTCGACGAAGGGGAGGCGAGATGAAAAGAGGGGCGTTCACGCTTGTGGAGCTTGTTGTCGTGCTGGCGATCATCGCCGCGCTCACGCATCTTGCGGTGCGGGAGCTTGCGCATTTGCGCGACGGGCGGCTTGCCGGCGTGGCCGACAGGCAGCTTGGGGAAATTCGCCTTTGCGTGTACGACAAGTCGCCTGATGGCGCGGCTCGCGGGTTTCTTGCTGACATGGGCCGGCTGCCGCGCCCGGTTGACGGCGCGCTTTCCGAGCTCTGGCTGATGCCGACCGGCGCGCTCTGCTATGCCGTGCGCCAGGCGACGGAGGAGAATCTCGTCGTCGGCGCAAAGCACCTTGCGAACGGTTCCGTCCATGTGCCAACCGGCTGGAGGGGGCCGTACCTTCGCCTGCCGCTTGGCGCGGATCGCCTGCGCGACCCATGGGGAAACCCGATCGAGGAAGAAGATGACGCGGGCCTTCCGAGGATTTTTGCGACCAACGGCTTCGTGACGGCGGTCGCGCACTACGGGCCCTCTGCAAGGGCCGGGGGAATGAGGGGGCTTTCGATTCTCCCGAATGGCGGCACGGCTTCAAGCAGGCTTGTGGTGTCGCTTGAGTCGGCAGGCCATGTCGGGGAGACCGTGACGTACACCTGGTACGGCCCTGCGGACGGTCTCGTGACGGGTGCCGTTGCAAGCGCCGTCCATCCGGCGCCGGTGGTGTTCGAGGGGCTTGCGCCGGGTAGGCGTGTCCTTGTCGAGTCGGCGACTGGCGCAGCGCACGTCGTCGACGTGGAGCCTGGCGACAACCTCGTTGTCGTGAAGGTGCCGTGAAGGCAGCCCGGAGAGGGTCTTTTACTTATTCGTGCGTTTTTGATATACTACACGGAAACAAAAAGATTTGCCCCTGATGCGGGGGCGCAAACAGGAGAAAACAGGAAATGGTCAAGACGCCGAAGTTTGCGAACGCGAAGGTGTTCGCATGGGTTGACAAGTGGAACAAGATATGCTCGCCTGACAAGATAGTCGTCGTGTCCGGCACGGCCAAGGAGCATGCAGCGATATGCGAGATGATGGTCAAGAAGGGCCAGTTCGTCAAGCTCGACCAGAAGAAGCGCCCCGGATGCTACCTCGCCCGCTCCCACGAGAGCGACGTCGCGCGCGTCGAGGGCCGCACGTTCATCTGCTCCGAGAAGGAGATCGACGCGGGCCCCACGAACCACTGGATGGCGCCTGCCGCGATGAAGAAGCTCATGACTAAGAGCTACACCGGCTGCATGAAGGGCCGCACGATGTACGTGATCCCGTTCGCGATGGGCCCGATCGGCAACCCGATCACCCA
>JAEEGL013561521.1_pt1 | contig 11219 bp, 9 predicted proteins | sample 9134231 | NCBI WGS metagenome assembly JAEEGL01 (sample SAMN16246548, study PRJNA631951) | gut metagenome | biome: gut microbiome; feature: rumen; material: fiber-attached | host: Bos | place: Iran: Karaj | collected 2018-10
GAGGAGAAGCTCGTTTCTTCAGACATCATCGGTATGAAGTTCGGTTCTCTGTTCGATGCGAACCAGACAATGGTAAGCAAGATCGGTGACGGCAACTCTCTCGTACAGGTTGTTGCTTGGTACGACAATGAGAACTCTTACACTGCTCAGATGGGTCGCACCATTAAGTACCTCGCTGAGCTCAAATAAGAGATTATTTAGTTCAAATATTAAATATTTGCCATCCGATTTTGTCGGATGGCATTTTTTTTATATCTTTGCAGCCGAAACCGAGTGAATCAACTTAACCAATTAAAAAGAAATATGGCATATCAAGAAGTAACAACAACGGGTTATGGTACCCGAGTAGGAAATTCGTTTAAGGCAATCGGCAGTGGTCTGCTGATGTTTGTGTTGGGTACTGCACTCCTTTGGTGGAACGAAGGTCGCGCAGTGAAGACTGAGAAGATGCTAGACGAGGCCGGCAGTGCATACGTCGAGATGGAGAATCCTAATAAGAAGGATGCCTCTCTTGAAGGTGAACTGATCTGTGGTACAGCTCTCGCTACCACAGAAGACTCTCTGACAGATGCCGACTTTGGCATTGGCGCCAAGGCCATTTCTATCCGTCGTTCGGTGGAGTACTACCAGTGGGTGGAGCACTCTCAGACAAAGAAGGAAGACAAGCTGGGTGGTAAGGAAGTAACCACCACGACCTATACCTACAGCAAACAGTGGGTATCGAGTCCCGTTCAGTCGAGCCAGTTCCATGATCCTGCCTATCAGAACAAGAACACGGTGCTGACCACTGTCGAGGATGCCCAGCAGTATGCTGAGAACGTGACATTCGGTGCCTATAAGCTCAACGAGAGCCTGATTCACAGTATCTCCTCTCGTGAGGGAATGGATCTTGCCATCTCGGAGGATCTGCTGGCACAGTTTGACAAGACTACAAAGGCTGCCTACGAGCGTTTCTACGGCGTTCAGAAAAGCATTCAGCAGACGGCACAGCCCGTCCAGCAGCCCGCCCAGACAGCAGCCATCCCCGATTCTGTAAGAGCGCTGCTTCCAGACTCTGCACTGGCTGTCCTCGACTCACTGCAGGCAGTCAACGACTCCATCAACAAGTCGATGGCAAATGCTGAAAACAAGAAAGACCTGGAGTATATCCATCAGGCCAGCAACGTGCTTTACTTCGGTCGTGTGCCCGGTGCGCCTGAGGTGGGTGACGTCCGCGTGACCTTCGAGAAGGTTGTGCCTGCAAAGGTGACAGTGATGGCTGTCGTCGACGGTGACAGTTTCAAGCCCTTCAAGGCCAAGAACGGTAAGCGTTTCCAGACACTCGTCATGGGCAAGAAGAGCGGCGACGAGATTATCGAGGCTGAGAAAGAGGCTAACAACATGTGGACATGGATACTGCGCGTTGTCGGTATCATGATGGTAATCGGCGGTCTGAAGGGTATCTTCGGATTCATCGAGACCATCCTCAAGGTTGTACCGTTCATCGCAGGTATCTTCGGATGGGGTATCGGTGTTGTGTGCACGGTCATTGGTATCGCTTGGTCGCTCATCGTCATTGCTATCGCATGGCTGTTCTATCGTCCGTTACTCGGCATCAGCCTGTTGGTACTGGCAGGATTCCTCGTTTGGGTATTCGCCTTCAAGGGTAAGGACAAGCTGAAGGAACTGGCAGCAAGGGCAAAGGCCAAAAATGCTGCCCCAGCGGTTGAGAACGTGTAGAATTAGCAATTAAGAATGAATAATTATGATTACCAGTAAACTGAGGTTGTTACCGGTATTATCATTGGTCGTGTGTCTGTGCGCTGTTTGTGGCGCGCAGGCACAGACCATTCAGAACGGTTCCAAGTGGTGGAACGGTGAAGTGCTCTATACGGCGACGGTGCGTGCTGGCGGCGTAGTGTATTTCCAAGGTTCTGACGACAGTGAACTGACGATAGAGAAAGACGGTGACAAGCCCGGCATCTATAAGATCATCCCGAGTCGGCAGGCAGAGGATACGCCTCCCGTGCGTGGAGAGTTCGGTTGGCGCGTGCAGTACATCCGTCAGGAGGGTATGTATTTCCTTGCCGTCCGCAACCAAAGAGGCGATGCCTGTGAGGTGCTGGTGCTCACGCCCGACAACCTGAAAAACTGTCAGGCCCAGGAGGCGTTCGCAGAGAAGCAGCCCGTGAGCGAACTGCTTACCAGTATGCTGCTGAACACAACTTACCTCGGTCGTTTCTCGAAGGACGAACTGCGACTGATGCGTAACGAGATTCTGGCGCGTCACGGGTGGAAGTTCCAGTCGAAGGACCTGCAGGAGCACTTTGGTGCCCAGTCGTGGTACAAACCTGGCAACGACAACAGTGCAGTTAAGTTGAACATCATCGAGCAGACCAACATCCAGCTCATCAAGAGCGAGGAAGGCGTGCCCGACGTGCAACGCCTCTACTGGGCGATGTCGCAGGACTCAAAGGACTTGCGCGGTCTCGTGAACGAAGGTCAAGGGCTGTTTCCTGGCGGTCTCGACGATGACGGACGTGGGCCTGATGAGGTGGACGGACAGGATTACTATAGCGTGACCAACGAAACAGAGTTCCTCGCTGCGCTGGGTAGCGACAGGACTGTCGTCGTGGCAGCCGGTGTGCATCTGAACCTGTCGCGCGTGCTGGAGAGAGAAGAGCTGTTCCTGAAAAAGCCCGGGCGCAGATGGGAGGCGATGGCGTCAGAGATTGTCAGCAAGCAGCCGATGATTGTCAGTGAGTCGGAGTTCGACGGTCATCAGTTGGCATTGGTGAATATGAAGAACCTGACCATCAAGGGAGAGCAGAATGCGAGCATCGAGGTGGATCCCCGTTATTCCTACTGTCTCTATTTCGTCAACTGTCAGAACGTCGAGGTGCATAACCTCACTATCGGTCACACCGAGGGCGGCTACTGCTCAGGTGGTGTGATCGGTGTGAAGGGCGGACGCATGACGTTGGTGAAGGATTGTGACCTCTACGGTTGCGGCACCTACGGTCTCGACCTGATGAATACCGAAGACTTCGCGCTGATGAACTCAACCGTTCACGACTGCACATACGGTGTCATGCAGATGAGAAGCTGTGTGGCAGTGAAATTCAATAAGTGTGACTTCTTCAACAACCGTGAGTACGACCTGATAGAAGGCTGGGGCAATGAGGGCGTGGTCTTCGAGGACTGCCGCTTCTTCGCTAACTGGGGCGATGCACCGTTGTTCCGTCTCGACAATACGTTCTATCTGATAGGCTGTCAGGTCTATCATCCTAAGGAGAATCTCGGTTCGATGAACCAGTGTGAGCAGACGGGCGCGAAGACGACGTTTGTAGATAATCCGCTTGATCCGAATATCAAGGGTCGCGGTCTTGGTCCTAAATAATAATAAGGTGTAAGGATGTCTTATTCCAAAGGATGTGGCTGTATTCTTATTGCGCTTGGCAGCGTGGCTATATTCGTTGCTATAGCCTTTGCCTGTAGTATGTGGGTGGCTGACGATGAAGCAGGCGAGAAGAATGAGGCAGAGTGGGAGGAGTACAATGCCTGGGTCGAGCAAATCGAGTCGATGGAGGACAGTGTGACGGTTGACTCGCTGATGGCCTCACGTCCTGCGCCCATTATCCGTCAGGGTGGTTTTGCTGCTGCCTTTGGAATCGTGATAGGTCTGGGCATTATCGTTGTTGCAGCCTTCTTTTTGGGCATCGGTTGCATCCTGCTTGTACGGCACAATCATAAGAAACGCAAAGAGAAATTATTGGAAGAGGACTTACTGAATAAAAACAGATAACCACAGATTAACATGGATATGGATAATTTTAAGGAAACTATGGGTAAGGTGCTGAAAGGTTGCGGATGTCTCAGTATCGGTTTCTTCGTGTTGTTAATCATCGTCGGCATTTTCGCTGATGATGAGGAAGCGAAGCCGGAGGAGGCAGCTGTCGCTGTGGCGGACTCTGCGCAGGTGGAGAAGAAAGACTCCGTCATCGTGAACGAGCCGCTGGAAGGCGATCCTTACAAGGAACTTGACGAACTCATCGGCCTGAGCAGTGTGAAGAAAGAAGTGCGCTCGCTGGCAAACTTCGTGAAGGTTCAGAAGCAGCGTGAGGCACAGGGCCTGAAGACGGCCAAGGTGTCTTATCACCTCGTTTTCTACGGTTCTCCTGGTACTGGTAAGACGACCGTTGCCCGTATTGTCGGCCGAATCTATAAGGACCTCGGTGTTTTGAAAAAAGGACATACCGTAGAGACCGACCGAGGCGGACTTGTTGCCAAGTATATGGGACAGACTGCTTTGAAGACTGATACCGTCGTGCAGCAGGCACTCGATGGCGTACTCTTCATCGATGAGGCATATTCGCTTGTCCCAGATGGCGGAAACGGTCAGGACTATGGTCAGGAGGCAATTGCCACACTTCTGAAACGTATGGAGGACTATCGTGACCGACTGGTAGTAATCATCGCCGGCTATAAAGACGAGATGCAGCGTTTTATCGACTCTAACCCAGGTCTGCAGTCGCGATTCAACCGATATATCGACTTCCCTGATTATTCGGGTGTTGAACTGGTGGACATCTTCAAGATGTATATGAAGAAGAATCAATATACGCTTGCTGATGATGCTGAGGACTTCCTTAGGGAAAAGTTCGAATATGCCGTAGCCCATAAGGATCGTAACTTCGGTAACGCCCGTTTCGCGAGAAATGTGTTTGAGAAGAGCATTCAGTCGCAGGCCAACCGTCTCGAAGGACAATCCAATCTCAGCAAGAGAGAACTCACAGAGTTGACCATCGCCGATATAGAGGGTGGATTCTCTGCGAGGACGAACATAGGACAATAGAAAATCAACAGATATGAGAAAAATAGCTGCATTCATAGTGGTGTTTTTGCTTGCGACTAGTGTTCAGGCACAAAACGCCCAAGTGACGAAGATACGAAAGTTGTATGCCGAAGCCAAGGAGGTGATGGCCAATAAGAAAAAGGCAGGACAGCCTTTGGATGAGACAACCGTTACGAGCAACTACATGGCTCCTGGAGCTGGCCCTATAAAAGATGTCACACATTATTATTATAGTGGGGAGTTCGATGAGAATCTTGGCAATGTGTACTACACACCTTATTTCATTACCCGCAAATATAATGTAGGAGCGAGGGAGTATTATGAGGAGTTCCTGTTCGACAAGGGCAGTCTAGTGTTTTATTTCTGCAAGAGCCAGAACGACGAGACCCGTTATTATTGGGGTGTTGGCGGCTTTTTCCATGAAGTGATAAAAGGCCAGAAGCAGATGGACGAGGTCTTCGCCGCTCGTCTGGCCAACGACTTGACAGAAGCCTTCCATCGGCTGATGAACAGAGAGTATTAAAAAGCCTGAAGTATATGAAAAAACTGGTGCTTTTTGCCATCTGTGCGATGGCAGTGATGATTGGTTGTAAGAACAAAGGTCAGACAGCTCCTGCCGATAGTAAGGACTCGCTTGCTGCAGTCATTGACAGTATCATCGAGGAGAATGACACCACACCGTTGCCGATGTTCCTTATTGGCAACGACGGTAAATATATGCAAATGCTCTACTGGACAAATACCGAAGAGCCCGACAAAGCGGAGTACGAGAAAACGTGCGGTACCCTCGACGGATTTGACGCGTGGCACAAGAGTTGGGAACTGCAGGAGATGTTCCGTCGAAATGCTGCTCAGTATACCAATATGCTTAGAGACGGTAAGACGATAAAGGTTAAGTTTATCGACGAGGTGCTAAAGGACCCTGACGGTAATACCCCAAGTATCGGCGAGATTCATAGCATGCAGGGAATCCCGTCACTTTGTGCCCGCTTCGATTACGGAAATCCGAAAGAAAAACCAACCAATAGTGAGGAAGCGACTTCCGTAGACAACTGGGGGACGGTCATCGTCACTGACAGTTATCTTAAGTCGCGCAAACAGCTTGACGTTAAGTCGTGCAGGGGGGCGGACTATAACTACCCCAAACTGTCGGCAGATATCGTAAAACAGCTCGAACAGCGATATGGCATGACAGCCGAGACATCGCTGCAGACCTGTGTCATTGGTGGACGATACACCGTTGGTACTGTGGAGTTCAAGGGGGAATATAAGAATGCTCCCAAAGACAAGAATGACGAAGACCGTAAATTTGCCCTCGCCCTTGAAGTGCTGATAGACAGCGGAAAAGTGTATACGCTCGAACAGCTTGGGTATTATGATCCTGAATACGGCAGCAGTTGGAATGCTGATGCCGACGGCTATATCCCCAACATCATTGAGGCCGCCTTCGAAGGACCAAAAGGGCTGGAACTCTGTTACAACCATGCGGCTCCAGAGAGTTTCGCTGTGGGTATGCTCTTTCCAAGAGACGGGAAACTCATAGAGATGGAGTATGAGATGTTCCACTGTATGGTGGACGAGGAGTTCCCTATATGGAAGACGGATATTGCAGAGATGCAGAAGATTTACTCTGCATCAGATGAAGCAGACAAGAGTGTGACATTCACCAAGTGGGCCCACTGCTATGTAGAATGGGAAAACGAGTGGATATGGTTGCGGGACAAGGATGACAAGAACGGCGCTTTCTTCATTCGTAAGGATGGAAAGTTCCAGCTGATCGCCATCGAGAATCCGCGTCTGAAACCTTCGAAGGCTGAAAAGGATGGTGTCTACTATCTGAAGTTGGCTGGTTCTGCCGGCGGTCCATCGTGGCAGCAGGAGATTCACGCCTTTCAGGCTGGTAAGCGCATCTGGAAACTCAATGTGCTTGAGGTCTACGGTGAGATTGACGGTGCCAGTCTCAATGACAAGGACATAACCGTTGAAGAGGGCAAAGCCTATCTGGACAAGGTACCCGATGGGAAGGAAATCGACGCCTGGTTCAAAGATATAAACGGAGAAGAATAGAACAGTTTGCATAAAAAAAGGCCGTTAGATTTTGTCCGACGGCTTTTTTTGTGTAACTTTGCAAGCGATATGCAGAAGATGATAACGATATTAGGTCCTACGGCTTCAGGAAAGACCCCTGTGGCAGCGCGTCTGGCGGCAGAGATTGGCGGAGAGATTATCTCTGCTGATTCCCGTCAGGTGTATCGCAGGATGGATATCGGAACCGGCAAGGACTTGGCGGACTATAAGGTATCACAGGGGGACGGTTCTTTTGTTATACCCTATCATCTGATTGACATCCGTGAGCCAGGAACGAAATATAACCTCTTTGAGTATCAGCAGGATTTTTTTGATGCCTATGAGGATATACAGCGTAGGGGGGCGGTGCCGATTCTCTGTGGGGGCACAGGGCTTTATATCGAGGCAGTGCTGAAAGGGTATCATCTCTCGCCAGTGCCCCAGAATCAGGCATTGCGCGACAGCCTTGAAGGTAAGTCGCTTACAGAACTCACTGAGATACTCACGAACCTGAAAACCAAGACCGGCTCGAATATGCATAACAAGACCGATGTGGATTCTTGTCAGCGCGCCATCCGAGCCATTGAGATCGAAACGTATAATATCGAACACCCGATGCCCTGTCGTGAGTTGCCGCCTGTGGAGAGTGTCATTGTTGGAATCAATATCGACCGCGAATTACGAAGGGAAAAGATAACCCGCAGGCTCAAGGCACGTCTCGAAGAAGGCATGGTGGAAGAGGTTCAGTCTCTGCTTGACGAGGGAATCCCCGCAGAAGACCTTATATATTACGGACTCGAATATAAGTTTGTGACAGAATACCTGACGGGCAAGACCTCATACGATGAGATGTTCAGCCGTCTGGAAATTGCCATCCATCAGTTTGCGAAGCGGCAGATGACATGGTTCAGAGGTATGGAGCGCAGAGGCTTCAAGATTAATTGGATTGACGCAACACTCCCTATGGAAGAAAAAATAGAAAGGATAAGGCAGTTATGGCAGATAAAATGACAAGATGGGGCATTCTTTATTGTCCCAGGACAGGAATCGGATTCACCAGCCCCCGTAAGCGCTGGGAGAAGATTAGTCATGCGCTCGATGTACGGAATGTACAGTATGACATGGTTCAGAGTGAAACGGCTGACAGTGTGGAGCGTCTTATAAAGATGATGATTTCCAATGGATATAAGACCATCATCGTGGTTGGCGGCGACTCTGCCCTGAACGATGCTGTCAATTGTCTTATGATGGAGGAGAAGTCTGTCCGCGAGGAGATTGCTCTCGGCGTTATACCCAATGGCCTGATGAACGACTTCGCCCGTTTTTGGGAGTTCGATGAGGACAGGGTGGAGCAGACCATCGACTGGCTCCTACTGCATCGCGTCCGCAAGATCGACCTTGGCTGCATCCGTTACACCAATGCCAAAGGAGACAAATGTCATCGCTACTTCCTTAACTGCATCAATATCGGAATGACAGCCGATATCATGAACTTGCGCCGTCAGACACGCCGTCTGTTTGGTTCGCGCACTTTGTCTTTTGTCACATCGCTCTTTGTGATGCTCTTCCACCGTATGGAATATAAGATGAAACTGAAAATCAACAGCGATGTCATCGACCGTAATGTGATGACTGTATGTGTCGGCTCTGGGCCTGGCTATGGGCAGACCCCCAATGCGGTGCCTTATAACGGCATGCTCGATGTCTCCGTGGTCTATCATCCAGAGATGGTGCAGCTGATAGAGGGTATTTGGCTATTGGTGACAGGCCGCTTCCTGAATCATCGTTCTGTGCACCCTTATCGTACACAGGAGATACAGGTTGAATACGCCAAACATGCGATTGTCGGCATTGATGGAAGACTGATGAAAACGCCCGTCGGACCTTATCGCATAAATGTAGAGCAGGAAGTCATAAATTTCCTTATTCCTGCGTAAAAATAAAGCCTCAGCACCTGCTGGGGCTTAAATATATGTTAAATTCTCCATTTTCTTTTGCTGTTTGACGAAAAATGACTACTTTTGGGGAATGAAACTAAAACGTCAAAATTTTAATTAAATAAAAACCTGTTTAAGGAACTATGAGTTATTTACGATTTGAAAAAGCCGTGATGACTAACTTGCAAGAGAGTCTCCGTCGCGAATTGCTCAGAACCAACCGTTCAGGCGCTTATAGCTCGTCTACCCTCGTAGACTGTAATACGCGCAAGTATCACGGTTTGTTGGTTGTTCCTGTACCAGAACTCGATGACGAGAACCATGTGCTCCTGTCATCGCTCGACTGTACAGTCATCCAGCATGGTGCTGAGTTCAACCTCGGACTCCACAAGTATCAGGGCAACAACTTCAGTCCTAACGGACACAAGTACATCCGTGAGTTTGATGCCAGCCTCGTACCTACAACAACGTACAGGGTTGGTGGTGTGATTCTTAAGAAGGAGGTCATCTTCCAGCACTACGAGGACCGTATCCTCATCCGTTACACGCTGGTTGATGCGCATTCTGCTACAACATTGCGTTTCCGTCCGTTCCTGGCATTCCGCAGTGTGCGTCAGTTCACTCATGAGAACATGACCGCCAGCCGCGAGTACCATGAGATCGATGGCGGTATCAAGACCTGTATGTATGCAGGCTATCCAGACCTGTATATGCAGTTCTCAAAGAAGAATGAGTTTGTCTTCCAGCCTGACTGGTATCGTGGCGTTGAGTATCCAAAGGAGCAGGAGCGCGGTTACGCTTCCAACGAGGATCTCTACGTGCCTGGCTATTTCGAGATGCCTATCAAGAAGGGCGAGAGCATCATTTTCGCAGGCTCTACTTCTCAGGTGAAGTCTTCATCGCTGAAGAAACTCTTCGATGAAGAGGTCGCTGACCGTAGGCCTCGTGACAACTTCTATCACAGCCTGCTGTGTGCTGCACATCAGTTCCACAAGCGCATGCCGAATGATGACCGTTATCTGATGGCAGGCTATCCTTGGTTCAAGTGTCGTGCCCGCGATACGTTCATCGCACTACCAGGCCTTACCCTTGCCATTGGTGAGATTGACTATTTCGAGATGGTGATGAAGACCGCTGAGAAGGCGCTTCGTGAGTTTATGACTGACAAGCCTATCTCCGGCAAGATCTATGAGATAGAGCAGCCCGATGTTCCGCTGTGGGCAGTCTGGGCTATCCAGCAGTACGCCAAGGAGGTAGGTCGCGACAAATGCTTTGAGATGTATGGAAAGCTGATTCAGGATATCGTTAAGTATATCCTTGACGGCAAGCATCCAAACCTTCGTCTTGATGACAACGGGTTGCTCTACAGTAACGGACGTACCAAGGCGGTTACATGGATGAACTCAACAGCCAATGGCCGTCCCGTCGTGCCTCGTTCTGGCTACATTGTAGAGTTTAACGCTCTTTGGTACAACGCCCTGAAGTTCTGTGCCTCGATGGCAGCAGAGAAGGGAGATGCCAAGGGTGCAGAGCAACTTGAAACGCTTGCAGTAAAGGTAAAGGCATCGTTCGTGGAGACATTCGTCAATGAATACGGCTATCTGCTCGACTATGTTGACGGCAATATGATGGACTGGAGCGTGCGTCCTAACATGATCTTCGCTGTGGCGCTCGACTACTCACCGCTGACTCAGGACCAGATGAAGAGCGTAGTAGATATATGTACGCGCGAGCTGCTTACTCCTAAGGGTTTGCGTTCGCTCTCTCCGAAGAGTGGTGGATACAACCCTATCTACGTCGGTCCTCAGACACAGCGCGACTATGCCTACCATCAGGGAACAGCCTGGCCTTGGCTTGGCGGATTCTACATGGAGGCATGTCTGAAACTCTATAAGCGTTCTCGCCTCTCGTTCATCGAGCGTCAGCTGGTGGGCTATGAGGACGAGATGATGTATCATGCGCTGGGTACCATCAGCGAACTGTTCGACGGCAACCCGCCCTTCCACGGACGTGGTGCGATGGCCTTCGCCATGAACGTTGCTGAGATTCTGCGTACGTTGCAGCTCATGGAGAAATATACGTATCAAAAATAAATAAGGAGGAAACGCTATGAAAGTTTTAATGTTTGGATGGGAGTATCCTCCTCACGTGTTTGGTGGTCTTGCTACCGCTAACTATGGTATCTCACAGGGTCTGCATGCTCAGGGCGATATGGATATCACGCTCTGTCTGCCCAAGCCCTTCGGCGACGAAGACCGTTCGGCCTGCAACATCGTGGCCATGAACGCTGTGCCTATTGCCTATCGTGACGTCACGGCCGACTATGTTCGCGAACGGGTGGGTAACATCATGGACCCCGACCTCTATTTCCGTCTGCGTGA
>JAEEGL015328978.1_pt1 | contig 11219 bp, 7 predicted proteins | sample 9134231 | NCBI WGS metagenome assembly JAEEGL01 (sample SAMN16246548, study PRJNA631951) | gut metagenome | biome: gut microbiome; feature: rumen; material: fiber-attached | host: Bos | place: Iran: Karaj | collected 2018-10
AGAATTTTTCCCAGTTCGTTGTTCAGATCGTCCTTCAGGACTGTCCGGATAGAGAAATCCGCCAGTCTGGCAGTGGACATGTCGTCCAGCGGATTGTCCCTGAAAAAGTTCTTCGGCAACAGATTCCTGTCCATTCTGGTTCCCTCCGTACAGTCCGGTTTTCTCCGTTCATTATACCGGGATACCACCCGGAATTCCATGTTTTTCTCCGGTGCGTCTGCAAAAAAGCATAATAGGGAATGCAGCATATGCAGTTCACATTAGCAGGAGGAAAGCGCATGCCGGATGAAAAGCCCGAAACTGTCCAGCCGGACGAGAATACAACCGAAAAAGAACAGCAGCCCGCGGAAACTTCCGCGGTTTTCACTCCGGAAACTGCGGAGACAAAACCGGCCGCGGATGTAAACGACCTGCCCGAAACACCCCGCAACAACGCGGACGATTACCGGTTCAACCAGAACCGCGTCTACCTGCGCGGGATTCTCCGCGGAATCCGGCAGGAACTCGACAATGAAGACCGGCAGACCAATGTCATCACCGTTACCACGCCGAACCGGCTGGCCGGGAATGCCGTTGAGACCGGATACCTGGACGTGTACTGGGGATCCAATACCCGGGCTTCCGGAATCCTGCGGGAATACACCGCCGGGGATCATGTGGTGATTGAAGCGGAATGCAGGACCTTCCGGACCGATCTGGCGCGCGGGGAAGTCCTGTACGGCCTGAGCATCCGCAAGGACCAGCCGTCGGGCATCACCGGCCTGGGCGACTACGAGCCTGACCGGAACGAGGCTTTCTTTGTCGGCACGCTCCGGGCTGTGCGGTCCATATCCGAATCAATGGATCTTTTGCATCTGGCAATCCATACCGTCATGGAGGACCGGGAAATCAACAGCTATCCCATGGTCGGGATCAGCGGCCGGGCTGATCGTGCCTTCCGCCAGAATGCCGCCAGGTTCGGAACCGGAAAACTGATTGGGCTCGCCTGTCATATTCAGCTCCGGCCTGACAAATCCACCGGCCGCCAGCGGATCCGCTGGATGGTCCACGGCCTTATGCGCGTCATGGATGACGGCAGAATGATCAATATCCGTATCCCGGCTCCCGCAGCCTACCGGGCTCCGCGGAACAACCGCCCGACATCCAGGTTTCCCCAGACGGTCAGATCCTCCGCCGCGGACGATCTGAACAACATCCGGACCGATCTGGAAAGCAGCGGTATGGAACCGCCCGCCGTGAGCGACGTCCCCGCTGCTGAACTGGAACCGAAGCCCGCTGCGCCGGACGAGGAACTGATCGAGTATAATCCTTCGGCAAACACAGCGGAGGTACTGACCGGCGACAGGATCAGGGAACTGGCCCGGCAGCAGGCGCTCCAGGCGCTGGATTCCACCGCCGACGATACAGAATAACCATTCAGCCCGGTTCGCGCCGGGCTGTTTTTCCGCTTTCTCCCGGACAAAACCGAACAAGCTATCTGTACAGACTGACACAGGCGCTTGCAGGCAAACCATGTCGTCTGATTTTTATTTCGGGAGGCAACTCAATATGTGGAAGAAACGGAATGTCGCTTCCATGGATGAGCTCATGCAAAGCCGTCCTGGAGCGACATATGAACTCCATGACTACAGGCAGATGTCCCCGCGGGATCTGCCGGAAATCATCAATCTCCGCAGTATTGCGGAAAGCCTGACAAACAGTCTGCTCGACAACCGGATTGTGCTTGTCTGTGACTACGACACAGACGGTATCATGTCCGGGGGAATCATGCTGAAAGCCCTGAATTTCCTCGCAGCGGAGGCCGCACGGGTTCAGGGCGGAACCGCTTCCGACATTTCCCTGATCGTCCCTGACAGATTCCGGGACGGGTACGGTTTCCAGCCGCGCCATGCAGAGGAAATCCATCCCGGAAGCATTATCATCCTGCTGGATAACGGCATATCCCAGCATGACGCAATCCGGGCCGCCAGGGAAAACGGAAGCGCTGTCTACATCGTGGATCATCACCTGCCGGGCAGCAGCCTGCCCGACGCAGACCGGATCATTAATCCCTGGGTGTTCCCCGGGGAGTTTCAGGAATACTGCGCGGCCGGCCTCTGTTACCGTCTGGTCCGGGAGATGCTGGACGCGGACTGGGTCCGCGACAACGTCGCTCCGGAACTGGTACAGGCCGCCCGGGACGAGTTCCTGTTCATGGCTGCGGTCGCAACCGTTGCTGACATTGTCCCCATCCTGAACGAGAACCGGATCATTGTCCGCGAAGGTCTCAGGTATATCCCGTCCTTCTGGAAAAAGGCCGTCTGCTGTCTGTGCGACGAAGACAAGGATTTCCTGACAGAAGAAGACATCAGTTTCCGGGTTTCACCTGCCGTGAATTCTGTCGGCAGGCTTGGAAAGCTTAATTCCGAATGGATTCAGGAATTCTTTCTGGACGGCGCGGAACGCCGGGCCGAGCTCGCAAAGGAACTCTACGCCCTGAACGAGGAACGGAAACGGCTGACCGCGCAGGCGCAGGACGCGGCGGAGGAAATACTCCGTTCAGACCCCGAGCCTGATGCACCGGCATTCATTGTTCAGTCGGAGTGTTTTCATCCGGGGATTGTCGGAATCGTGGCAGGACGCCTGTCCGATGCGCGTTCCCGCCCGGTCTTTGTGTTCGGACCGGAAGCAAACGGGGAACTGACGGGCTCAGGACGTTCCAAGGATAATCCGGTCAATCTCCGGGAACTGCTGGATTATGTCAACGCCAGTACTGACGCGATCCTCCGCTACGGCGGGCACCGTTCCGCCGCGGGCGTCACGATCCGTGCCGACCGTCTGGACGCCTTTATTCAGGCAGCGAAAGAATACGCATTCTCCCTGGAGGATGCGTATGAACAGCCGGACCAGTACTATGACTTTATTCTGGATGAAAAGGATGACTGGTTCAGGGTTTACCAGGACATCCGCAGATATGCGCCTTTCGGGGAAGGCAATCCCGAACCCGTTTTCATGTGCCGGTTCACGCCGGTACCCGGTTACTGCAAAGTCATGGGCCGGGATCATTTCAAGGTTCGTAACCTGGCGGACCAGGATGCCGTCGGTTTCGGTCTTCTGCCGAAGTACAAGGAAGTGGAGAAGTCCTCCGCCTTCCGGTTTTACGGTTCGCTCACGCCGAACCGCTACTGCGGCGGCCTGTATATCCAGTTTCTGGTCAGGGATCTGGAAAGCGCGGACGACCCGCCTGCCGAAAACCGGACGCAGACGCGCCTTCAATCCCTCATGGACGCCATCTGAACGCAATGCCGCCGCATCCCGCGGCGGTTTTCGCTTGGCCAGGATAAGCATATTAAGAAGGAAGGGAAGTGATATCCGTGCGTAAGCTGACCATTCTGTTCATGAGCCTTCTGGCTGTTTTTGCCCGTTTCTGGGCTGCCCGGGCCGGAAACCCGACAGGCCGGCCCGACTCCTACGCGGGCGGTCTGACGGAAGGGGAGTTCTGGTGGGACGGCGTTCACGCGGAAGAGGTCAGTTCCAACTGGCAGCTTTCCGCCGGCGTTCCTGCAAACTACATTCCTGTTCCCGGCAAGTCCGGTCTGTACATGGTCGTGGACGCGGACGGGTACATCACCGGATACCGGAAGGGCACCCGCAGGGATGACGGTTCCTGGGACTGGGAGGATGTGAACCCGGACATTCCTGAAAACTATGAAGCAGTTCCCGGTCTGGAGAACGTATACAAGGTTACCGGCGACGACGGCTCCGTCCGCTATTTCCGGTATATCCGCAACAAGGATGACACCTATGCTTTTGTCGAGGTGGACGCCCGGGGCAATATGCTGGGCGAAAAGATCCCGACCGGTTCAGAGATCCCGCCGAATTATGAGCGGGTATCCCGGAACCAGTTCGCAGTAAAAAACGAGAACGGCGTCGTGATCGGCTATAAGGAACGTGTGCCTGACGCAACAGCTGACAGCGGCTTCACCTGGGTCAATATCGACGAACCGGATACCACGTCGCCGGAACTTCCGGACGTCGGGTTCGACCTGAAGAGCGACGCCACAGGCACCGGGGATATTACCGGCGGAATCCGGGAAATCGCGGGATTTACAGGAAGCGCAGATACAGGTCCGGTACCCACGCTCATGCCTTCCGGGGATGTAACAGGCTCTGTTTCCAGTCAAAGCACAGGCGGTTTTGTTTTCACGCAGCCGGAAGTGCGCATTGAAATCACCCAGACGCAGATATCCGCCGGTTCCTCCGGCGGCACCGGGGAAAGCCAGGTGTATGTGACTCCGAATCCGAACCCGGGCGGTTATTCCTTCTCCGGGGATATCACGGTCAGCACGCTAACCGCTCCGGCCACGCCTGAACCGGTCTCGCTGCCATCCGGCACAGAAAACGCCGGCACAGGTGTTTCCGGCATACCGGATGTCACCGTCACAAATCAGGGATATTACACTTCCACAGAAACCAGCTACACCCGGAAGCAGGAAGGAAACTGGATGATCACCTACGCCGTGACCACCGAGAAAACATATGACGCCCAGGGCAACCTGATCAGCACGCATACCGGACAGCCGGCGGAGGTCTCCCGCGAGCAGGTCGCTTCCAGCGATCCGGGAACGCCGGCCGCAACCCTGGCGGAGGAATACGGCCGCATCAGCGGACTTCTGTCCTCCGCCGGCGGGTCCTTCAACGCCTCTGTTCCAAACGAACTTGTAATCCTTCTGAATAATGAGCGCGGAAGGGAAGGCCTGCCAGTTCTGACCTTTAACGGCAACAGTCCGGCCTATCAGCTGGCTCTCTGCCGCGCCGCCATGATGGCCCTCACGTCCAGCGGGGAAAGCAATCTGCCGGGATACGGAAAACTCAGTTCCATGTGCGCAAAATACGGCGTATCTTCCGGTTCTCCGTCTGAAAACATGCTGATTACCTCCGCCTCCTCCGCAGAAGCGATTCACGCGGCTCTCCAGAGTTCTTCCGGCAGCAGCGCGCGCATGAGTTCCGCCTATACGGAGATCGCCGTAGCAATTGCGCAGCGGGGCGGCAACTTCTTCATCGTTGAAGTGTTCATCCGCTAATCCGCCGCCGGAAAAAGGAATATAGGAAGACCAAATCTTTCTGGAGGTGTCCGCCATGCCGTCAAGACGATCCCGTCACCTGATCGCTCTCATTACTCTTTTCACATTCCTGTTCTCTGCCGTCTTCCCCTCCGCAGTCACCGCGGACGGCGGAGAAATACTGTTCCTGGAGGAGGGCGAAATCCCTGAGGTTTCAGGAGAGATCTTGCCTGATACCGACCCCGCTCCGTCCGTCCAGGATCCGGACGAAACGCCCGGCGAAGATTCCGGCACAACAGAGATTCTGTTCCTGCAGAATGACGTCCCGGACAATTCGGAAGATCCGGATACGCCGCAGGAGGAGTCCCCGGATCCGTCAGATAATCCGGAAGACGTCTCCGGCGATGTTACGCTCCTGCAGAACGCGGACGCCGGGACTGAAACGCCCGCAGACCAAAGCGGGGAAGAGGATGTTCCGGATAACGCCGGCCCAGGTGAAAGCGCAGAATCCGGAGATGAATCCGGATCGGCGGAGCCTGGTTCCCTGACAGAAGAGGAAACCGGAGACCCGGAACCCGTACCTGACAGCGTGGACAGCGCAATCACCATGAAGAAAGTCACGGGAACCTCCGGCGAAGATCCGGAAGGCTTCATGAACGGCGATGAGATCGAAGCGGGCATCCGTTTCGCCTCCGGCCAGGAACTGGATGAGCTGGCTCTGACCGTCCGGCCTGTCAATCTGGACCTGACCGCCTTCCGTATGCCGGCTTTTGAAAACGCCGGGGAAACCGTTTATTCCGTCTACAAATTCTTCTCCGTTACCTGGACGGACGATGAAAATACGCGTCATACGGAAACCGAAGGTATGCTGCTGGCTGAGAACCGTTCCGCCGCGGAAAGCCTGCGAATCACCGGTCTCGACCGGGATTACTCCGCCTTTGAAGGTGCACGCCCGGATGCGGAAGCAGCGTTTACCGGCGAGTTCCGGATCGTTTTCCGCAACGTGAACGGACTCGCGGGCACCATTACTGCGGCCGGTGTTATCAACAGTCCGGATATGGAAAACGCTTCGATATCCGTCAGCTGTTCCTATTCCAAAGGAACCGCATCAGACGGGGAGAACATCGGCAACGCCGGGTTTGAATATAAGGAACCGGAAGAGGAAGAACCACCGGAAGAAGAACTCACGGATGACGAAGAAACCCCGGGCGCAGAAGAACCCTCCGGAGAAGATGAAAACCCCGAAACCGGCGGCGAGCCCACGGAGAACGAGCCAGGTGAAGAGGCTCCCTCGGAAGAGGAACCAAACGGGGAAGACCCCGCAGAGGAGGAACCAGGTGCGGATACGCCTTCCGGGGATGACCCGGAGCAGGGAGAATCCGGCGAAGAACCGGGCGGGGATGAACCCGGAGAACCGGATCCCGCGGGGGAAGAACCCGGACAGGAGAACCCCGGAAACGAAGAACCCGGAGAAGAGGAGCCGGAAGAACCGGTCGTTCCGGAGGAACCGCAGATCCTGTCCTTCTCCGGACTGGAATTCATCCCGGACGAGATCGAAGGCGTTCCCGGAAATGATCTTATCTGGTCCCTCGGGAATTACGTGCTCGCGGATTCCCCTGCTGGAAGCGCCGCCGCGAACGTCCGGTTTACCGTCAAGCCGGTGACCGCGGATATGCAGGTCCGGATTCTCTTTTCCGGTTCCGTATCCTCATACAAGGTGGTCGCCGTCACATCCGACGGCGTAGCCACCGTTCTGGAGCAGACAGGCTCCGATCCGACCGTCGTGGATTTCGACAGTACGTTGCTGCCTGTTCCGGATGAAGAAAACGCAGACCCGGACAATCCGAAGCCCGGTTCGCTTCCGGAAGACACGCAGTTCATCTGGATCAGCGCCAATGAGCCCTCTTCAAGCTTCGAAGTGGCGGATTTTTCCCTGACAATCCCGCTCCCGGATTCCTTTGAGTCCTTTGAATACACCGCGGACACGGTTATCAGCGACAGCGACGGCACTGAGATCGCAAGCGATTCCCTTACGGGACGCATCATCCCGGGACTTCCGGTTGTCAGCGTCGGCTTTTCCGCCTCCGCCGCGGAAGTCACCACAGGCGATGACGTCAGTTTCTCCCTGAATTTCACCAGCGAAACCGCAACCGTTTATCCGGTTTCCGTCGTCAGTATCTGCCTGCCGGAATCCTTCTCGCCCCGTCTGCTGACCCCCGGTCTCTGGGAGGGGTATGAGGGACAGATTGAAATTCAGACAGTTGACCTGAAAGGCCAGCGCACCTCAGTTATGACAGTGGATCCCGGGATTTCAGCGGCCGTTTCCCTGACCGACGAACCTCTTTCGCGGATCGAACTGGTTCCGCTGTCTCCGCTGACCGGGGAAGAGCGGCTGTCCGGCGTTTCCCTGACCGGTTCCTTTACAAGAGCCGGCGACGCTTATGCGTACGGCCAGTTCTCAGGCGTCGTGACAGAACTGTACACCCATACGGAAACTGCCAGTCCTGTCCTGGTTACTGTCAAGGATCCGCCTGTTACGCCTCCACCGGTCACTCCTGAACCCACGCCGACGCCAACCCCGACTCCGGAACCGACTCCCACGCCAACCCCGGAGCCCACAGAAACGCCGGAACCAACGGAAGCGCCGACCGCGGAGCCTTACAATCCGGTGTTTCCGCCATCCGCCACAACGCCCGAACCCACACCGACAGAGGTTCCCCTGAGCGTCGACACGCCGTCAATCTATGCGAACGCCAGCAGTATCGCCTATGGCGACAGCGGCGTGTTCTACTTCCGGAACCTGGCCGCCGGCGGCATGAAATCCTCTTACTACTATGTACTGCATCTCATGATTCCCGCGGGCGTCCAGGTATCTTCCATTGATATTCCGGATTTCGGAACTCCCGTCCGGGTTTCTCTCGTGTATGAAAGCGGTTCCGCGGATCTCGGAACCTACACAAACGGCGAGACAGTATCCCTGACCGAGCGGCAGGGAACCAATCTCCGGTATATCGCTTTCCAGATTCACGGCGCTGAATCTGTCGGCGTAAGCCGTGACGTTTCCCTGATGGTCAAGAATATTTCCGCCCGGGACCGCGTCGCGACGCTGCAGGTTATCCTGTCCGTCCGGGACGCCAAGACCGCCGTGATCGAGCAGCACTACGACAAGTACAACATCGCGCTGGCCGGCCCCAGAACTCAGGAAAAGGACAGCACCCCTGCGCAGACCGTCCAGCCCGAGACAGTAACTGTAACCGCGGACAGGAAAAACCTCGCTCCGAAAACAATCCTGCCCAAGCTTCTCCGCCCTGATCCGGCCTCCGCGGACACGGTTTCCGTTCCCGGGAATCTGGAACCGAAGCCGCTCCTGATCCGCTCTGCCGGAATGGCCTCCATCCTGCAGACGCCCGCGCTTCCGGATTCCATAAAATCCTTTCCGCAGGCCCGGCTGGTTCATATCCGGATGCTCCGCGGCGCAGCCGTCCGGATCCGGATCAGCAGCGCATACACGCTGAGGCTCCTGCGGTATTTCCGGGAAGCGCTGTCTCCGAAAGGATGACTGCTGAATGGAAATGTCCTTTTCCAGTTTCAGCCGGCTCTGCACCCAGGTCGGAAAAATCCCCAATCCGGACCCCGTTTTTATCCCGTCTCCCGAGGAAACCGATCTGCTCGTGCGCTTGTCGCAGTCCCGCCGGCCCGCATATACCACGCAGTCCGAAAGGGAAGAGAGGGAGCACAGTGATTCCTCGTATCATATCGGACGCCCGTATGTGATTGAGAAGGGACTCAGCTTCATCTCCCGCAGCAGGGAAAACGAACCCCTGATTCCTGAGTCGTACCTTTACGCATTTCTCATCTATGTCAGCGAAACCGCACGTCCGGATCCCGCGGATCCAGATGCCGCCGTCCGGCTTTCGGAACTGAACCGCTTCCTGCGGGAAAACCTGAAAATTGTCTGAGGAGGTCCCCATGAAAAAAATCCTGCTGATACTGACAGCGCTCGTCTTTCTCTGTTCCGCGGGCACGGCGTTCGCGGAGAGCGGTGCCAGCGCTACCTACCGCCGTCTGTCCGCACAGATTCTGACAGTCCTGGACGTTTCCGGCAGCGGCGCCGACACGCTGCGCGCAGACACCGCCACCGTCTGGACGGAGAGTGATGCTGTCGCCGGTTTTCTGTTCGACGGCGCCGGCTGGAGCGTCCGGGGAAAAGCGGATATGGCCACCGGTCTGATCACTTCCGTCATCTGCCGTCTGCCCTGCAGTTCAGCCGGACTGCTTATGGCGCACGCGGTTCTGTTCGCCATCAGCGGCAAAACAGATCCGGCGGATTATCTCGCGACCTATGTATCGGACAACGCGCTGCTGAACGGAACGCCCTTCCCGGATTATAAGAACACGCTGGACGCAGGCACCTCCGATACCCTTATCTTTGAATTCGTCCGGACCTCCGGCCTGGAACTGGCGGATGAGAACGAGGCCTGCGATATGAACCGCCTGATCAAACTCATGCAGAAACAGCAATGAACAGAAAAGAACGTTCTGAAAAAGTCGGAAAGGGCAGGGGATTCTCCATTCTGATCCCGGTCGTTCTGGCATTCATCCTGGCCGCGGGTATCGGTCTGCTGGTTCTGCCTCCGGCACTGCAGGATCTGGAACTGACCCGGGAAGCGGAGGAAGAGGAGGAACTCTACCGCGCTCTGAAAACAGTTCCCGTAATCCCTCCGGTCACGCCTTCGCCTGACTCAACGAACAATCCGGAAAAAGGGAAGCAGGAGTGGAATCCGTTCCCAGGCACAACCGCGTCCTCCGCCCTTCTCCCATTGTCTTCCCCAACCTCCGCCGGCCCCGGAGAGGAAACGGAAGACGGCGTTCTCCGCTCCGGGAGCCGGTTTGGCCGGTACAGCAAGGATACGGATATCATCAGCCCGGTGGACAATCCCGACGATTACAACGCCTGGCTGATCCGTTCTGAAGCAACCCCCGCGCCAACTGCGACTCCGACTCCGACGCCCGCGCCGTCTCCAACCCCGCGGCCTGGGTATACCGGCGCAGATCTGGACGCCTGCCTGAAGCAAAACAGCGATTTCATCGCATGGATCAAGATACCCGGCACCAATGTGGATTACCCGGTTGTTCAAACCAACAACACCGACTACTACCTGAACCATACCTTCAGCGGAAAGCAGAGTTCCCTGGGAACGCTGTTCTCCCTTGGCAAGTCCGACTGGTCTTCGCCGGGAAGGAATATCGCAATCTACGGTCATGATATTGAGGGGTCCGGGAACAAAATGTTCAAGGCGCTGCTGCAGTACAAGAAGGAATCTTTTTTTGACAGATGCCCGGAAATCTATCTGGATTCGCTGTACAGCATTGGGGTTTATAAGGTTTTCGCGGTATTTGATATCACCGTCGGAGATTTTGATCCGTCCAGGGCGTCGTTCGCCGGTACAGATGATTTCAGGAACTTCGTCGGAAGGGCAAAGGAGCTTTCTCTGTACGATACAGGCGTCGATGTGCCGGATAACGCACAGATTATCTCCCTGATTACCTGTGACCGGTACTTTAAAAAACAGGTCGGCCGGTTTGTCGTTATGGCTGTCAAAGTCAAGTGAATCCGAAACGGAAAGGAGCCATATCCATGAAACGCTTTTTCTGCATCCTCATCATCCTCTGCCTGGCATTGACCATATGCGCTTCCGCGGAATCTCCCGGCATGCTCACCGGTTCCTTCCCGGATCTCAGCAGTTCGATGCCGGATATGCCCGGTTTCTCAGGCTTTAACGTGAATGACTGGCCCTCAGGCTTCACCATGCCCGAAGGGTGGGAAGACCTGGATTTCGACAGCTTTGAAGGTTTCCCGGAAGGCTGGGACGACCTGTCCGGATCCGGCCTGGAGGAATGGGAGGAACGCTTTGATTCCTTCCGGGATCAGGTTTCCGGACAATCCATGGAACACGCTTTCCCGGACTGGGATATGAGCGATTTCGACAAACTGAAGGAAGCCTTCGAAAGGAGCGGTTCCGGTCAGGAGGATACCGGTATAACGGAGGACATCCGGGATCTCTTTACCTCCGCATTCGGTGAAATCAATGACCAGCCGATTGAGCCTCCGGAAATCATTACCGATGCGGCATCTCAAAAGCCAGCAATAAAGTACACCGACACTACCGTTTACCG
>JAEEGL016821917.1_pt1 | contig 11219 bp, 8 predicted proteins | sample 9134231 | NCBI WGS metagenome assembly JAEEGL01 (sample SAMN16246548, study PRJNA631951) | gut metagenome | biome: gut microbiome; feature: rumen; material: fiber-attached | host: Bos | place: Iran: Karaj | collected 2018-10
CGGAACTCAAAAGCCTTGAGATGGACGGCCTTGAGTATCTCTGGCAGGGCGATCCGAAGTATTATGCCCGCACGTCTCCGACCCTGTTCCCGATCATGGGACGGTTCCTGACCGATACCTATTACGTGAAGGACCGTCCCTATCACATGACCCTCAACGGTTTCGCCATGGATCGCAATTTCACTCCGGCATGTATCACGGATACATCCGCCGACTTCGTGCTGACTGACGACGACCGCACCCGGGAGATCTATCCTTTCTCGTTCGTCCTGCGCGTCAGATACTCCCTGGAGGGACGGGGGATACGGATCGGATACCGTCTTGATAATACCGGACGGGAGAAACTGCCTTTCTGCTTCGGCTGCCACACAGCCTATCGCTGGCCGCTGGAGGGCAGTGAGCCGGACCGGTATTATCTCAAATTCGAGAAGAAAGAAGATATTTCTTCTTTTAATCCCTTCAACTGGCAGGATCCGGATTTTGTCAGGGACGGTTATCGGCCTCTTGATCACGGATTGTTCAGCAATTACGCCCGCAGCATGCGCATGAAGGATTCCGAGTACATCGAATTCGGCAGTGTTTCCGCATCCCATGGGGTCAGGATCCACAGGAAGGGATTTTCCTTCCTGGCCGTCTGGACCCTGCCGGACCCGGAAGCCAAATTCATATGCCTGGAGCCTTCCACCAGCGTGCACGCCGGCGCCGCCACGACCATCGAGGACAGGGCGGGCACGCTGATCCTGGATCCGGGCGATACCTGTGAACGGGCTTTTTCGATCGAACTGTTCTGAGGATAAGGGATATGTATCAAAACACGCCGTTCGGCCGGAGGCCGTTCGGCGTGTTGCTTATTTGCGGTCTGTTATTCAACGTAACTGAAGGGATTGCCATCGCCCAGATGCAGATGGACCAGGTGTTCGAATTCCTTGCGGCTGTTCACCCCGGCGTCATTGAACACTTTGTTGAGGCGGTATCTGAGAGTGCTGGAGGAGATGTAGTGCTTTTCGCAGATCGTCTCATAATTGTATCCATCCATCAGGGAACGGATGATCTTCATATCCAGCGCGTCCCTCTGGGACAGGCAGTTGTCCAGGCCGATCAGGGCGGATATCACGGGGTTATAGTAGAAACGGTCCGCCTGAAGTTTGGGAGAGGCCGCATACACACCGGTGCGCGGCGCTTCATTGCCCGTGCTCTCCCGCACCAGGATACGGCTGGGAACAGTGATCTTGATGGACGATCTGTTCCGGGAGTCGCTCGCCATGAGGAAGCGCCACACGTTATAGGTCTGCTCGCCGACTGCGAACATGTCCATACTGGTCGTCGTGATGGTGGGCGAGTAAAAACTGCCGACGCTCATATTGCCGAAGGAAGCCAGGTACATTTCCTCCGGGATCCTGATGCCCGCTTTTTTGCATTCATTGATCAGACAGATGGAAACGGCGTCGTTGGGGCATATCACGGCATCATACCGGCTGTGTACTTTTAAAAACGCGTCTATCGCTTCATGGGGATCGTGCTTCCAGTGCCATACATCGTTTTCAGTCAGCACACTGCCCCAAACGGCAGCGGCTGTGATCGCCGCGTGGTAGCGGAAATTATCATTGATCGAGTCCGCGTCGAAGGCCACCAGGGCCATGCGCTTTTTGCCGCAGTTGTACAGATAGTTCACCAGCTGCTGTGTCTCTGTCCGTCTGGATGGCGTGGCGCAGGATACATCAGCCCCGAACTGCTCGCTGTCGATGCCGGCAAGCACCGTGGCACGAGCGTGTCGGCGCAGAACATCCAGCGCCTTTTCGATGAATGGCATGCTGATCGCCAGCAGAATGGCTACGTCGGGGATCTCATTGAAATCGGTGGAATCCATATCCTCGGCGGCGATCATCTGCAGCCGCTGGCCGTACCTGGACGCGGCATTCCTGATCCCCTGCAGCGCGGAGGCGTACTGGGTCGATGACAGAGCTTTTCTGTCATATAAGATCGGCACAAAAAGTTCTTTCATGTTTATTTCCCACTTTATTCATGAAACTGGCGGATTTAATCAAATCATTATATTCCGATTTGGACTGATGGTCAACTCTATATTTTAAGACCGCGTGCCTGACGAGTTCAAGTTGCGGCACCCGTGAAGGATGAATATAATGCATGTAAGGTAAACAGGGGAGGTGTATCCATATGGACGGTTTCGTGCGTCTTGCGCCGGACGTCTATCGCCTGGCCGTGCCTTTTCCCGGGTGCTGGACGGGCGTCATGCTGGTCACGGGCCGGGAGAATATCCTGGTGGACAGCGGAGGCTGCGCCGAGACGGTGGACAGCGCGATCGTTCCGGCGCTTGAAGCGATGGGGCTTACGCTCGGGGATATAAGTATCCTGGCTTTCACGCATATCCACGGAGATCACGTGGGAGGGTGCGGAAGGCTTAAGCAGCTGGCCCCTCATTTGAAGGTCGCGGTATTCTATGAGTCTCTTTCAAGGATGCGGGATCCGCTGAGGTATTCAGCTCAGATCCGGGCCCGGTTCCCGGGACACAGCGCTTCTGTGCCGGCGAGGCTCGACGGGGCGGAGCCTGACAAACTTTTGCGGGACGGGGATACGATCGGCGATCTGCGGCTTTTGCATACTCCGGGGCATGATACGGACAGCTGCTGCTACCTGGATGAACGCTCGGGCACGCTGATCACGGGAGATTCTCTGCAGCTCAACGGCACGGTATCTCAAGGGTGTGCCCTGATCATGGACGCGGATGGCTATGAAAGAACACTGCACCGCCTTCTGCGTATGCCGGTGAACAATATCGTCTGCGGGCATCCCTATCTGCCCCTGGGGGCTGACGCCATCGGGCGGGAGGACGCGCTGGATTACCTTGAGAAATGTCTTGAATGCTTTTACCACGATCAGGGCTTCGTGGAGGGAATGCTCGCTTTGGGCGTCACGGACGCGCCGGAGATCGCGAAGGCCCTGATCAAAAGCGTCCGCGGCATCGAGCCCGAACACCTGTTCCTGCCGTTGTACACTGTCACTGAAATGATCAAAAGGAGCGAAGCGCGATGAGAAAGACGATCTTGGTCACAGGTTCTTCCCATGGGATCGGCGCAGCTACGGTGGAGGCTTTCTCAAAGGATGGCTATGATGTGGGCATCAACTACTGCCATTCCCCGAACGATGCCATGGAGGTGGCGGCCCGCTGTCGGGCCTTGGGCGCGGATGCGCAGGTGTATCGGGCGGATGTGAGCAAGCGGGAGGACTGCGAGCGTATGCTCAATGCCTTTATCGATCATTTCGGTCATATCGACGTTCTGGTCAATAACGCGGGAGGCGCTCTGAAGATGCCGAAGGGCGGCTTCGTTGATATGCCGATGGAATACTGGGATGATCAGATCGCCCTCAACCTGAGCTCAGCCGCTTACTGCAGCCACGTGGCGGCAAAGAACATGATCGATAACGGCATCAGGGGGGCCATCATCAACATATCATCGATCCACAGCCTGGTCACCTGGGTGCGCCGCAAACCTCTGCCGTATTCCGCCGGCAAGGCCGGACTGAACATGTTCACCAAATCCATTGCCGTTGAGCTGATCAAATACGGCATCAACGTCAACTGCATCGCGCCCGGTCTCATCTACACAAAGATCATGGATCGATACAGCAAGCGCGACATAGAGGGGTTCAACCGAAAGATCCCGGCCGGTTACGGCGGGCAGCCGTCGGACATCGTTCCCATGATCCAGTTTCTGGCTGACAAGGAAAAGAGCCGTTTCATCGTAGGCCAGACGATCTTTATCGACGGCGGCCAGTCCATCGACGGCGCGATCGACTGTATGCTCGAGGATGAATATTGATATCGGATCATTGAAAAGGAGGATCATCTCATGACAAGAAAGTACGAAGACATGCGTTCCTGCTGGGAATTCGGCGAAGCAGCCGAGTGCCGGCGCGGCCTGATGCTGGGCATGGGTTATACCGAGGAGGAGCTGCATCGCCCCCTGATCGCTGTCGTGGACAGCTGGAATGAGTATAATCCGGGCCACGTGCATCTGAATCAGCTGGCCGAGCGTGTCAAGCAGGGCATCCGGGAGGCAGGCGGCCTTCCGCTCGAGGTCATGACGACCGCTATCTGCGACGGCATGGTGCTCAAGGATCCCAAGTACATCGAAGTGCCCTCGCGCAATTCCATCGCCGATCAGGTGGAACTGACCGTTGACGGAAATTTCTTTGACGGTATGGTGATGCTGTCCACCTGCGATTCCATCGTTCCCGGGCATCTGATGGGCGCAGCCAGGCTTGATATCCCCACCATCGTAGTCACCGGCGGTTATATGCCTTTGGGCACTTTCCGCGGAAAGGAAGTCGTCCATATCCGCGCTCAGGACAAGGTGGGCATGGCTGCGGAAGGTAAGATCGACCCTGAATTGTACAATGGGCTGATCAGTCACAGCTGGGGCATCTGCGGAGGCTGTACTTCCATGACAACGGCAAACTCCATGTGCATGATGGCTGAAGCAATGGGTATGACCCTGCCGGGCAACAGCTCCATGAGTGCCGTTTCCAGTGAGATCCGCAATCTGAGCTACCGCGCGGGCCTGCGCATCATGGAAATGGTGCGCGAAGGCATCACCGCCAGGCAGATCATTACGCCCGAGTCCATCCGAAACGCCATCGCGGGGGATATGGCCGTGGCCGGTTCCTCCAATCTGATCCTTCATCTGCCGGCCATCGCCCAGGAAGCGGGGTATGACGAACCCTGGTGGAAAGTGTTCGATGAGATGAGCAACACAGTCCCCCTCTTGAGCCATCTGATGCCCGGGGGAGAATACTCGGTCAAGGATTTTGACCTGGCCGGCGGTATGCCCGCGCTGATGAAGAACCTGCTCCCCAGGCTGAATGGCGACTGCATGACGGTCAACGGAAAAACAGTCCGGGAGAATGTGGAGAACGCGGTGGTATACAACACCGATTGCATCCGCACACTGGATGATCCTGTGATGAGCGAACCCGGCCTGGGCGTGCTCTACGGGAGCCTGGCACCCGAAGGCAGTATCATCAAGATCGCGGCCGTGCCTTCGAGCCTCATGCGTTTTAAGGGACCGGCCCGTGTTTTTGACTCTCTGCAGGATGCTCTGGACGCACTGAGGGCCGGCAAGATCCACGAGGGCGATGCCTGCGTGCTTCGCTTCCTTGGCCTTAAGGGGCGCTTTGGCACCACGGCATTCACTTTCCAGGAGGAGCTCAAGGGCCAGCCCGAATTGTATCACAGCTGCGCCGTGATAACGGACGGCCGGTTCTCCGGCGGCACCAGCGGTCTGTCCGTAGGTTATGTCAGCCCCGAAGCGGCTCTGGGCAGCCCGCTGGCCGTGGTCAGGGAGGGGGATATGATCGCCATCGATATACCCAACAGGACCATTGATCTGTGCATACCGGAGGAAGAGCTCAAAGAGCGGTTGGACGCCTTCAGGTGGGAATTCCCGGGTAAGGATTACCAGCGTTACCTGCGCTTGTTCTCAAGGAATGTGGGTTCCATGGCCAAGGGCGGTCTCTGGGAGGTTTGATATATTGATGACCGATTGTTTGATCCTCGGCGGCGGTCTCGCGGGCCTTTGGGCGGCCCGCGAGATCGTAAAAGCAGGATACAGCGCCGTCATCGTGCGGGATGGCAGGGGTGCGTCGCCCTGGGTGCACGGGTTCAACCGACCGGTGCGTCCGGGGGACAGCGCGCGGGTATTCTGTGAGGACACGATCAAAAGCGGTCTGGGCCTGAGTGATCCTGTCCTGGCTGAAGCATTGTGCGGCGACGCATCGGTGATCTTTGATGAGATCCTGGAAATGGGGCTTCACTTCAACCGAAATGCGGAAGGAGACTATCAGGCGATCCGTCCACTGGGTGCCAGCTATCCGCGGGTTGTGTCCATCGGCAACGAGACAGGGACGGCTGTGATGGACAGGATCTGGGAAGAGATAGGCGGAAAGGTCTTTGAGCTGCCCCGTGCCCGTGCGCTGGAACTGATCAAAACGGAAGGCCGGGTCACGGGCGCCGTGATATGGGACCGGGATGAAAAGCGCTTTATCACAGTCACCGCCCGGGCGGTGGTCCTGGCCAGCGGCGGATTCTGCGGTATCTATCCTGTCACCACCAGCAAACGGGATTCGGGGGGCGACGGCTGCGCGATGGCCCTGAATGCCGGTGCGCGTCTGTGTGATATGGAGTTCATCCAGTTCGAACCCAGCGCAGCGGTGTGGCCCAGGGAACTTGTCGGCACCAGCATGATCACTACACTTTTTTTTGAGGGCGCTGTGCTGCGCAACCGGCATGGCGAACGCTTCATGACCCGGTATTCTCCGCAGGCGGAACGTGTCAGTAAAGATGTGATGGCTCGCTGCATCGCCGCTGAGATCGCCGGAGGCAACGGTACGGAGCATGGCGGTGTGTACATGGACCTGACCCAGGTGGCGCGGGAAAAGCTTTTCACCGATTATCCGATGTATGTGGAACGTTACCGGTCGGCAGGCATCGACATCACGTCCACGTGGATAGAACTGGCTCCGGCTGCCCACACATCACTGGGCGGTGTCGTGGCGGACGCGGACTCTTACAGCGGAGTGACAGGCCTGTTTGTCTGCGGTGAGATACTCGGAGGTCTGCACGGCGCCAACCGCATCGGCGGCAGCGCAGGCCTGGAGACGATGGTATTCGGACGACGGGCCGGAAGGTCAGCTGCCCGGTATCTGAAAAGCGCTCCGGATGTGCATGAGAATCATGCGCCTGTGATCCCTGAGGGGACGGAGAGGATCACCGCCAGGCTCACGGAGATGCGGGATATCATGAGCCGAACTCTCGAAAGGAATGTGGGTGTGGTCCGCACTGCCGCTGGTCTGGAGGAAGCAGTTTCACGTTTGACAGAGCTCCTGGAGGAAGTAAAGCTCATGAGACCTGTTGACAGTGATGAAGCTTTCGGACGGCTGCGTTTGAAAAACGATCTCCTTACGGCTCTCGCTTTGACGCTGTCTGCGCTGGAACGGAAAGAAAGCCTCGGCTGTCATACACGCGCCGATCACCCGGAACCTCCCGAAAAAGCTTATCGTGTCGTGGTCACCCTGGATGAACTCGGTTACCCTAAAGCTGAAAGGATGGACCTGGATCGATGAAGAAAGTATTCGTTATCCCAAACCGGTACATGGATTCTGTTTCTCTGATGGGCGTATCGGTCCGCCTGATCGGGCTGGACGGAGTCCATGACGCCAACTGTGGAATGGGAACAAGGCAGAACATAGACGTGCTTATGGGAGATGGCTACGATCTGCCGGAGAATATCACGCCCAATGATCTTTTGCTCGCTCTGGAATGCGATACGCCGGATCATATGGACGCCGCGTACGAAATCGGCATGAACATCCTGACCACCGGCGGAGGAAGCAGGGACAAGGTATATCGCGACGTGGATGACATCGAGCCCGGACGGTTCGATGTGCTTCAGGTGTCTCTCCCCGGCCAGTATGCGCTGAAAGCTGCTTACAAGGCCATCGACAAGGGCATGGATGTGTTCATGTTCAGCGCGGATATCGCTCTTGAGGATGAACGGGCGCTCAAGGAGTATGGCCGTGATCATGGCTGTCTGGTCATGGGCCCTGACGCGGGGGTCGGCTTACTGGGCGGTGTCGCCCTGGCGGCCGGTTCCATCGTGCGGTGGGGCCCTGTAGGCATCATCGGCGCGTCAGGATCCGGTTCTCAGGAGGTCGCGTGCCTGATAGAAGATATGGGCAGCGGCGTCACCTGTATTCTGGGCACCGGCGGCAGGGACCTTAAAAAGACCGTCGGCGGTGTGAGCATGAAGGCGGATCTGGAGCGCCTTATGAGGGACGAGGACACGAAAGTGATCTGTCTTGTCTCCATGCTTGCGGACAGGGAGATCATGGAGGAGGTGCTTTGTGAGGCTGACAAATCCGATAAGCCCGTGGTGGCCGTTTTTCTCGGAGCGGACGAGGAACTGTACCGCGGCCACAAGGTGATCGGGACCTACGATCTTCAGCAGGCAGCAGTCGCCTGCGTGAAGCTGCTCACCGGAAAAGCACCGAAGATCGGATGGGACGACGAAGAACTGGGCAGGCTTGCGAGGGAATGCGCTGATCGCTTTACCGGGACTAAGAAGTATTTCCGCGGACTGTATACTGGCGGCACATTTGCCGAAGAGACCCTGATGGTGTTCCGTACTTCAGCGCCCGAAGTCAAGATGCATACGAACCGTGACAACACCGCCTACGCGGTGAGGCTCAGATCCCATAAGATAAGCGAAGGACACACACTGCTTGATATGGGAGACCTTGATTTTACCGCGGAAGCACCGCACACTGTGTTCGATCCTGCCCAGCGCCTTGCGAGATTTCGGCAGGAACAGGCCGACCCGGAAGTCGGCCTGATCGCCATGGATATCATCCTGGGTCCCGGTGTGGCGCCCGATCCCGCTTCCTGCTATATCCCGTATATGAAGGAGCGCCCGGATATCGTGTATGTGTGTTCTGTGTGCGGAGGTGAGGGGGACCCTCAGGGAAAAGCGGGCATCAAAGAAAAGCTTCGGGCAGCGGGGGCTGTCGTAGCTGACAGCAATTATGAAAGCGCCAGGCTGTGTGCCTGTGTGCTCAAGCTTCTGGAGGAATGACGATGGAGCCGAAACAGGAAAAAAACGTCATCAGGGGCATTTATAAAGAAAAGCCTTCGGTGGCCAATATCGGGATCATGCTGTTTTATCAGGCGCTTGTGGATCAGAAATGCGATTGTGTCCAGATCAATTGGACGCCGGAGTATAAGCAGAGCGAAGAGATCCAGGAACTGCTGGATGAATTCCTGTGATCTGTCGGGAGGAACAAAAGATGGATATCAAGCAAAGGATCGCCGAAGCCAATCAGCGTGCCGCGGCATGTCTGACGGAGAATGATCCGTACTGGGTGGATATACGGCCCGCGGGTGAGTGCGTAGAAGGTTTGGAGGACCATATGATCCTCCATTCCGGGCCGCCGGTGGATTATGAAGATATGGTGATGCTGCACCGACGCGGCATGGTGTCCGCGATGCTCTTCGAGGGATGGGCGAAGGATGAAAAAGAAGCAGTGGAGATCATCCGCTCCGGCGAGATCAAGATCGACTCCGCGCTCAACCACAATACGGTCGGCGCCGGTACGGGGATCATCACGAGATCCGTAGCCATGAACGTCATCGAGGACAGGCGCAACCATACGACTGCCGCCACATTCCCTGCGGAGGGACCGGTCTATCAGGGCGGATTCTGCGGCTGGGGCCTTTACAACGAAGGGATTGCCGAAAACCTGCGCACGATGCGTGAGGTGCTCTTTCCTCCGATGCGTGAGATGCTTGCAAAGTCCGGCGGCATCGCGATCAAACCTATTCTGGCCGAAGGCATGCAGATGGGCGATGAGAACCATACGAGGCAGACGGCAGCGGATCTGCTGTTTGACAAGCTGGTGCTTCCCCGTTTGTTCGAGCTGGACCTGCCTAAGGATCAGATCCTCCGCACCGTTCGATACATCGTGGAGACCCCGCGTTTCTTCCACTGCTATGGGCAGGGCGCCTCAAGGGCAGCCGCTGTCGCCGCGGACGGGATCGAGTACTCCACGATGGTCACGGCCCTGGCAGGCAACGGTGTGGAATTCGGCATCAAGATCGCTTCGCTGCCCGGACAGTGGTTCACAACGAAGGCCCCGATGATGAAGGGACGATACACTTCGGCAAAGTTCACCGAGAAGGATCAGCTGCCCTGGATCGGCGACAGCTGCGTTGTGGAGGTAGCCGGGATGGGCGGTTTCGCTGCCGCGGCCAGTCCCATCGTGTGTAATCTGAGGGGTATGTCCCTCAGGGAGTCCATCGATCAGAGCCGGGAAATGGAGAATATATGCATCACACGCAATCCGAATTACGTGGTGCCGAATCTGGACTTTGACCGTCTGCCGGTCGGTATAGATATCCGTCTGGTCCTGAAGACCGGAGTACTGCCGGCCATCCATGGCGGCATGTTTAATCACGAGGGCGGTCTTATCGGAGCCGGCATGGCAAGAGTCCCCATGGAGTGCTTCCAGAAAGCCATGAAAGCCTTCGCCGCTAAGTACAGCGAGAAGAAATAGAACTTGTTCCGCGGCGGAGCGTTTCGTTTCCGCCGCTTTTTTAGTTCGGGGGAGGTAAAGCCCAATGCGCAGGATCATGGTGATGAATCTGGGATCCACAAGCTTCAAGTTTAAGCTGTATGAGATGGGGGATGAAGAAAAATGCCTCGCCTCGGGCGGGGTGGAGAGCATCGGCTCTGCGGGCACCATGTCAGTGACAGTGAACGGGGAAAAGATGAAGCAGACTTGTGCCTGCATGGACCACTCCTCGGCTCTGGACTTATGTCTGGCAGTGCTGCGGCTGAAAGGGCTCGACGTGGAGATAGCCTCCCTGGATGCCGTGGGCTACAAGGCCGTGCATGGCGGGCGCGTGTCCGGGGCAAGGCTCGTGGATGAGGAACTGATGGCCGAGATGGAGCGCATGTGTATCCTGGCTCCGGCACACAACCCCGTATACCTGAACATGATGCGCACGATGGCGGCGAAATACCCGTCCCTGACGCAGATCGCCTGCTTCGAGACGGCCTTCCACGCCACGATCCCGCTTGAGAGAGCAGTCTACGGTGTGCCCTACGAATGGGTCGAGCGTTACGGCATCCGCCGTTACGGCTTCCATGGCAGCAGCCATTCCTATATTGCCTGGAAGATGGCACAGGCCGCCCCCGAGGCGAAAAGTGTGATCAGCGTGCATCTTGGCGGCAGCTGCAGCCTGTGTGCCATCAAGAATGGGAAGAGTGTTGCCAATTCCATGGGAGCCACACCACAAAGCGGCGTGTTCCACAACAACCGGGTCGGGGATCTGGATGTATTTTGTCTGCCTGCGCTTGCGGCCGAGCTGGGCGGATACGATGAAACGCTCAGAGCGTTGTCAAGTAAGAGCGGGTTCCTGGGCCTGTCGGGCGTGAGCAACGACATGCGCCTGATCGAGGAGGCGGCGGACGGTGGAAATGAGCGGGCACAACTGGCGCTCGACGCGTTCGTCGACTGCGTGGTGGGATATATCGGCATGTACACGGCTTTCCTCGGCGGAGTGGACGCCATCTGCTTCACCGGAGGTATCGGCACCAACGATGCCCGCTTCAGGAAACAGACGGCGGAAAAACTCTCTTTCCTCA
>JAEEGL010216876.1_pt1 | contig 11218 bp, 7 predicted proteins | sample 9134231 | NCBI WGS metagenome assembly JAEEGL01 (sample SAMN16246548, study PRJNA631951) | gut metagenome | biome: gut microbiome; feature: rumen; material: fiber-attached | host: Bos | place: Iran: Karaj | collected 2018-10
CAAAAATGTGGATACACTGGAGAAATATTAATTGATGATGATTTAGAATGGTATTGTCCTAATTGTGGTAACCGTGATCATGATTTACTTAATGTTGCTCGTCGTACTTGTGGATATATCGGAAGTAATTTCTGGAATAAAGGAAGAACTCAAGAAATAAAAGAAAGAGTACTTCATATTGATAATAAAAAAGATGATAAAAAATGCAAAAAATGTGGTTGTGATTCGTAATGAGATATAATACAATTCGTAAAATGGATATCTCCAATGGCCCCGGTGTAAGAGTATCAATTTTTATGCAAGGTTGTTCCTTTCATTGTAAAGGTTGCTTTAATGAAGAAACATGGGACTTTAAAGGTGGAGAAGAGTTTAATGATGAAGTTATTAATCGGGTACTAGAGCTTTCTAGTGCCGATTATATTGTTGGTTTATCTATTTTAGGCGGAGAACCTATGCATCCAAAAAATATAGAAGGAACTACAAAGTTAGCTAAAGCATTTAAAGAAAAGTATCCAGATAAAAATATTTGGGTATGGAGTGGATTTTTGTTTGATAAAGACTTATCTGATAAAGAAGTATTAAAATATATTGATGTCTTAGTAGATGGAACATTTAAAATAGATTTATTTGATCCAACTCTTAAATGGAAAGGATCTAGTAATCAACGAGTAATAGATGTAAAAAAGTCCATAAAAAATAAAAAAGTAATTTTATATGAAGAAGAATAGATTTTATCTATTCTTTTTGTTATAATACTATTTCGAGGTGGGTTATGGATTGGTATGATTTATTATATATTTGGGGAGTAACTACAGAAAGAAGTCCTTTTAATGTAGGAAAAATAAAAAAATTATATGATGAATATAATTATATGTTCCCTGATTATCCTTTAGATGATAGTTTCTTTGAAGATAATGATGAAGAAGAAATAATTAAAAGATTAAAAAGAGCAATAGAAGATAGAGAACCAATAGAAAGGTGGACAAGATAATGGATCCAGATTTTTTAGAATATTTATATGTAACAGGTGAACTTAATAAAGAAGATTCCTTAGGTAATCCTGATATTAATGAATTGTATACTATTTATAATTCAATGTTTCCAAATTATCCACTTGATAATGATTTTTTCTTTAATACATTAGAAGAACAAATAAGATTATTAAGTGAAGCGATAGAAAATAATGAACCAATAAAAAATAGAAGAAGATAACATCTTCTTTTTTTCTTTACATAATTTACACTGTTTATTTACGATTTCGTTGTCAATTATACTTTGCTATAATTACATCATGATAAAATTATATTGTAGGATGGTGAAGGTATATGCCATATAAATTTAGTAGATTAAAAAATGGATATTTATTATTAATAATATTTGCTGTTTTTTCTCTTGTTTTATTTGCCTCTAAAATTATTTTTAGTGATAATACAGATAAATTGGAAACAATAGAAGAAAAATCAGTGGGTGACATTAATGAAACTATGGATTATCCTTTTGAAATTCATTGGGATGATACTGGTGTTGAAAATAGTAGACCAAGTTCTATCACTTATAATCTATATAATATATTAGATGAAAATACTATTGTTAGTACTGTAACATTAAACACTTCTAATGCTGATTCAAATGACTCCAATAAATGGAATGGTGTATTTACTAACATAAGAAAATATAATGATGATGAAACTGAAGCAGAATATATTATTAAACAACAAGAGATATCTAATTATATACAAGAATATGATTTAAAAGATTTTAAGTCATTATGTGTTGAATTTGGTGATGTAATTTTATCTAAAGGAAATGAACGTATAGATTTTGGAAAAATAGTAAATAATATTCAAAAAATGAGCAATACTCATTATACATCTGAAGATTTAAGCAATAATAACATTTATATTTCTGGAAATAAAATATATTTTATTGATTGTATTTATAACTCTAATTATGGTTATTGTACTGAAGATAGAAATAATGCGAAATTAAATATTAAAAGAATATATCCATCCATGAAAGAAGATATTAATGAATATGATAGATCTACTAGTTATTTAAACAGATTAGAAAATTATACACTTGAAGATTATCCACAAGAGATGAGTACTCCTGTTGCATCTTATACATGGAATCCAATAAACACAAATTTTAAAGGAGCAAATATAATAATCAATGTAAATGTTAATCAAACTACTAGTATTACCTTTGACAAATACTGGGAAGATGTTGGTTATGAAAGTTATAGACCTGATTCTTCAACTTTTTATCTATATCAAAAGAATACTGATACATTGGTAGCAACAACAGTATTAACATCTGAAAATCATGTTTCTAATAGTACGGCTCATTGGCAAGGAACATTTAATAATGTAAAAAAATATGATAATTTAGGAAGAAAAATTGAATATGTAGTAAGAGAAAAAGAAATTCCAAATTATGTGCATTCATATGATTCTAATGAAGGAATTGTAATTAAATTTAATGAACAAACAGATGTTGCATATTATACGGCATTAAAAGTATATTACAAAATAGGAAGTACATATCATTCCATAAATATTGAATCTGAGAGTGGAATTAGTAACGATTTAGATAACAAAGAATTAGTATTAACACCAACCGTACCATATATAGGTGGTACATCACAATATTCGTCTCTAGATCAAGTAATTTCATATTCCGATTCAAAAGTACTTCAAGAATTAGTAGGAAATGAATATCCGGAATCATCACATCCACTTCCAGTTGGTGAGATGAATGCATGGCATTATAAGAAAACTATATCTAGTCATACAAATGAATTCGTAATGATATATCGGGGAGATAGTTGGGGTAATACTTTTGGGTTATTAATTGATGATATTTATAATTACGGAAATGAAACAATTGTAACATCAACAATTAATTTAACAAATATTACAATTCAAAAAGAATGGCAGGATCAAGGTCATGAAAATGAAAGACCAACATCAGCAAATATGGATATAATTAATCCTTATTCTAATCAAGTAGTTAAAACAATTGACATCACATCAAACGATAGTATAAATGATTATAATTGGAAAAAAACAGTAGAAGTACCAAAGTATACTAGTGAAGGTAAAGAAATTGAATACATGGTTAGAGAAAATAATACTAACAATAAATATCTTGCTATTTATGATAATCCTAATCATCAAGGATTAGCTATTACTTTTTCTGATGATTCTGATATGAGTGTAAAAATACTTTTCAATTCACCACCTAATAGGAAAATAAGGCATTTTGGACATGATTTTGATAAAAGTTATAATGATACCATTAAAGGTCATACAATAGTAGTACCAACAAATTACGTTACAATTGCCTTCTATTATAATCCTACTGGATATAGTGGATCTTTTGGTTCTAAACTTAAAATAGTTAATATTGAACCTGCTAATTTTCAAAATGTTTACACGGAATATTCCACTCCATCAGGAGAATCATTATTAAAAGAAAATGCAACTTATGATCAATATCTTGATATAGATGATTATAGTTTGGCAAATGGTTATTATTATTGGAATTATGAATGGAAAGGTTCATTATCGCCAATAAAAAATGGAACTAAAGTTATTAATAAATATAATTCTCAAAGTGTTCCTTTTACTAAAGAATATGATGATGCAGGTAGAGAAAATGAAAGACCTGAAAAAATAAGAGTAAATTTATATGATATTCAAGACGAAAATAAAATTGTTGCAACAAAGGAAGTATTGTTAAGTGATATTAATATTGAAACGAATACAATATATAGTAGTTTTACAATTATTCCTATATATAGAGCTGATGGAAGTAAAATAGAATATTTGATAAAAGAAGAAGCATTAGATGATTATAGAACAGTTTATGATATGAAACAAAAAAATGGTTATTGTGTTGTATTACGTGATGATATAGCATATACAGGTAGTGAGTACATATATTTTTACACTCGTGATGAAAATATTAGTTATCGTATATCTAAAAGTAGTTTAACGCATACTTATCCTAATTCATTTTATCCTAATAATATGATTGATAAAAAGATTTGTTTTGGAACAAATAAAGATAATTTTTACATGTATGAAAGCAAGCAAATTATAAAAGATATTTATCCAACATATCAAGATAGTTATGAATATTATGAGATTAGTGGTAATAGTTCTGAAAACCCTACACATGAAGAAATAACTTTAGAAGAATATAATAATTTAAGTCAAAATACATATCATTATCTTCATTATACATGGAAAGGACATGCTAACACATTTATAGGTAGTGATAAGATAATTAATATTAATAAAAGAACAAATATTAATTTTGTGAAAAAATGGGAAGATGTTGGTTTTGAAGATGGAAGACCAGATTCTATAACATTTAATTTATATAATGAATTAGATGAAAATACAGTTATAGCAACTAAAACTTTAACAAAAAACAATCAGGATACAAATAATCCAAATGTTTGGAATGGTACATTTGAAAAAGTATTAAAATATAATGAAGATGGATCAATTATAAAATATATTGTAAAAGAGGAAGTACTAGACAAATATAAAACTGAATATGATACTGAATATAATGCAATATGTTTAACATTTGGTGATAATGTGTTTAATGGTAATGATAATCAATATGTTAGCTTTTATATTAGAAAAAAATCTGATTTAACGAAGTATTATATGTTACAAAATACAAATAATCCTTTATTTTATAGAAGTGACTTAATAAATAGAGAAATATGTTTACCTGTATTTGGCGATAAACCTGATTTTTATATAGTAAATCAAACACCAAATTTAGATATTAGATCTATAAGAAAAGGACATCAAGATGAATTTAATTATAATTTAAATATATATAGTACATCATTTAATTATAATCTTGCTGAATACACGAATAATGGTAGTTTACCAAATATAACAGATTATAAAACTATTCATTATACATGGATTGATGATGATTTCTATGGAAAACCAATAATTACAAATATTGGCAATATGCGAGAAGAAGGCTATATTAAGGAATTTAATGATGAAGGGTATGAATATAATAGACCAAAAGAAATAGTATTTGGATTATATGAGGAAAATGATCCAGTACCAAAAGAGATGATGACTCTAAATACAAGTACATGTATTAATAATAGATGCAATATAGAATTCAAAAATGTAAAAGATAAAGACTCTGATGGAAATCCAATTAGTTATACAATTAAAGAAATAAGCGACTATGGATATACAGTTACATATGAAGATGGTAAGGTTATTAATACAGCAAACCCAATAGATGTTAGATTCATAAAAGAAAATCCTGAAGGAGAGCAAATTACTGGAGCCAAACTAGTAATATATAATAAATCAGGAGATAAAATAAAAGAATTTATAAGCAGTGATGAAGTAACAACAATCAAATTGTTACCAAGTGAATATGTAATAAAAGAAGAGGAAGTTCCAGCAGGATATCAAAAATGTGAAGATATTCATATCATGGTAAATGGAGATGGAACGATTACTCACGATAATAATCCAGTAGAAGTTGTTAAGATAGTAAATGAGCATACATACAATATAAAAGTATCTAAGACAATCAAATGGGAAGTAAGTAATGATTTCAAATTTGAAATAAGTTTAACTAATTATGAAGGGACTTTATCTTATACAGGAGATAGAGAAGGATTATTAGAATTCAATAATGGAAAAGCTACTTTTAAATTAGGTGCAAATGAAAGTATTACTATTAGAGAAATACCAGCAAACTTAGAATATGAAATCAAAGAATTAGAAGAAGACTTTATAACTAAAGTAATTGGAAATAGTAAAGGTACTTTAACAGGTAATAAAGAAGTTGAGTTCAACAATGAACCACTTATCATTCCTATAGATGTTAAGTTCATAAAAGAAAATCTTGAAGGCAAAGTATTAAGAGGAGCTACAATAGGTATCTATGATAAAACAGGTGATAAGATAGAAGAATTCATAAGTGGAAGTAGAGAAAAAGAACTTAAACTATTAGTAGGAGAATATGAAGTCAAAGAACTAGTAGCTCCAGAAGGATACGAAAGAAGTAAAGATATTCATATAAAAGTAAATAGAGATGGAACTATTGAGCAAGATGGTAATAAAGTAGAAATTGTTAAGATAATAAATGAACCTATTAAAGAAACATATAATATTACTTTAAAGAAAACAATAAAAGGTAATGAGAATAGAGACTTTACTTTCGAAATTACAATTGTTGGCTTTAATGGAAGCTTATCTTATACTGGAGATCGAGAAGGAACATTAGAATTTACTAATAATAAAGCAACTGTTAAAGTTGGAACGGGGCAAACTATAACTATAAATAATATTCCAGTTAATTCAAAATATACAGTTAATGAAATAGATGAAGGATATTTAACTACAATAGTAGGGGATAAAGAAGGAATACTTAATAGAAATGAAACAATAGAATTTATTAATACACCAAAAGAAATACCTGGAAATGGAGAAGCTCCTATACCAGAAGAAAAGACAGTACCTACACCAATAACAGGAATATTTAATATATTAAGTTATATAGCGGGAGCAATATTATTAATTTTATCTATATTCTTAATAGTATATGCTAAAAAACAAGTTAAAAAGAGAGAATTATAATCTCTCTTTTTTATTTATTTATTCCTTCAAAGTTCCATATTGGTATGAAACTTTCAGATACTGTTTCATCTTCTTGACAAAAAGCATTTTCAATATCAAGTGAAGTTGCATAATCAATAAGATCATAATAATCATCTTTCTCAACTGGATGATTTAGGTTTTCATATTCTAGTTTTCTAATTGGAGTATATTGATTCATAATACTAATATAGATTTCATCTTTATATTTAGATAAATATTTTATTATTTTCTTTGAATCATCTAAGTGACCTGGTAAAAGTAAATGTCTTACCATAACACCTTTAGTGATTAAACCATTTTTATCAAATTTACATGGTCCTACTTGTTTAATCATTTCATTAATTGCTTCACTAGCATAATCAAAATAATTATTAGCTTTAGAGTATTTAACAGCTATCTCATCGTTAAAATACTTTAAATCAGGAAGATATACATCAATATATCCATTTAACATTTTAATAGTATCAATTGTTTCATAGCCACTTGAATTATAAATAATAGGGATAGATAATCCATTCTTTTTCGCTAACTTAATAGCCTTGATTATTTGTGGTACATAAATAGTAGGAGTAACTAGATTAATATTGTGTGCTCTTTTACTTTGTAACTCTAACATAATCTCAGATAATCTTTTAATAGTTACTGTTTTACCAATATTCTTTGTTGATATATCATAATTTTGACAAAAGATACATTTAAGGTTACATCCTGTAAAGAAAATAGTACCTGAACCGTTCTTTCCACTAATAGGTGGTTCTTCATAGAAAAAGAGTTTAGCAAGAGCAAGTTTAATTTTATTACTTTGCATGCAAAAACCTAATTCTTTATATCTATTAACACTACATTTTCTAGGACATAAATTGCATTTTAATAATGGATTCATAAAATCACCAAAATTATTATATTTTAATAATATTATTGTGTAAAGGTTAAAATTTGCAAAAAAAATATAATTGATTTATAATTACTCTTGAGGTTTTTATGACTTATTATTTTATTGGAATTAAAGGAAGTGGCATGAGTACACTTGCTAATATAATATATGATTTAGGTAATACTGTTATCGGTTATGATGATGCTGTTGGTTATAAATTCACTATGAAAGGGTTAGTAGAAAGAAATATACCTATTTATAATGAACCAGTGGAATTACCAGAAGGCACTATTGTTACTTATACTGCAGCAATAGATGAAAATCATCATGAAGTTAAAAGAGTAAAAGAACTTGGTTTTGAAGTAATAAAATACCAAGAATTAATGGGAAGATTATCTCAAAAATTTAAAACAATTTGTGTTTGTGGTACTCATGGAAAGACAACTACATCGTTAATGATATATGATATTTTAGATAGAGCTTATGGATGTTCTTGCTTTGTTGGTGATGGAACAGGAAAAGTAAATAAAAATAGTGACTTAATGGTTATGGAATCATGTGAATTTAATAAACATTTCTTATCATATTTTCCTAATGATGTAATTCTTACTAATATTGAACTAGATCATACTGAAACATATCCAACGATTAATGATATGATAGATGCTTTCCAAGAATTTGTTAATAAAAGAAAAGATAAAGTTATTCTTTGTGGAGATGACTCTAATATTCGTAAATTAAAAGTAGATAATGGTATCTATTATGGATTTAATGATAATAATGATATTGTTATAAAAAATAGAATAGTAGAGAATAATAAAACATGTTTTGATGTATACATTGATAGTCTTTTATTTGACCATTATGAAATAAGTTTATTTGGTGATCATATGATTCTTGATGCTGTTAGTGCTATAACACTTGCTTATTTATATAATGTAGATAAGACTATTATAAAAGATATATTAGAAAATTTTATTCCTGCAAATCGTCGTTTTAATGAAACATTTATAGGAGATAATGTTATAGTTGATGATTATGCTCATCATCCAACAGAAATAAGAGTAACTAGTGATGCTGCTCATCAAAAATATCCTAATAAGACTATAATAGGAGTATTCCTTCCTAATACATACTCAAGAACAGAAGCATTATTTGATGACTTTGTAAAAAGTTTAAAATTATTTGATAAAACTTATGTTATGGATATATCATGTGATAGAGAAAGACAAGAAGATTATCCTAATATTTCATCAGAAAAATTAGTAGATAATATACCTAATAGTGAAATGATTAGTTTAGATACAATTGATAAATTAGATTCATATAATAACAGTGTTATTTGTTTTATGAGTTGTGCTAACATTAGTAAAATGATAGATAAGTATAAAGAAATGAAAAATAAGTAGTAGAAATACTATTTATTTTTTTATATAATTATAATAGGTGATAATATGTACACTGAATATGAAGATGGAGATTATAGTTTTAGTTCTAGTGAATTTAGAAAATCTAAAATGAATAGGCAACATCAAAGAAGACCTGTGCAACAATATAAACAAGAACGTAAGTCTTTTAGACAAACACCAGTTAAAAAGAAAATAATATACTTAATAATTGGTATTATTGTTGTAGCTGTGCTTTCAATTGGAACTAAAGAAGTTGTAGAATACTATGATTCTTATGCTTATTTTGAAAAGATTATGGTAGAAAAAGCTAAAGAATATGTAACTTCTAAGAATATGCATTTTAATAGAAAAGCTTTTATTGATTTAACGCAATTAAATATTCAACCAAAAGAAGAATGTAGTCTTTTAAGCGGTGTAATAGTAAACCCTAATGGTGAATATAAAGCATATTTATCATGTGCAGAGTATCAAACTCCAATAATAGAGAATGATACATCAGTAGTATCTTTAAATGGAAATACTATTATGGTTATTCCTAAAGGTATTCAATACGTAGAACCTGGTGTTAAATATGGAAAATATACTGTAGCTGGTACAGTTGGTACTGAAGAAGGAGTATATGATCTAACTTATAATGCAACATTAAATGGAAAACATTTTACTTTAAAAAGGATGGTTATTGTAACTAATAATGGTATGGCTAGAGGAATGTATCCAACAATAACTTTAACAGGTAATAAAATAGTATATACATTACGTGGTTATGATTATATGGATAAAGGTGCTACAGCAAGAGATGCTGTGGATGGAGACTTACTTGATAAAATAAAAGGAAGTCATAACATTGATCCTAATGTGGCAGGAGAATATGAATATGTTTATACAGTAACTAATTCAAGAGGATATACGAATATTGTTAAAAGAAAAGTAGTAGTAGTTGAGAATTATACAAATACAGTTGTTACAGCAACAGTAAGTCCTGAGACAATGACTAATGGTAATGTAACCATAACTTTAAATATTTTTGGTAATAATTTTAAAAAATTGTATTTACCTACAGGACAAGAAGTAACAAGTAATACCGTTACATACCAAGCTACAAAGAATGGTGATTATACTTTCCTTGCTCTTGATAAAGATGGAAAGAGTGTATCTAAAATCGTAAATGTAAGTAATATTGATAAAACTCCTCCAAAAGCAAGTTGTAGTGCTCAAGTATATCCAACATATATTGATATTCAAACTAATCAATTAAATAATAAACAAATAAGTGGATATAATTTTATAGTGGATGGTACACAAACTGGTTATATTAGTTCAACTACATATAGAGTTAATAAATCAGGAGGAGCAAAAACTATTAAAGTTCAAGTAAAAGATAGTATTGGTAACACATCTACAAGTAAATGTTCAATTAAATTAATGGATCCAACAATAGGTAATAATAAAGTTAAATACTTTACTTATGGTGGCGTTGAATATGTTGTTGCTAATACGGTTAATGATGTAGCAACCTTTGAAAAAGCAACTTGTAGAAGAATATCACAAAGTGCTAATCCTGATGAATGTGGTAGTGCTTGTTTAAGTTTCTCCCTTTATCATGCAGCATATATTCAATATGGTAATTTATCTAGTATGAATGAATATAATGCTTGTCATTATAATTATGGTGGTTTAGCATCCCTTGATACAAGAAGTAATGCTACTAAGCAAGATGCTTTAAAACTTGTCCATGATACGATAATAAATGGTGGGACACCAGTATTACAAGTTACGGGTACTAAAGCAAGAAATAGTAGACATTTTGTCCTTGTAGTAGGTTATAGACGTACTAAATATAATGCAAGTGACTTAGTAGAAGAAGATTTATTAGTAATAGATTCTTGGACAGGATGTTTCTCAACAATTAGTTATTCTGATACATCAAAAAGAACGATGTTTGATAATAAAGATGGTAAAGGATATCGAGTTGATTTAATGATAGGAAAATAAATAATTTTCCTATCTTTTTTATTTTACAAAATAATTAGCAAACTACTATTGACAAGTGCTAAAATGCTAGTATAATTATAGTTAGAAATCAGTTTATATGAGTGCTAAGAGGTAGGGATGTTACATGCTAGACAAAATGAAATATCAAAACTTAGAGTAAAGGAATATATTAAGTTAGCATATCCTGTTAGTTCTAATTTAATATGTGATACTATTAAGTGTTCTTCGGCTACTGTTCGTAATGAAATGATGGCTTTAGAAGAATTAGGGTTACTAGA
>JAEEGL010517106.1_pt1 | contig 11218 bp, 10 predicted proteins | sample 9134231 | NCBI WGS metagenome assembly JAEEGL01 (sample SAMN16246548, study PRJNA631951) | gut metagenome | biome: gut microbiome; feature: rumen; material: fiber-attached | host: Bos | place: Iran: Karaj | collected 2018-10
GAAGCCCTTGCCCTCGTCGAAGATGCGTACGTCCTTGCCCGGGAAGGGCCTGCCGACCGTCGAGGCGCGCTTGACGACGGGATCGTTGACGCTGGGGTTGGCGATGTCGACGGCGGCCTCGGTCTGCCCGTAGGCGTTGAGGAACGTCGCGTTTTCGAAGGCCGTCTCATACCGCATGAGCTGGGTCTGCGTTATGACGCTGCCCGCGACGAAGCCCGTCTTTATATAGGGGGCGACGCGGTCCTTGAAGCCCTCGACCTCCATCAGGGAGGTGAAGACCGTCCCAACGGCGGCGAGCGCGTCGCATTTATAGCGCTCGATGTATTCCGCGACGATATCGGGCTTGAAATACCGCGGCATGACGATATGGCTGCCGTAGAGGATGTACTTCGTCGCGCACTGCGAGCCGAGGCAATGGAACATCGGCGCGCAGAGGCAAAGCGTCGTGTCCGCGACGTCGAGCTCGGAGGCGGTCTTGAAGCCGCGCGCGTCGCACAGGTAGCAGTACTGCGAGATCATGACGGGCTTGGGCAGCGCCGTCGTACCGCTCGTGAAGATGATGAAGGAGAGGCGGTCGGGCAGCTCCTCGTCGTCCTCCGGCGCGGCGGCGGGCGGCGCGATCCTGTAGTCCCTGCCGCGCAGGTCGAAGGTGCGCTCCGGCGCGACTCCCGCGAGGGAGGCGAGCTCCGCCGCGGCCTCCGGACCGCGCCGGTCGACGGGCTTTGTGTCGCCCCAGACGAGGAAGCTCACGTCCGTGCGCTTCATGAGTTCGGCGAGCTCCTCCGTCGGGAGGTTGTAGTTGAGCAGGACGGCTATCGCGCCGACGTGCATTATCGCGCACCAGGCGATATACCAGTTGGCGCAGTTTGCGCTCCAGAGCGCGACGTGGTCGCCGCGGCGCACGCCGAGCCCGCGCAGCTCGCAGGAGCAGGCGTCGATGGCCTGCATGAGCTGGGCGAAGGTGTGAGTCCCGTTCCCGTCGCTTATGGCGGGCGCGTCCGGCCTGACGGCCGCGACGTCGCGCAGGGCTCTGTATATCGTGTTGGCGGTTATCTCCATAGCAATCTCGCCTTCCGAAAAGTCATATCTGAATAAGTATACCACGCGCGCCCGAAAAAAGCGACAAAAATCCCGCCTCCGGTGAGACGGGATATGCGGAAGGAGGCTTTGCATTCTGCGCTCCAAATAAAAAAGACGCCCCAAAGGGCGTCTCGTTTTCTCTCGTCCTGAAACCAAAACGCGAGCCCGGCGGAGCGGGTCGCGTTTTGAGAGAAGGGCCAAAACGACGGGAAGGAAGAGTTCGTGAGGGAAACCCAGGAAGGGTGTCCCTCACGTGCAATAAAGCCGCCGAAGGCGGAGGCTGCGCAGCAGCCTGTGCTCCAAACAAAAGGACGCCAAATGGCGTCTCGTTTTCTCCCGTCCTGAAACCAAAACGCGAGCTCAGCGGAGCGGGTCGCGTTTTGAGAGGAGGGCAAAAACGACGGGAAGGAAGAGTTCGTGAGGGAAACCCAGGAAGGGTGTCCCTCACGTGCAATAAAGCCGCCGAAGGCGGAGGCTGCGCAGCAGCCTGTGCTCCAAACAAAAAAGGACGCCAAATGGCGTCTCGTTTTCTCCCGTCCTGAAACCAAAACGCGAGCCCAGCGGAGCGGGTCGCGTTTTGAGAGGAGGAGCGACGGAGCGAATGAGCGACGACGAAAAAAACGTCGTCGCGAACGATACGTAGTCCGCGACGACGATGGAGCACCTATCCAGATTCGAACTGGAGACCTCATCCTTACCAAGGATGCGCTCTGCCTACTGAGCTACAGGTGCGACCTAAAAGCCTTGTGATTATACAATCTAATGCGGAGCGTGTCAAGCTATAATTTGTACTTTTTCAAAAAATCGCGCTCAGGCTCGGCTTCGATTACGACACGCTCTCCCGTGACGGGGTGCGCGAAGGCGAGGCTCCGCGCGTGGAGCGCCTGCGTCGTGACGCCGAGCTCCCGCGAGAGCGCAGCGGAGGCCTCCGTCTTGTAAAGCCCGTCGCCGAGGATGGGGGAGCCGACCGCGAGACAGTGGACGCGGAGCTGATGCGTGCGCCCCGTGACGGGCCGCAGGGAGACGAGGGAGGCGCGGCCGTCCGATACGAGGACGGAAATGCGGGTCAGGCTCGGCGCGCCGTCGGGGTTGACGACGCGGCGCAGGGCGTGTGGGGCCTCCCGCGCGATGGGGAGGGCTATCTCGCCCCCCTGAGGCGCGCCGAAGACGAGCGCGCGGTATTCCTTTTCAAAGCTCAGCTTCGCTCCCAGCGCCGCCGCCCACGCGCCGCGAGCGAAGAGCACGACGCCGGAGGTGTCGCGGTCGAGGCGGTTGACCGCCCGCGCGGTCGGATCGAGACGCAGCGCGAAGTTCAGCAGAGTCCCGGAGTTGACGCGCCCGGTCGGGTGCGTGAACGTCCCGGCGGGCTTATTGAGCGCGAAAAAGCCGTCGTCGGACCAAAGGAGCTCGACCTCGCCCTTTTCCGGCGCGACCGCGCAGGGCTCCTCCGGGACCTCGAAGACGAGCCTGTCGCCCTCGGCGACGGCCGCCGTGACGAAGCGCTCCTCGCCGTTCAGGGCGATGCGGCCCTCGGTCTTGGCGCGGCGCATCAGCGCGGCGGAGACGCGCATCGGCCCGCGCAGGATATCCTTTATCGTTCGGCCCGCCTCAGCGGGACCTATGACGCGCTCCAGCCTCATTTTTTGCCCTTTCCGGCCCTTTGCGCCAGCGAGATGCAGGGGACGGCGGCGAAGCCGACGACTATCCCCGTTACGAGGCCGGAGATCAGCAGCAGCGGCAGCATGTAGGCGAGCTTTATCCCGCCGAGCACCGCGCAGGCGACCGCGAGCTGGGCTATGTTGTGCACGACGCCGCCCGCCGCGCTCACGCCGACGAGCCCGAAGCGGCCGCTCTTTTTCAGCGCCAGCATGACGAGAAAACTCACGGCGCCGCCCGCGAGGGAGTATAAAAGCCCGGCGAAGCTGCCGAAGAGCAGCCCTCCGAGGAATATCTTGACGGCGCTGACCGCCGCCGCGCCGCGGACGGAGACGGCGTACATGGCCGTGAGCACGACGAGATTGCCCAGCCCCAGCTTGACTCCCGGAATCCCGGTGGGGATGAGCGATTCGATATACCCGAAGACGAGCGCCAGCGCGGCCATCACGCCGAGCACGGCGACAGAGCGGCTAACCGACAATCTCGATCACGACCTTGTGCGGGAGGCAGACGATGAGCTGCCCCTCCGAGGATACGGCGCCGGTATCGATGCAGACGCCGTTTGGACAGTTGGACTGCGTGACGCGGGCCTTCCCGCCGGAGATGACGAGCAGGTTCTCCCCGCCGCCGTCGCTCTCTATGAGAAGCTCCGCGTCCTCGTCAAGCGGCAGGGTGGCGTAATGCTCCCCGTTCACGGTCACGACGGCTTCCGCGCCGCCGCCCCCGCGGGGAAGGAGCAGCCAGACGGCCGCGGCGGCGATGAGCACGCCCGCGATGAGCAGTATATCCGCAAGAAGACGCTTTTTCTTCATCCGAGCAGCCCTCCGAAGCCCGGGGAGGCGACCGCGCTCCCGTCGGGCAGACGCCAGAGCGCCTCAGTCCCATCAAGGGTCTCGACGAGCGCGAGCCCCTCCTCCGGCGTCATATTGAAAAGCCCCGTGCTGAGCGCGTCCGCGAGAGCGGAATCGCGCGTCACGACCGTCACGGAGACGCAGCCCTCGCGCGGGAAAAGCGTCTCCGGATCGATGATGTGGTGGTAGCGGACGCCATCGTATTCAAACCAGCGCTGATCTACGCCGCTCGTGACGGCGGAGAGGCCGTTCAGGGCGAGGATCATTTCTCTGTCCGTCTCCGTCGGGTCGGACACGGCGACGCGCCAGGGCGAGCCGTCGCCCCGCGCGCCCGAGGCGCGGACGTTGCCTCCGCAGTTGACGAGATACCCCGTCACGCCTTCGGCTTCCAGCCTGGAGCATACGGCCTCGACCGCGAAGCCCTTGGCTATCGCGCCGACGTCGAGGCTCATCTCCGGGTCCGCGAGGCGGACGGTGCTGCCCTCGATGATCATATCGTCTATGTTCGTATGCTTCGCCGCCTCGGCGAGCGCCTCCGGGGAGGGGGGAACGTGCGTTTCCTCGCGCGCCTCGTGCCAGAGAGCGAGGACGCTGCCCATGGCTATATTGACGCGGCCTCCCGTCAGCTCGTAGGCCTGCCTGCCGAATTCGAGCAGCTCTATTATGCGCCCGTCGACCTCGACGGGCTCGCCGCCGGCGGCGAGGTTGACCGTCCGCAGATTGTTTATCCCCTCGTATTCATGGTATATATCGAAAAGGCGGTGGTACTCCCCGAGCTCGCCCGTGATGCGCGCGGAGACGGCTTCGAACCTCGCTTTCGTGCGCTCGAAGCCGGTTATGCTCGTGACCGTGTCGAAGACGGAGAGGTCGGTCGCGCTGTATCTTGTTGTCGCCGTGCATCCGCTCAGCAGCACAGCCGCGAGCAGGGCCGCCGCGAGCAGGCTTGACAGTTTTCGCATAAGAACACCCTGTATCCGTTTCATCTTTAGTTAAGAATATCCCTTGACGGCGAGGATTTCAACAGATAAAATTTACGTAAGCGCATAACGAACGGAGGAGGAAAACTTGACGGAAGAGAAAAAACGCTTCGGCGAGCTGGCCGAGCGGGCCTACGCGAGAGGGATCCGCGTCTTTTCCGAGTTCCTCCCGCTCGACGCGCAGGGCGAGCTGATGAGCATGCGCCTGCCCGTTCCCGTCTTCTTCGAGGGAGGCTGCCTCAATGCCGAGCGGCGCGTCGCCGTGTTCGACGGCGGAGCCGGCGGCGAGGCGCCGATCTGCTGCCTCGAGATAAAGCCCGGGCGCTTCGCTTCGCCCCTGACCCACAGGGACTGCCTCGGCTCCCTCATGGCGCTCGGCATAAAGCGCGAGGTCCTCGGGGACATCGTCGTCGGGGAGGACCGCTGCTGGCTCTTCTGCCTGGAGCAGATAGCCGATTTCATCGTCTCCGAGCTTTCCCGCGTCGGGCGCGAGAGCGTTTCCGTCTCGCGGTGCGACCCGCCCGAGAGCGCGAATACGCCGCCCGAGCAGAGCGGCGTGGTCGTCTCCTCCGAGCGGCTCGACGCGCTCGTCAGCGCGGTATACAGGCTCTCCCGCGCCGAAAGCAAGGCTCTGTGCGAGGAGGGCAGGGTATTCCTGAACGGCAGGGAGACCCTCGAAGCCTCCCGCGCGCCGGCGGAGGGCGACGTCGTGAGCGTCCGCGGGCAGGGCAGATTCATATACGACGGCATTGAAAGAGAGACCCGCAAGGGCCGCCTGCGCGCGCTCGTGCGGATATATTGAGGAGTCCGAAATGAACCTTACCAAGCTTCACTATTTCATCGAGGTCGCGCGCTGCGGCAGCTTTTCCGAGGCCGCGCGCCAGCTCTATACCTCCCAGTCGAACCTGTCCAAGCAGATAGGCCTGCTCGAGAGCGAGCTGAACATAAAGCTTTTCCGGCGCACGAACAAGAGCGTCATCCCGACCAAGGCGGGGCAGTATCTTTATGACCGGCTGCGCAACGTCCCGGAGCTGATAGACGAGGCCTGCGCGCAGGCGAAGATACTCGACCGCGACGAGACGGACCTCATCCGCATCGGCGTCATCAAGAGCAGCTCCTTCAACCTCGTGCTCTCGCAGATATACAGGGAGCTCGTCAGGACGTTCCCGGAATCGGACTTCGAGCTGGAGTATTCCGATTTCCGCCAGCTCCGCGCCGGCTTCGAGAGCTCGGTCTTCGATTTCGCCGTGACCAAGTCCTACGATCTGACGCAGGTCGACCCCGGCGTCACGACGAAGACGCTCTATTCGATGCAGCCGGCGATCCTCGTCTGCTCGGAAAACCCGCTCTCGCAGCGGAAGTCGGTCTCCATGAAGGAGCTGCGCGATACGGATTTCATCATCATGGAGCAGAGCGAGGCCCCGGGATATAACCGCAATTTCCGCTCGGCCTGCTCGGACGCGGGCTTCTCCCCGCGCGTCGCGCGCCGCACCCGCCGCATGGAGAGCCTCATCATGTACGTCGCAAACGACGTCGGCGTCGGCTGGTCGGATTCGGATATCTCCATCCCGACGACCTCGAACGTCAAAATGGTCCCCATATCCGACGTGCCGGCGATAGAGATGGTCGCCGTATGGCACCGCGGCCGCCGCTCGGAGCTCTATGACCGCATTGCCGACCTCGTCGGCAGCTTCCACGATCCGGAGAGAAACGCGCTCGCGGAGGGCGGCTTCGGGAAGATATAATGAGAAGACAAATGCCGGGAGCAGATACGGATCTGCTCCCGGCATCGCTATGCCGTTTTATCTGCCGTAGCGGTCGGCGAGGAAGAGATAGCAGGAGGATGCCCAGGAGGACCAGAAGAGCTCCTTCTCCCCGAAGGCGACGAGTCCGCGCTCGGCCGCGCCGGTCAGCGCGTTGTGGATATGGAACATGCCGTTGTCGCGCAGCGTGCGGCAGTAGCGAAGGCCCATCTCCTTTGCCAGATCCTCGCGGCCGACGGCCTCGAGGGCGAGGCACATGATGAGCTGCGCCGGGACGATGATGCTGCCGCCGGTGAAGCCGTGCTTGAAGAAGGGGCTGTCTACGCTCTCGGAGGCGAAGCCGTAGGGCGTGACGAAGCCGTTTGCCCAGATGAAATCGACGGTCTTGTCGATGATATCCTGCGGAAGGCGCTTTCCGAGGATGAGCGCGCAGAAGAGCGGCAGACTGAGCGAATCCGCGGCCTTGCCCGTCTTGACGTTCTTCGCGACCCAGCGCTCGCCGTTCCAGAGCTCTCTGATTATCTTCTCAGTCAGCTCGTCGGCGCGCCTTGTCCATGCCGCGCACTCGGCCTCCGGGACGCCTATCGTGCGCCCGAGCTTGGCCATGGCGTCCATCATGCGGACGGTGTAGGCGTTCATGTCCGGGGAGGCGAGCGGGAAGCCGACGTAGAAGTAGGCCGCGTCCTCCCAGCCGGTTTCAATGGCGCCCTGGTTCTCCCAGACGCCGTCTCCGTCGAGGTCGCGGAATTTGAAGAAGAAATCTATCCACTTGCCCATGCGCTCGTAGACGTATTTCTTTTCCTCGAGCGGGATGGAGCTGAGGTCGCGGTTATCCAGCAGCCATTCGAGCGCGACGCCCTGGAAGGGCGGCTTCATGCTCCTGCCGAGGCCGGATCTGTAGGAGATGGCGTCGGCTATGCGGCCGTTGGCGTCCTGATGGTCGAAGCAGGAGAGGAGTATCGTCCATGCGAGCTTGATGTCCGGGCTCAGGCAGATGGCCTGCATGGCCTGCTGCCAGCCGAAGGCGCTCTCGAAGAGGAAGCGCATCATCTTGACCATCGTGTGCCTGTAGTTCCCGACGCCGTCGGGGTCGACCGTGAGGTTCCAGGTCGTCCAGAGAGCCTGCCTTCTCATGGGCTCGAACTCCGCGGGCAGGGAGGGGTAGAGCGCCGCGCAGTAAGCCTCGAATTCCTTCTCCGCGCCGGCGACGGCCTGCGCGTAGGTCGGGTAGGTGTCGAGCGGCCTCGCGCCGGGGTCCTCCTCATATTCCTCTATGCCGAATTCGAAGACGCCCTCGCCGTCCGGCGCGATGAGGAACGCGCCCGTCGGCAGAGCCGTGACGCTGCCGCGGAAGACGACGAGCAGGCCGTTGTCGTCGGCGAAGGCGAAGCGCCAAGTCCCGTTGGGGAGCTGCATCGGCGTCAGCGCGAAGGGGCCGACGCCCCTCGTCGGGGTCACGCGGAGGCTGAGCCCGTCCTCGCCGCGGCCCATCATGAGGCACTTTTCCGCGATGCAGAAGCGGGCCGAGCCCTTCTGCGTCTGAAGTATCGCCTCGAAGGGCGTGCTCGAGAGGGCGGAGGGGAGCGCCTGCGCGCCGGAAACGAGCTCGAGGGCGACCTGACGCGAGGTGCTCTGCGCGTTCATGCTGCCCATGGAGCCGCCGGATTTGACGGAGGAGAGATGGAGGGTCGTCTTGCCGAACTGGGAGACGCCGCCGTTGCGGTTGGCGAGCGCGAGATGGCTGCCGCGGCGGGAGAGCGGCGCCTGAAGAAGGTCGATGAAGTAACTGCTCTGAAGCATGCTGACCGTCCTTTCGGATAAGTATTTGTTTTCTGCCTCTATTTTACCAAACCGCCGCGCCTTTGTAAACTTTTTCCGCGCGCAAAAAGGCGGGGATCAAACGGCGCAATGAGGGCATCGCGCCCTGCGCGCCCCCCGCAGGTGCGCAGAAAAAACGCCCCGGCAGCGCCGGGGCGTCAAGCTCAGCCGAGCGTCAGTCTGTACCGACTCTTCGTATATTCCGTCGTCAGCGTGTTGTCGTCCGGGTACTGCGCAAGCCCCAGCCCTTCGAGCACCTCCGCGGTGTGACGTCTGTCCGCGTTGAAGGACAGATGCGTCAAGTCTATCCTGTTTTCGTAAAACAGCACTGCAGGCTTCCCAAGGCCTTGATTGCCCAGCGCCACAAGATAGGTGCAGCCCTTCAGCATGGGATAGTAGTTTTCTCCCGTTACGAGAACGCCCTCGTTGCTCATGGCGCATTCCTCGCACAGCGTAAATACGTCCCCAAGGCCTTTTTCATCCTTGAAATACTTTATGACCTTGACCTTCCTGTCGGAATGGACGAAGCTGTGTATTTTATCAAAGGTGACGATCTGCCGATCCGGGCCGAGGTATCTTGCCCCGGCATAGCTTGCCTCTGCCGTCAGATCGTCCAGCGGCGTCACTATTGCGATGATATCCGCATTCCGCATCAGGCCATCGTAATCGTAGTAGACCCTGTCGAAGTACTGTCCGCAGATGGACTCGCCGTAGATGCGGCGGTAGAATTCCTCCGCCGTCGGCGGCTCGCGGGCGGGAAGCAGGACGCCGAGCAGGACGGCCGCGGCCGTGACGACCGCCGCGCAGATGATCAGCACCGCGGCAAGATGCTTCTTTTCCAACGCATTTCCTCCTTTGGGCTTCGTTCCGACCTTATTTTACCAAACCACGGCAGCAATGTCAAACTTTTTGGAAAAGCCATGGATGAGTGGGAGAGCGTATTGCAGCCGCGTAGGGCGCGATGCCCACATCGCGCCGTTTGATCCAAGCCCTTTTTCGGCGGCGCGATGAGGGCATCGCGCCCTGCGCGCGCCCCGCGGCGAGAGTCCGCAAAAAACGCCCGGACGGGGACCGTCCGGGCGCTGTGCGTATCGATTATCAAATGTCGTCTCTGCCGGCGAGGAGCGCGGTGATCTTCTCGTGCGGATCGAGCAGATCGCTGATGCTCGCGTCGTGGTTGATGGCGGCGATGATGTAGGAGATGTACTTGCTGCAGTCGACCTCCATGAACCAGCGGCGGGAGAGGAGCTCGTGCGTCCTGTAGGTCAGGTTGGTGCCGAAGACGCCGTCGATGACGCCGTCGTCATAGGCCTTGTCAAAGGCGTCGAGCCCGTTGGTGAAGAGGGCGTAGGTGACGCAGGCGAAGACGCGGTCGGCCTTGCGCTCCTTGAGGTTGTAGGCTATGTCGAGCATGGACTCGCCGGAGCTGATGAGGTCGTCGGCTATGAAGACGGTCTTGCCCTCGACGGACTCGCCCAGATACTCGTGGGCGACGATGGGGTTGCGGCCGTTGATGATGCGGGAATAGTCGCGGCGCTTGTAGAACATGCCGAGGTTGACGCCGAGGACGGAGGAATAGTACATATTGCGGTTCATGGCGCCCTCGTCGGGGGCGATGCACATGAAGTGGTCCGCGTCGAGCTTGATGTCGGGATAATTGCGGATGAGGGTCTTGAGGACCTGATAGGTGGGCATGCAGTTGTCGAAGCCCATCATCGGGATCGCGTTCTGGACGCGGGGATCGTGCGCGTCGAAGGTGACGACGTCGTCGACTCCCATGGCCTCGAGCTCCTGCAGGGCGCAGGCGCAGTCAAGGCTCTCGCGGGAATTGCGCCTGTGCTGGCGCGAGCCGAAGAGCATCGGCATTATGACCGTTATGCGGCGCGCCTTGCCGCTGGTGGCCTGGATGAGGCGCTTGAGGTCCTGGAAGTGGTCGTCCGGGCTCATGGAGTTCTCCTGCCCGAAGATCGTATACTTCATGTTGTAGTTGCCGACGTCAAGCAGGAAGAAGAGATCCATGCCGCGCACGGACTCCGCGATGACGCCCTTGCCGTCGCCGGAGGCGAAGCGCGGGCAGCTTGACTTGACGATGAAGGTATCCCTTGCCTCGGGACCGTTGGCCGCCCATTTGGTGAGCCAGTAGTCTATCTTCGAGCCGAGCTCGCGGGCGCCCTCCGTAACGACGAGGCCGAGCTTGGGGAAGGTATTGCCGGTGTGAAAAATAGATTCCGCATCCATGACCTGAAGAACCGTCCTTTATTCGTTTTTTCAGCCGAAAAACACTTATTTCGCCATAAAAAAATAATAAGCGAGGTCGGCTCTTTTGTCAAGCAGATGACAATCGCATAAAAATGAAAAATGGGCTTTTATTTATAAAAAACTTGTGCTATACTCCTTAATTATCATAAGTCGGATATCTCCAAAGAAAGGAAGTCAATATAATGCAGGAGATAAAGATAACCAAGACGACGACCCCGCGCTTCAGGCCCGAGCCGGACAAGCTGGGCTTCGGAAAGTATTTCTCCGACCACATGTTCCTCATGGACTACGACGCCGGTCAGGGCTGGCACGATCCCCGCATCGTTCCCTACGGCGAGATATCCCTCGAACCCTCGGCCATGGTCTTCCACTATGCCCAGGAGGTCTTCGAGGGCCTCAAGGCGTACAGACGCGCCGACGGCGGCATCCAGCTTTTCCGCCCGCAGGCGAACATCGCCCGCATGAACACCTCCTGCGAGCGTCTCTGCATCCCGACGATAGACCCCGATCTCTATCTGAACGCCATCAAGACCCTCGTCAAGCTCGATGAGGACTGGGTCCCCTCCGCGCCGGACACCTCTCTCTACATCCGTCCCTTCATCATAGCGACCGAGCCGCACGTCGGCGTGCACGCCTCGTCCAGCTATATTTTCTGCATCATCACCGGCCCCGTCGGCGCCTACTATCCCGAGGGCATGGCCCCCGTCAAGATCTACGTCGAGAGCCGCGACGTCCGCGCCGTCAAGGGCGGCATGGGCTACGCCAAGACCGGCGGCAACTACGCCGCCTCCCTGCGCGCCGGCGAAGTCGCCTC
>JAEEGL011446913.1_pt1 | contig 11218 bp, 10 predicted proteins | sample 9134231 | NCBI WGS metagenome assembly JAEEGL01 (sample SAMN16246548, study PRJNA631951) | gut metagenome | biome: gut microbiome; feature: rumen; material: fiber-attached | host: Bos | place: Iran: Karaj | collected 2018-10
CTGGCGTGGCCGTCCTGGTGTTCACGATGAACCCCAGCACGTAAAGCAAGGGAAGGTTACCACCGGTCTGCTCAATGTGATGGGTGTGAACTATGAGGTACTCTCTAAAGAGGAAGACAAAGCTGCCAAACAGATTGAGAAAGCAGCCAAGGCTCTTGCCAACAAGGAAGTCTTTGCACTAGTGATTGAGAAAGACACCTTTGAAGATTACAAGCTCCAGAATGTTGAGGTGAATGACCTCACCATGTCTCGTGAAGAGGCCATCCAGACCGTTGCTGCTGCACTTGGTGAGAAAGATTGTATAGTATCTACCACCGGTATGATCAGCCGTGAACTTTTTGAGTATCGTGCTGCTATGAACCAAAGACACGAACGGGACTTCTTGACTGTTGGTTCTATGGGTCACGCCTCTCAGATTGCTCTTGGTATTGCCCTTGCACAACCTGAACGTAGAGTATGGTGCTTTGATGGTGATGGTGCTGCCATTATGCACATGGGTAGTATGGCTATTGTGGCAAATAAGGCTCCGAAGAACTATGTACACGTTGTGTTCAACAATGGCGCTCACGACTCTGTTGGTGGCCAGCCTACTGTTGGCTTGAAGATTGATTTGCCAGGAGTGGCTAAAGCTGTTGGCTACAAGCAGATATATTCTGTTGAGACCAAAGATGCCTTGGAGAAGCAATTGTCAATTATCAATTCTCAATTGTCAATTAACGAATATCCAATATTTTTGGAGATTCGTGTACGGAAAGGCAATCGTAAGGATCTTGGTAGACCTACCACTACTCCTATTCAGAACAAGGAAGCCCTAATGGCATTCCTAAAAAAATAATCTGTGTAATCTGTGATATCTGTGTGACTATGAATCAAAAGATATTAAACGGTATAAGTCATCTACGTGAAGCCTTAGAAGGTGCGACCAAGGTTTTCTTGGTATGTGACTCTTCTTTTCCCTTCCTTAATATCAAGGAAGATATCGAGAATATGGGTGTTCCTCATATCATGTTCTCTGACTTCACTCCCAATCCTCTTTATGAACAAGTATGCAAGGGTATAGACCTCTTCCAGATAACCAAGTGTGATACTATTCTTGCAGTTGGAGGCGGTAGCGCCATTGATGTGGCTAAGTGTATTAAACTGGCTGTGTTGGCTAAAGAGGGGAATGCGGCTATTATCCCTCCTCTGGTAAGCACCCGTGTGGCTTGTGATGGCTCAAAGCTTCCGTTTATTGCCATCCCTACTACTGCTGGTACGGGTTCTGAGTCCACCCACAATGCTGTGATGTATTATGAGGGTGCCAAGCAGACCGTAACTAACGATGGCGTGTTGCCTGATTATGCTGTACTAGAACCTTCTGTTTTGAAGACTTTACCGCTTTATCAGAAGAAATGCACCATGATGGATGCGCTTTGCCAAGGCATTGAGTCATGGTGGAGTGTGAACTCTACGGAAGAGAGCTATGAGTATAGCCGCAAGACCATTGAACTCATCATGGCTAACTGGAGGAAGTATATCTTTAAGAATGATGATGAAGCTGCAAAGCAGATTATGCTGGCTGCAAACTATGGCGGTCGTGCTATCAATATCACCCAGACTACAGCTGCCCATGCTTTCAGTTATAAGATTACTTCTCTTTATAAGTTGCCACATGGTTATGCAGTGGCTGTCTGCTTGCCGGAGATTTGGGAATATATGATATGGCACATGGATAAGTGCATTGATAGTCGTGGTCAAGAATACCTTACTGGTATATTTGCTCGTATTTCTATGGCAATGGGTTGTGATAGTCCCGAACAGGCAATTACTGAGTTTCGTCAGATGATGAAAGAAATGGATTTGAAGAATCCAGTGGCAAGAAACAGAGAAGAAGAATTGAATTTGCTTTCTACTTCGGTTAATCCTGTCAGGTTAAAGAATAATCCCGTGGCGCTGGAAAAAGGAGTTGTTTATCAATTGTATAGTCGAATTGTAAATTAGATTAGTTAATAATGAAACAGATACTTTTTATAGCTAATTCTTGTTTGCCAGTTACTGGTCCGGAAAATATCTGCAATGCTCGACAGCTTGCAGTACTTAGTCAAAGTGGGCAATTTAAAATCGATCTGGTAACAAGGCATGATAATACGACTTATTATCCACAAGATGATATCGATAAATATGGCATCAAGCTCAATTCCTTGCATTTTGTTGATGTTAATAATAAGATAAATATAAAAACAATATGGCAGCATTTTAGAGCATGGATGAAGTTTGGTGTAGTAGAGGCTGGTTATCATTGGGCTTATAAAGCTTTACCACTCTGTGAAAAGCTAGTAAAAGATAATAAGTATGATTATATCATTTCAAAAAATGCAAGTAGTTATATTTTAGCTTATTATCTGAAGAATAAATACGGTATAAAATGGATTGCATCATGGAATGACCCGTTTCCCGCATATTTATGGATTAAGCCGTATGGGCAAGGTAATAATCCTGAAAATGTGAAGAAGTGCAGGCGGATAGTAGAGATTATGAAAAAGGCAGACGAGTATGTCTATCCCAACCCTCGTCTTGCCAATTATGTAAATTCATACGTGCAGGCAAGTGAGAAATGCATTCATGTTGTTCCACACGTTATGACAAGTAAACCTAATGACTCAAGAAAAAGAGTGGAAGGTCCAATTAAACTCATTCATCCTGGTCAATGCAACGCTCCGAGATATGCACGAACTTTGCTTCAAGCCACGAAAGAACTTCTTGAAGAAAAGAGAATAAGTAAGGAAGACCTGTCCATTACCTTTATGGGAAAAACAAATCCCGATGAGATGGAAATGATAGCAAAAGACCCTCTTAAGGAAGTGGTTAATATGAGAGATCCGGTAGCGTATCATCAAAGTCTTAATGTGCTGAAGGAATATGATGTCGCTCTGATAATTGAAGCTGCATGTGAAGAAGGGATATTCCTCCCAACAAAGGTGTCTGATTTTATGATGGCAGGAATGCGTATGCTGGCTATATGCCCTCTTACAGGTGTGCAACATGATTTGTATGAACAGGGCTATATCTCGTATTTCGGAGATGTGACAGACGTTGAATCAATTAAAAAAGCCTTGCTGAAAATCGTAGATGATAGCAAAAAATCTGAGTGGGACGATTATAAGGTTAATGTTCCTGAAAGTTTTACTGCGGATTATACTGTTGAACAATTTATAAAACTATAATTATTCACGATATGTTTAAGTTTTCAGATAAAGAGTTGGAAGAAATTCACAGCCAACTTCTTGTTTTATTAAAGGCTTTTAGAGATGTGTGTGATGCTGAGGGAATCTGGTATTCCCTTGCTTTTGGAACAGTGCTTGGTGCTGTTCGACATAAAGGCTTTATCCCTTGGGACTCCGATGCAGACGTGTGTATAAAGCTAGAGGATGTGAATCGGTTTAGAGAAGCGTTTAGAAAGCACAAACCTAAGGGCATAATATTAAATGACTACGATAACTCTCCTCGCAATACCAAGTCGCATGATACATTGCAGTTTGAAGCGGATTCTGTGTTTGAAGACATGCATTTAGACGTTTATCCTCTCGTTGGAGCTCCATCCAACAAAGAAAAACAAGTGAAGGTATGGAAGAGAAATTACTTCATAGATAGATTCTTCAGGTCAAAGTATGTAAACCTCGCTGATTGTCTGGAAGAAAACAGGAAGAAGGTGTTCTTCGTTAAATTGATTGATAAATTAATCCCAGATAGTGTTATTAAAGCAAATATTCATAAACGGGAGAGAGAATTCAATGTGAATGAGACTGACTATTGGACTTGCTTAGCAGCTCCATATAAGCCGGTACCTAAGCAGAGTTGGAGCAGTGTTATTCTTATGCCATTTGAAGATACTGAATTCAATGTGCCAGGTGAATGGGACTTGTACCTAACTTCGCTATATGGCGACTATATGACACCAAGAAAATACTAAGATGAAAATATTGTTTATTGGGAGCCAGAAGAGTAATCACTCTAAAAAATGGGTGAACAATCTTGTGGCCAGAGGACATGAAGTGTTGCTGGTATACCAGCATGAATCATCTGACACTAGTGTGGAGTTTGATCCAAGAGTTAAGACGCACATGCTGAAACACGGGGGGTATAAAAGTTATATTCTTAATGTGCCTGAGCTCCGTAAAATATACAAGGAATATCAACCAGATGTGGTCAATGTTCATTATATGTCTGGATATGGATTGATGGCCACTTTGGCGGGTGCTAGACCTCTTGTCCTGAATTGCTATGGAAGTGACATATTTGTTGCTCCAAAGAAAAGTAAAGTGGTCAAATGGATTGTAAAAAAATTGCTTAATAGCGCAGATGCCGTTGCCGCAACCAGCAAAGCGATGGCAGCTGAGACGATGCGTATAATGGGGCCTGGGCATAAAGAAGTAACTGTTACACCATTTGGAGTTGATGTCAATCTCTTTAATAAAGATGACAATAGGAAATATAGTGAGAGACCAATAATAGGTATCATTAAGTATCTAAAGCCAGAATATAACATCCCCCTGCTTATTAAAGCTTTTGCCATTACAAAAGAAAAAGCTTCTGTTAAGCCTCTTTTGCATATATATGGAAGCGGCCCGCTAATAGATGAATTTATTGCATTATGCAAAAATTTAGGTATTTATGAGGATGTTACCTTCTTTGAAACTATCCCTAATCAAGAAGTACCAAAGGCATTGAACACAATGGATATTTTCGTGAATAGTTCTAATGTGGAGAGCTTTGGTGTTAATATAGTAGAAGCTATGGCTTGTGAACTCCCTGTTGTGGCTACTCCATGCCCGGGGCCTAAAGAGGTTATTGATAATGGAGTGACTGGCGTTGTTCTTAAAGATTGGGATCCTGAAGATCTTGCTGAGGAATTAATTAAGTTGGTTGAGAACCCAAATTTAAGAGTACAATACGGTAAGGCTGGCCGGGAAAAGGTGTTGAGGGAATATGATTGGAGTAAGAACGTTGAGACACTTATCAACATATATTATCAAGTTGCCAAAAAGTAGGTATGAGTACAGGAGAAAATGCCAATAGATTATTTGGACTTTTCAAATCGTTAAGCAATCCGCCTTTCTTTTTATATAGGATATGCCATTATCTGAACAGGTTCGTACCATTTAAACTGGCTTCTTATATATACAAAAGAAATAAGAATGATTACAAGCGCGAAAGCGTTTCGGATTATTTGCTGGATACGTTCGATGGTAGTGGCCAATCGGTGCATCCTGATATCGCCTATTTCAGAGAGCAGTATTGGCTTGCGGTTACTCCATATCCTTATGGAATGGAAGAATATGAAAATCCTTGTATATATCAAGGGGGTGACTTGAATCATTTAAAAGTGCCTAAATGCCCTATCGCGATACAACATAAACATACTCATGGTATCCACCTTTCAGATCCATGCTTTGCTATCAATAATGGAACCCTTTACTGTTATTACAGAGAGTCAGAAAGAAAAGGGAACTTAGAAGAACAAACTATCTGGGGTATTCAGTATTTGGAATCGACCAATTGTTGGAGCGAACCTGTTCTAATTTTGAATAGTGTTGATGACAAAATTCTTTCTCCTGCTATGTTGTTTAACGAAACGGGAGAACTGACGGTTTTTTATGTTTCATCTTTGAATGATAGATATTCACTGGTTTCTACTAAGGCTGTTGGCGTTATTAGTAATTTAATGGAACATCGCATTATTGGAGCACCGGATGATTACTATCTATGGCACATTGGTATTACAAAAGTAAAAGACATTCAAAAGGAGAATACAAATTCAAAACAACTTGCCGGTCTATTCTTATTTAAGTCAAATCAAGAAGGTGGTGGAATGAAATTGTATGAAACAAGTAATGATGGCGTAGACTCAGAGTGGAAAATTGTTAGAGAAGTTGAAATGCCAGAGGAAATAAAAGATATAGTAATATTCCCCTATAAATCTTGTTATATACCGAAACAGGAAGGAAATATCCTCCTGAGTTTTAGAGACAAAAAGAGTAGGAACAGAATGATTATATTAAACAATAAATTATAATAAAATGATTAACGTTGGAATTATCGGATGTGGCTTCGTAGGTGGAGCCCTCAAAGATTGGTTGGAGCACAATAACCCAGAGTGTAAACTTTTCATTAGCGACCCTCCCAAGGGTTATAATGATGACTTAAGCAATATTGATATTGCATTCTTGCAGATCCATGTCCCCACCGAGGATGACGGTACACAAGATTTGACTCTTATGAAGGAGCTAATCACCAAGCTCCCTGATGTACCTGTGTTTGTTCGTACCACTATACTCCCTGGTACCAGTGATCGTCTTTCAAAGGAAACCGGCCATAAGGTACACTATATGCCCGAATTCCTCACAGAGCGTACTCACATTGAGGACTTCAAGAAGCAGACAATGGTGTTCACTGGTGCACACGATTTGCTCACTAAAATCTTTGTGGGTAAGAAGTTCACCGTAATGTCACCTTTGGAAGCAGAATTGACCAAGTATATGCACAACGTGTTTGGAGCATACAAGGTAACATATTTCAATGCTTGCCGTGAGTACTGCGAGCAAATGGGTGCAGACTGGCGCAAGGTACATACTGGAGTTCTTTTGTCTGGTTACATCAATGATACACATACCTATGTTCCTGGACCTGATGGTAAATTTGGTTATGGTGGCAAGTGCTTCCCCAAGGATGTTAATGCTTTTGCAAAAATGACAGAGGGGACTCCTCTTGGAACTCTTTTGGAGCACCTCCATGAGCTGAATGTTCATTTCCGAGGAGTAGAAGAACATATCTAAACTATAAACGTAGTTACTAACAAAAATTCGATGACTTTATCAGTAATATGTCCGATATATAATGAAGAAAAATATATAGGACAATTCCTTGACTCCATCTTAAAGCAGGATTTTCCAAAGGATGATTTGGAAATCCTGTTGGTAGATGGAATGAGTAAAGACAAAACAAGAGAGGTCGTAAACAAATATGCGACTCAATATCCATTTATCAGACTTATTGATAATCCTGATAAAATTGTACCGTATGCAATGAACAGGGGTATTGATGCAGCCAAAGGCGACATCATTATACGCCTAGATGCACATGCCTCTTATCAGCCGGATTATTTCTCAGTTCTGGTAAATGGTCTAAAGCGGTTACATGCTGATAATGTCGGAACAGTCTGTAAGACGGATGTTCTGAACAAGACCCCAAAGACGCTTGCAATACGAGAAGTGTTGGGTAATAAGTTTGGTGTAGGTAACTCGACCTTTAGAACGGGAATAGACCATGAGCGGGAAGTTGAGACGGTACCTTTTGGTTGCTGGCCTAAAGAGGTGTTTGAGAAGTACGGCAAGTACGATGTGCGATTGGTGCGCAATCAGGATATTGAACTAAACAAGCGAATTCTTCGTGGCGGAGGTAAGATCTATATTCTCCCAGATACGTATTGCACCTATCTTGCCCGTGAGACATGGAAGGCCTTGGCAAAGAATAACTATGGTAACGGTAAGTGGAATATATTGACCGTGTATTACACCAAGTTATTCTCATCGTTATCTATACGACATTTTATTCCATTGCTCTTTGTGCTCTCGCTCATTGTACCGGTTCTATTGGCATTTGTTTGGTGGCCGTTTGCAATAGTTTCAGTGGCTTCATTGCTGGCATATACAGGTTTGTTATCTTTTATAAGTGCAAAGCTTGCAGTAGAGAAGCATTTGAACTTCTTTTATCTGTTGGGAACTTTCTTTGTCCTGCACTTCTCGTATGGTTGGGGAAGTCTTGTGGGAATTTTGAAGTTGCCGTTTGTGAAAAGATAGACCCTTGCGATAACCTTAAAAGTTCTTTTCGTTTAAACACGAATGGGTTCGAATAGACACGAATCTTCCATCAATGCATTCTTCGCGTTAGTAAAAGCTGGACTGTGGGCTGATACGACGGTTTATGATTCATGGTTAATGGTTAATGGTCCTGAGCAAGTTGATTGGGAGAAAGTATATCAATTGGCTGCAGAGCAATCAGTAATAGGGCTCGTTTTGGCGGGTATTGAGCATTCCAATGTAAAACCTCCCCAGGAGTTACTGTTGCAGTGGATAGGTGAGGTGCAGATACTGGAACAGCAGAACAAGGCTATGAATGAGTTCGTGGCTAAGTTGATTGAAAAGCTTCGCAAGGAAGATGTATATACTATATTAGTGAAAGGGCAGGGAATAGCACAATGCTATGATAAGCCTCTTTGGAGATGTAGCGGTGATGTTGACCTGTTCCTGAATAGTGACAACTATAATCGAGCTAAAGAATTGCTTGTACCAATAGCCACGGAAGTTGAAAGAGAGTATGTCAGAGAGAAGCATCTGGGCATGACTATCAGCGGCTTTGTGGTGGAACTGCATGGGACGTTGTATAGTGGTTTGTCATCAAAAATAGAAAAGGGACTTGATGAGATAAAAAAGGCTGTTTTCTATGAAGGAAAGGTTCGGTCGTGGATGAATGGCAGAACGCAGGTGTTTTTACCAAATGTGGACGAAGATGTGGTTTATGTGTTTACACACATGCTACAACATTTCTATAAGGAAGGATTAGGTTTGAGACAGGTTTGTGATTGGTGCAGATTATTATGGACATATAAGAATTCATTGAACCACGGTTTGCTGGAATCACGGATCCGGAAAATGGGGTTGATGAGCGAGTGGCAGGCCTATGGTGCCTTTGCTGTGAATTATTTGGGGATGCCATCGGAGGCAATGCCTATGTATTCGCCTGATAAGAAATGGAAGCGAAAGGCAGATAAGATATGTGCGTTAATCATGGAGGTTGGAAATATGGGACACAATAGGGATATGAGCTATTTTGAGAAATACCCTTATCTAATTCGAAAAGTGATATCTTTAGGTCGTAGATGCATTGACATATTCCGCCATTCGAGATTATTTCCGATAAACTCGTTGCGTATTTTCCCTAAAGTAATAATAAACGGATTGATTTCAGCCCAAAGAGGTGAATGATATTTGCACTTTGGGGAAACTGTGGCATTGGTGATTAAGTAAAATCAAGGGTATTTGATTATTTTGTTTTAAAGGAACAATGAAGTAATTACACTGAATCACTCTATAAGTACATTCCTGTAGAAGTTTTCGAAGGATTATTATCGATTTTATGCGTTGGAATACTTGCAATCGTATTGTTCGATAAACATAGCTGGAGAAAAGTAGTTGGTTTGCTTTTCGTAGAATATGTTTCCCTCATCTATTGTTCTACGGTGATATGTCGTATATGTTTCGGAGGACGTGGTTTTAACTTATCACCATTTTGGAGTTATGAGGCCATACTTAATGGAGATAAGGTCCTGCTCCCACAAAATATAATGAATGTCATAGTCTTTATACCTATTGGTATTCTATTATGTTTGTTGTTCAAAAAAGGGAAATGGTGGAAGGCGATAGGCCTAGGTTGTCTCATTTCGATTTCGATAGAAGTACTACATTATATCTTCAAAAGGGGATTTGGTGAAGTTGATGATGTGATACATAATACGCTGGGATGTGTTATTGGATATGGAATTTTTGTTATGTTGTCAAGATTTAAAGTGCTGTTTACGAAATCATACGAGTGATTACGCAGAAGAATAAGTACAACTAATAATGATATTGAAATATTGTTTTGATAGATTAATGGCACTGATAGGGTTGCTGGTACTTTGGCCAGTTCTGCTGATTGTGGCAATACTGGTGAAGATAAAGATGCCAGGAGGGCCTGCTTTCTTTGTACAGAAGAGGGTAGGTAAGGATGGGAAGTTGTTTGACTGTCATAAGTTCAGGACGATGACGGTGAAGCATAATGGCTCGATGGTTTCTGTAGCAGGAGATAGTCGTATTACTCCGTTTGGAGCGGTATTGCGTCACTATAAACTTGATGAACTGCCTGGACTATGGGATGTGCTGATTGGCAACATGTCCTTTGTTGGTCCGAGACCTGATGTGCCTGGATATGCTGACGCTTTGACGGGTGATGACAGAGAAGTGTTAAAGCTCCGCCCTGGTATCACAGGACCTGCTACTCTGAAGTATCGATTGGAAGATGAAATGATTTCCGAGTATGTTGCTCAGAGACAAGCTGCGGGTGATACACGACCAATGCAAGAAATTGCTACAGAGCATAATGATAAGGTAATCTATCCTGATAAGGTACGCATTAATCGATATTACCTGCACCATTACTCATTCATCAAGGATTTTCAGATGATATTGTGTACGGTGCTTGGGAAGAAGATGGAATATAATAATGAAATCATATAAAATATGGCAGAAAGAACAAGAATTTACCTTTGTTTAGCCCATATGAGCGACGAAGGATTAGAGCAGAAGTACATCAAAGAAGCATTTGATACGAACTGGGTGGTGCCGCTCGGCCCGAATGTGAACGGATTTGAAAAAGATTTAGAGGAGTTCGTTGGCCAAAATAAGCGTGTGGTAGCGCTGAGTGCTGGTACGGCTGCGGTGCATCTGGGCTTGTTGAACTGTGGTGTGAAGCCGGGGGATGAGGTGATTGTGCAGAGCTTTACGTTCTGTGCTTCTACGCATCCTGTGACTTATCTGGGGGCTACACCTGTGTTGGTGGATTCGGAGCCAGATACTTGGAATATGGATTCGGAGTTGCTGGAGGAGGCTATCAAGGATCGCATTGCTAAAACAGGGAAGAAGCCTGCAGCAATTGTGCCTGTGGCACTGTATGGTATGCCCTATAAGGCTGATCGTATCATGGAGATTGCGAATAAGTACGGAATCCCTGTGGTGGAGGATGCTGCTGAGGGCTTTGGCTCTCGCTACAAAGGACAGATGCTGGGCACTTTCGGTAAGTATGGTGTGCTGTCGTTCAATGGCAACAAGATGATTACCACCTCTGGCGGTGGTGCGCTTATCACAGAGGATGAAGACCACTGGCGCGAGATAATGATGTATGCTACTCAGTATCGTGAGAGTTATCCTTATTACCAGCACGAGAAGATAGGCTATAACTATCGTATGTCTAACATCTGTGCTGGTATTGGTCGTGGACAAATGACTGTGCTTGACCAGCACTTGAAGCACCATAAACACGTCCAAGCTCTCTACGAGGAGCTTTTGAAGGACGTGAAAGGTGTTCATGTGCATAGTCAACCTGATGTAAGATGTAAGATGTCTGATGGAAGAGAGATTCCTGTCTA
>JAEEGL011608235.1_pt1 | contig 11218 bp, 9 predicted proteins | sample 9134231 | NCBI WGS metagenome assembly JAEEGL01 (sample SAMN16246548, study PRJNA631951) | gut metagenome | biome: gut microbiome; feature: rumen; material: fiber-attached | host: Bos | place: Iran: Karaj | collected 2018-10
ATCTCCAAGGGTCTGGCCGAGCGCATCGGCATGGAGCTGGGCCGCTTAACCCACCGTTACGGCGAAGGCTGCGCCGAAAAGTACGTGGTGGACGTCAAATTCGACGACCACACCGCCGCCATCCAGATGGTGCTTGACGCGCTGGTGGACGCCGAGCACGGCGTCATCGCCGACGTGAAAGAGATCGAAGCGGTGGGCCATCGCGTGCTCCACGGCGGCGACAAGTTCACCAAGAGCTGCATAGTGGACGACGCCTGCAAGCAGGCCATCCGCGCCTGCTACCCCCTGGGACCCCTGCACAATCCCGCCAACCTGCAGGGCATACTGGCCTGCGAGAAGGTCATGCCCGGCACTCCCCAGGTGGCCGTGTTCGACACCGCCTTCCACCAGACCATGCCCCCCAAGGCGTTCATGTACGGCGTGCCCAAGAAGTATTACGACAAGCACGCGGTGCGCCGCTACGGCTTCCACGGCACCTCCCACCGCTACGTGTCCCAGAGGGCCGCGGAGCTGCTGGGCGAGAAGGGCTACAAGCACGACAAGATGATCATCGCCCACCTGGGCAACGGTTCCTCCTTAAGCGCGGTGGTGGACGGCAAGTGCGTGGACACCTCCATGGGCCTGACTCCCCTTGAGGGCGTGCTCATGGGCACCCGCAGCGGCAACGTTGACCCCGCCGTGGTCGAGTTCATCGCCAACCTCGAAAACCTGTCCGTCACCAACACCCTGACCATGCTCAACCGCGAAAGCGGACTGCTGGGCATCTCCGGCGTGTCTTCCGACATGCGCGATGTCAACACCGCCGCCGACGCGGGCAACGAGAACGCCAAGCTGGCGCTGGATATGTGGCAGTACGGCATCAAGAAGTATATCGGCGCCTACGCCGCCGCCATGGGCGGGCTGGACACCCTGATCTTCACCGCCGGCATCGGCGAGAACGACGCGCTGGGCCGCCAGAAGGTGTGCGAAGGCCTGGAGTTCCTGGGCATCAAGCTGGATCCCGAAGCCAACAAGGTCAGGGGCGAGGAGAAGCTGATCTCCGCTCCCGACAGCAAGGTGAGCGTGTGGGTAATCCCCACCAACGAGGAACTGGCCATCGCCATGGACACCCAGAGCCTGACTACCAAATAAACCGCATAAACGACCGTCCCGGCTGAAAACGCAGCCGGGACGGTTTTTGTTCTCCGCCCGATCCGCGCGTCAAAATGTAGACTTTATTTCCCGTATGTGTTATCATATGGAACAAAGTTCGCGCCCGGCGACAGCCTTTTTTCCACGGAGGTGCGCTCAAATGCTGAAAAAACGGGTATTCGAGATAATAAACAAAGCTGAGGAGGACGACATATTGAGCCGTCTGTTCGACGGCACGATAATGACCCTGATACTGCTGAGCATCCTTTCCATAATACTGGAATCGTTCAAGGGCATCGCGGAAAGCTACGCCGCGGTGTTCAAGGTGTTCGAATACGTATCCGTCGCTGTCTTCACGCTGGAATACCTGCTCAGGATCTGGACGGCGGACCTGCTGTACCCGGAAGCAAAGCACCCCCGCTTAAAGTACATGCGCTCCTTCATGGCGATAGTGGACCTGGCGGCGATACTGCCCTTCTTTATCCCGTTCATATCCATAGACCTGAGGTTCCTGCGCATGATAAGGCTGCTGAGGCTGCTTAGGCTGCTCAGGATCCTTAAGCTGGGCAGGTACTTTGACGCGCTCACCATAGTTGTCAAAGTCATCAAAAAGTCCGCCTCGCAGCTCGTGATATCCATAATCATCTGCTTTTTCGTGATGCTGTTCTCGGCGATAATCATGTACACCGTGGAAAACCCCGTGCAGCCGGAAGCGTTCCCCAACGTGATCAGCGCCCTGTGGTGGGCCATCTGCACGCTCACCACCGTGGGCTACGGCGACGTCTACCCCATCACCCACACCGGGCGGCTGTTCGCCTCGGTGATCGCGCTGCTGGGCATAGGCATAATTGCCATACCCACCGGCATACTGGCGGCGGGCTTTTCCTCCGTGATAAACGAGCGCGCGGAAAACGGCGACGGCAAAGCAGACGAAGACGCAAAGCGCTACTGCCCCTACTGCGGACACAAGCTGGACGAATGACGCTTGGCGCGGAAAGGAACGCATGATATGAAGCACTACGATATCGCCGCCTACGTCTGGCCCGCCTACACCGGGGACGAAAAGCGCACCCGCATCTTCTGGCCCGACGGCATCGGCGAATGGCAGTCGGTCAAAAGCGCCGAAAAGAAGTTCCCGGGCCATCTGTGGCCCCGCAAGCCCCTGTGGGGTTACGTGAACGAAGCCGACCCGGGCGTGATGGAGATGGAGATAGACGCCGCCGTCAGTCACGGCGTGAACGTGTTCATATACGACTGGTACTGGTACGACCGCCGGCCCTTCCTGGAAAACTGCCTGAATGACGGCTTCCTTAAGGCAAAAAACAGCGGGAAAATGAAGTTCTACCTGATGTGGGCCAACCACGACGCGGGCGTGCTGTGGGACAAGCGCAATTCCCGCGATCTGGAAACCGTGGTGTGGCAGGGCTCGGTGGACCGCGCCGAATTCGAGCGCGCCATGAGCCGGGTGATCGAAAAGTACTTTAAACTGCCCAATTACTACACCATAGACGGCAAGCCCGTGTTCATGATCTACGACGTGCCGAAACTGGCGGCAGGTCTGGGCGGCGCAGAGGCCACCAAAGCCGCGCTTGACTGGTTCAGGGAGGCGTGCGTAAAGGCGGGTCTGCCCGGAGTGCACCTGCAGTTCACAATGTGGAACAGTTCATTCACCAACTTAAGCGGCGCGGACGGCTCCAGAAACGTGCCCACGGAAGCCTTCGGCGACGTCGGCTTCGACAGCTGCTCCCACTATCAGTACGTGCATTTTACCGACATCGACCGGGACTACTCAGACGTGCTCAGGGATGTGGAAAAGGAATGGAAGCGGCTAAGCGAGACCCTGCCCTTCCCCTACTTCCCCCACGTGAGCGTAGGCTGGGACAACAACCCCCGCTTTATCGACTTCCGCCCCGGGATACTCAAAAACTGCACGCCTCAGAACATCGAAAAGGCGCTGCGCCTGGCCAAAGCCTACGCGGACAGCCACCCCGGACAGCCTCCGCTCATCACGGTCAACAGCTGGAACGAGTGGACGGAAAGCAGTTATCTGGAGCCGGACGACCTGTACGGCTACGGCTACCTTGACGCCATACGCCGGGTGTTCAAAACACAGACAGACTGATATAAAACGGGAGCGGGCCTTTCGGTCCACTCCTTCCGTATTCGCGGCGGAGGGTCATTTGTCCTCTTTTTCCCCGTCCTTCTCCGCGTCTTGGTTCATATAGCGCGCGCGGTTGAACCTGTCGTTCAGGTCCACCAGGTTCTCAAAGCCGTGATCCGGCAGCCCGTCGCCCTCGCCCTTTTTTGCGCGGCGGCGGGAAATCACGTAGCCTATCGCTCCCAGCACGACGAACACCGCCAGGAATATCGCCATTATCTTGCCGAACATGTATCGTACCTCCTAATACAGTTTCACAAATTTCGCCAGTTCTATAGCAGCCGCTCTGTCACAGTATACGACTATGACATACCGCATATGCTGTAAATCCTATATCTTTAGCGCTTAAAATGTCAATCTCCCCAATATGGTCCAAAACGGTCAGCGAAAGGTACCAGCATGAATCCCAGGTCCTGCTTGCTCATGGGCTCGCACTTCGTACAAAATGGAATACGCGTGCTCCAATAGTAAAAGAACAATCCCGATGCGATTGCCAAACCGCATATTGCGGCGTTTACCTTCTGTTTTTTCTCGATCGCTCCGGTCAGCAGAAAAATACCGCCGACAACGCATGCTATTCCGACAATTCCGGTAAGACTGGAATCAAAGTGCGCCTGATAATGCATGACTTCCCAGTAAAACATAGCAGCAGGCAGCGCTGTCATTAGTATGGGGACCGCCCATTTTGCGACTGTGCCGAGTATCTTTTTCATTTGGCGTTGCTTTGTTCCCCAAAAGCCCGGCAATCGTATGCCGGGCTTGGGTTTTCAGGTATTCGTTTGTTCGCTGTTTACTTGATGAACTTCCTGTACAGCCACACCACCAGGCAGGAGCCCGCGATGGACAGGATGATGCTCATCACCCAGCCGCCGCCGATGCCTATCAGGCTGCCCAGGAAGCCGCCCACAAGACCGCCCACCAGGCCCAGGATCACATTGAGCACGATGTTGTCGCTCTTGCCCTTCATCAGTTTATTGGCGGCAAAACCGCTTACGCCGCCTATCACCAGCGCTACCAGCAGTTTGATCAACATATCTTATATTCCTCGTTTCTCTCTTATTCGGATCCGGACGGCCGAAAAGACCGCCTGTTTCCGATAATATTGTATGACTTTGCTCCCGCCCTGTCAAGTGAGGGCCTTCTCCCTGTCCTATTTCACGTTTCCGCCCAGCACCGCCGTCTTGTTCGGGCTGGAGCGGCGCTGCATGTCGGGATAGCGGCGCTCTATGGCCGCCAGGGCGATCTCGGCGTCCTCGTCCACTTCCTCCGGCGTATGCGCGCCCACGGTCACCATGTCGCAGGGGCGCAGCGTGGCAAAGGAGAACGACAGCCCCACATAGGGCGACACGCGGCCCGCCGCCATGGCTTTTATGGTCATTACGGGTTTTTTCGCGTTTTCGATTATGGCGCGCACGCCCTCCACCTCCACCTGCATAAGGAAACCCGCGCAGTTGTATATCTGTATGTAGGTCTGCACGTCGTATTCGTTTGCGTCGGAATACAGTATGAGTTCGGGCATGTGGGCGGACAGGCCCGGGACCATGCCGTGCTGGCGGATCATGTCCAGATAGTCGGGCAGGCGGTCCATGGTGCCTTTGAGCTTGCTTACCAGCTGTTCGGCGGAGCTGTGGTGGATAAGGCATATCTCGGAGCCGTTTTTGGCGCACTCGGCGATCACCCTTTCCGCCTCCCGGCGGGACGCGGCGCTGTCCGCCACGTCGATTATGGGCGTGTCGATCTTTATTATATGCCTGCCCGTGGCCTGCTCGGCCTCCTTTATGCCGGTCAGGAGCGCGTCGTGGCCGCTGAAAGGCGCCATCATGGCGTCTATGCCCCAGCTTAAGTACGCCTCGACCATTCTCCTGAACGGGGCAGGCTCCGAAAAGCGGCTCTGTATCATATGGTCCGCCGAAGTCGTGGTATGGCTCCAGCCCAGCATCCAGTTCGTGCCCATCAGCATGCGCGGTAAAGATATGTTTTCCACCATGGTCCTCGGAAACAGATTCGGCATAGTATCCCCTCCTGTGCGGCGTTCTGAACGGATTATACTTTATTGCGGCTGTTTTTTGCAATAAGTCCCGCCGTTTTTGGGCTTTTATGCCCCCCGCCGAGGAAGAAATATGGGCCCTGGCGTATTGTGCGCGCGCTCCCGATATGTTAGAATATGTGCGGATGCAAGCATATATTTAAGCACCGGGGGGGTCAAACAGATGGAACAGCGCCGGTACTGCGCCTTTATAAGCTACAGGCACTACACTCCCGACAAGGAGATCGCCCAGCGCCTGCACACCCTTATCGAAACCTACTCCATCCCCTCCGCCCTGCGGGGAGATACCGGGCTCAAGCACCCCGGCAACGTGTTCCGCGACCAGGAGGAACTGCCCCTGTCCCCGAACCTGGGCAAGGATATAGAGACCGCGCTGGACAACAGCGACTGGCTCATCTGCGTGTGCTCGCCCAGATACCTGGAAAGCCGCTGGTGCATGCGGGAGCTGGAGTATTTCATCGAGCACCGGGGCCGCGACCGGGTGCTGGCGGTGCTGGCGGAAGGCGAGCCACAGGACGCCTTTCCCGCCCTGCTGTGCAAGGGAAAGGACGCGCAGGGCAACGAAATCGACATAGAGCCCCTCGCCGCGGACGTCAGGAGCGCCACGCTCAGGGGCAGCCTCAAAAAGCTGAAAAAAGAGAAGCTGCGCATACTCGCCCCCATGCTGGGCACCACCTTCGATGGCCTGTACATGCGCCAGAAGCGGCGCGTGCGGCGCAACGCGGCGGCAGTCGCCTGCGCGGCGCTCGTGGCCGCGGGAGGCATATTCGGCTATCTGTCATACCAGAAATACAGGCTGGAGGCGGAGCGCGTCGCTTCCGTAAAAAACGAGTACGACCTGCTTATCGAACAGGCTTCTTCCGCAGTGACCGACGGCAGAAAGGCCTTTGCCCGGGACGTGCTGCTCAAGGCGCGGGAGCTCTCGGATTCCATAGGCGGATACCGGGAGGAACCCCTCGTCTCCCTGCTGGAACAGGCGTGCTACGCGGGCAGCCTGTCCCCGGAAGTCAAGCTCGATTCGGCGGTGGACTATTTCGCGGTGAGCGCCAAGCGCGCCACGCAGTTCTTCTCCCCCGACGGCACGAAGGTGCTCATCCCCTCTTCGGGCTATGTACTGGACTGCTGCGACGCCGCCACGGGCAGGCTGCTGTGGAGCTCCTCCTTTAGCGAGCTGATCACTTCCGCCCGCTGGAAGGAAGACTCCTCCCGGGTGGTGGTCACCTCCCACATGGGTCACCTGGTGCGCCTGATCGACGCCGGGACCGGCAAAACGATAAACGACCTGGACAACATAAGCTGGGTCAGCACCGCGTGTTTCCACGGGGACGACGTGCTGGCGGTGTTCGAGCAGGGTTTCCTGATCTGGGACACCGTGAACGACCCGGACGCCGAAAAGATGCTGTGGTACAAGACCGAAAGGTCCTACCAGGGCAGCAGCGGGCTCGCGTTCGGGGACAAATATCTTGTGAGATTCGATTCCGAGGGCTTCGACATAGTCAACACCGACGGCCCCATTTTCGTTTACATGCTGGAGACTCCGTATAAGGTCATAAACGGCTACGCTCTGTCACCGGACGGCAAAAAGCTGTTCGTGCACCAGTTTAAGGACGTGTTCGTGTGCGACATAGAGACCGACGAGATACTCTGGCAGGTCAGCCGCGAAAAAGCCGTCCAGCACGTGGACGAAATTCCCGAAAGCATGGGCGAGCCTCCGGTGTGGGCGGGCAATTATATTTTCGACAACGAGCGCACGGACGCCAGTGACTACCTGGGCTACACAGGCGTGGTGTACGACGCCGGCACCGGCGAGATCCTCTACACGCTCGAAAACACCTTCTGCGCCGCGGCGACCCCGGACGGCAGGTACTTCCTGTGCGGCGACGGCGTGCACGACGCGGCGACGGGCGAACTGGTGCTTTCGTCAGTAAGCTACCTTTACGCTGCCGATCCCGCGGGGGAACGCTACCTGTCCTCCGGCTACATACTTACCGGCATGGGCAGCGGCACCCAGTACGTTCAGGACGCGTACGACGGCAGCCTGTATTTCGAGCGCAACGACATGCACCGGGTGATATCGCCCGACGACATGTACTCTGTGATCAACGAAGTAAACGGCCCCGGCTTTACGGTCTTAAAGATGGACGGCACCAATTGGCAGTACAAGGTCAGGGACTTTACCCCCGGCTACCGGATCAACTTTTCCCCGGACAGCCGCCTGGTGGCGTTAAGCAGCGCCTACAACGCGATCGCCGTGTATGAGCTGGCTGATGGCGAAAGGGTGTACCTGTCCGACGAATGGAGCTTTAAGTGCGAAGTGGACGGCTTCACCTTCAGCAGCGACAGCCGCTTCCTGATGTGCGCCAACAAGGAAAAGGACCTGTTCATAGTGGCGGACATGAAGACCGGGCAGACCCTGTACCGGCTGTGCGCCGACCGGCCCGTCAGGGAATGGGGCTTTGACGAAAAAACGGACGACGCGGTCGTGCTTTACGAGGACGGCAGCGCCCTGATCGGGAACATCTTTACTTCTGCGGAGGAAGTGCTTTCCTACGCAAGACAGCTCAGCGCGGAAAAATAAACAGGCGGGGAGACGGAATATGGGATACACAGCTTTTGCAGCCATGCGCGCGCGCAACAAAAAACTCCTGGGCAAAGACCTGGGCCCCAGGCAGCCCTATCTGGCCAGAGGCGCCCGCACGGGCACGGACCTTAAAAGCGCGGCGCTCAGGTTCCTGCACGAAAGATGCGAGGGCCTGAGGTTCGACCCGGCAATGACCAAACTTGAAGAAGAGCAGGGCAGATATCTGGGCACGGGCATACGCCCCGACCAGGTGCCCTTCAACATGCAGAAGGACACGGACCGGCTGTGCCTGGAAAGGGAACTTGAAAAGTTCATCGACTCAGGCGTAGCAGAGGACGCCTACACCGTGTATTACTCCTGGCTGGAGATGTTCATGGGCGAATACTGCCGCAGCCAGAAGATGGTGGAGCTCTTGAGCGAGTTCGAGTCCAACGCCAGCTCCCTGCTGATTAAGCACCGTGACCATTACTCCCACTCCGTGTACGTGTTCGCCCTGGGTCTGGCCATATACGAGACCAATCCCCTGTTCCGTGACACGTTCAACGCCTTTTACGACTTGGGCGGCGCCGAAAACGAACACAAAGCGGCGGCGTTCTTCCTGGAGTACTGGGGCTTCACCAGCCTGTTCCACGACATAGGCTACCCCTTCGAGATACCCTTCGAGCAGATACTCGCGTACTTCGAAGTGGACCGCAAACAGCGGGGACCCGGCAGCCTGTACATCGCCTACCGCGACCTTGAGTGCCTTACCGATATAAGCCCGGACGCCCGCGAGGCGCTCAAAAACCTGTTCGGGAGGGATTTTGCTTCCGTGCCCGAGCTGCTGGCCTGGGGCATCCAGAACACCCTTGGCAAAGCTTACGGCATAAACGAAGAAAAAATGGCCGAGACCATAAAGACCAAGCCCACCGACCCCGACAAATTCGGCTACTTCATGGACCACGGTTTCTTCAGCGCCGCGCGCCTGTTCCAGGAGCTGGCGGGCGTGCTGGGCAGCAGGCGCCTGACCAAAGCCCATCTGGACGCCCTGACCGCCATAATGCTGCACAACAGCCTGTTCAAGTTCGCCATAGCGTTCTATAAATCCCCGGAGCGCAAGCCGCCCCTCAAAGCCTCGCTGCATCCCCTGGCGTTCCTGCTGATGCTGTGCGACGAGCTCCAGTGCTGGGACCGCACCGCCTACGGGCGTTCCTCCCGCACCGAACTCCACCCCATGGGCGCTTACATCGACTTTGGCGGCGGGCGCATAAACGCCACCTATATCTACGACCGGGAGGAGAAGCCCAAGATCGACGCGTTCTCCCGCGCCTATACCGCCTGGGAAGAAGGCGGCAGGCAGGGCAAGCCTCCCCGCCTTAAGGCTTTCAGCGACATGGCAGAAAAGGAGCAGCGCTTCAAGACCGACATAGAAAAGATCGTGGACCTCAAGGATATCCCCTTCACGGTCGGCGTCGCTCTCAAAAAAGCTGACAGGTCCGCCAAGCACACTTTCCTGTCCGTGAGCAGCTTTTTGCACATGTACGACTTCGCCGTGGCGCTCAACGCCCGCTACAGCTACCAGGGCAGGGAGGAATCCGTGCCCCCGGAGACCCTGGAAGCGGAGTTCGACAGCATGTCCCTGGAATACAAACTGAGCAACATAAACCAGGTCAAGAGCTTTGCCCGCTACCTGAACGCGCTGGGCTGCTTCTACACCGACCGCCCCGTGGACTACGAGCTGCTGGAAAGGTTCACAAAGGCGCAGATAGACGTGTTCGCGCCCATGGAGCACGAGCGCTGGGTCAAGCAGCACAAAGCCATGGGCTGGACCCGGGGCGACGAATACCTGACCGCCCCCTGCGTAAAGGGCGATCCCGACGCGCAGAAAGCCCTGCGCGAGCAGACGCGCCGCCACATACTGTGCATGGACGGCTGGAAAAACGAAAAGGAGATCCTCGCCCATTACGAAAGCCTCTCCGCCGACGAGCAGGGCAAGGACTGGAAGCCCTTCAACAGCATGCTCAAGCTCCTCAAGAAGTTCGAGGGCGTCAGGATATACAAGCTGTAAAATGCCCCGGTTTTCCCCCTTCTTTCAGGAAGGGGGTTTATTCTTGACCCCCATGGAGATATTTGGTATAATATACGCTGAGGGAGGTGAAGAATCGTGCCCGAAATCGTTATTATCATTGCCTGCCTGGCGGTAGGCGCGGGGCTTATCGCCCTTGAAGCGATCACGCCGGGGCTGGGACTGCCCGGTCTTACGGGAGCGTCGCTTCTGGCTGTAGGCACCTGGCTTATGTGGAGGAATTACGGCGTGACCGGCGGACTGATCACCCTGCTGGCGTCTTTGGCGGTGGCATCCTGCGCGGTAGCCCTGTCCCTTAAGAGCGCCGCCAGCGGACGATTGAGCAAGTCCCGCATAATCCTCGGGGAATCCACCCCGGTCCCGGATATCAATAAAGAAGAATCCCTGGTGGGCCAGGAAGGCGAAGCGCTCACGCCGCTCAACCCCGTAGGCGATGCGCTGATAGGCGGCAAACGCCTGGAAGTGCTGTCCGAGGGCGGCTATATCCCCAAGGGCGCCCGGGTCACCGTGCTGAGGACCGAGGGCAAAAAGCTCACAGTAAAACCGGCTGAGGCCGAGAAATAACGGAGGTATCAAATGCCTGAACTTATCATCATCCTTATAGTCGTCATCTTTGTATTCATACTGCTCTTCCTGCGCTACGTGCCCCTGGGGCTGTGGATCACCGCCCGGGCGTCCGGCGCGCCGGTCAAGATCAGCTCCCTGGTGGGCATGCGCTTCCGCCGCATCTCTCCCCAGAAGATCGTGAACGCCTACATCAAGGCCTGCAAAGCCGGCCTGGACGTGACCACCGACATGCTGGAGACCCATTACCTGGCGGGCGGTAACGTGGAAAGGGTCATAAACGCCCTGATCTCCGCCAAGCAGGCCTCCATCGACCTGTCCTTCACCACCGCCTGCGCCATAGACCTTGCGGGCCGCGACGTACTGCAGGCCGTGCAGATGAGCGTACTGCCCAAGGTCATCGAAACGCCTCCCGTAGCCGCCATCGCCAAGGACGGCATCGAGCTGCGCGCCAAAGCCCGTGTCACCGTGCGCACCAACATCGAGCGCCTGGTGGGCGGCGCCGGCGAGGAGACCATCATCGCCCGTGTCGGCGAAGGCATCGTCACCACCATCGGTTCTTCCGCCACCCACAAGGCCGTGCTGGAGAACCCCGATTCCATTTCCCAGACCGTGCTGGAAAAGGGCCTGGATAAGGGCACCGCTTACGAGATCCTGTCCATTGATATCGCC
>JAEEGL011703049.1_pt1 | contig 11218 bp, 12 predicted proteins | sample 9134231 | NCBI WGS metagenome assembly JAEEGL01 (sample SAMN16246548, study PRJNA631951) | gut metagenome | biome: gut microbiome; feature: rumen; material: fiber-attached | host: Bos | place: Iran: Karaj | collected 2018-10
ATTTTGTCTATGCTATAATAAAAGTAGAAAGGAAAAGGGTGGAGTGAATAGTAGCACTGATTCTAATGTAAAGTCATATCACAGATTAGACAGCATCGAGGAAACCAAAGATTTTGTCGCGATGTTGAAACGCGATAATCTAGCACAAGATATAACTCCTGAAGCCCCATATTGCATGTGGTCGCTTGCGCTAAGTGATCAAGAAAATGGTTTTGTAGATTATAATTCATTGGGCGTAAATATAGCTGATTTTAGAAGAGGCGCAGAACAAATTGCAATGCCTTTTACATTGATTACGCCATTATATGCCTGGACGGTTTTGCAAAAGATTAAGGATCTTAAAATTATTTCAGAATATAAGAAAACTAACTACGAAGAATATGATTTTAATAAAGTAGATTCCGTTAATTTAGCTTTAGGGCAAAAACATGTTAGTGTAAATATTTTTGAAAAAACCTTAGGGTCTACACGCATAGTTGGTGTTGCGGAAAATAATTTTGGTATATATCGAGATATTTCTGACGGATCAGATCAAGCCTTATATCAATCTGTCATACTCGGTTTTGGCGGTTATGTAGGATTGAAACTAGTAGGCGTCAAACCATCGGTTATCCAACTCGTTAATGCTGCTAGTTGTTTTGCGGCGCTGGCGCGCTTAGATGAGCTCATTCAGAATGGCATGAATTTTTATGAAGCGATGGTTTATACGCGTAAACATACTATTTTTTCGTCATTTGAGCCCGCCGATAAGATTGTATTTTCGCGTGATCAATTCTTGTATTATGTAATTCCTAATTTGAAATCTGAGAAATTAAAGCAGTGGCTAATGAATAATTTCCAAAATGATTTAGATCTAAGAGAATTATGCATAGAAATGTCTGAATTAAAGATTAGCCCAAATAAAGTTTTGGTTGATAGTCTTAACGATTGGAAGCTAGTTTCTAATGGGGTTAACTTTAAAAGTTGGTTGCCGGATGATGTCTATAGTTTTTATAAGGAGAAGGATCTTATAGATCAATTTGAGCTAAGGAAAGATGGCGCCGGAGAAAGAATTGAAGAAATTTTAGCCGAAGATATTAAAAAGCTAAAAAATGATGCAAGGATGGAATTGAATACGGTCTTAAATCATCATTTAGATCAGAAAGGTTTACCAATTGCTTTAGCTAATGACTCAATTTTAATTAGCGCGGTTGACTGTTTTAACCACTTTAGCCAGATTGAACTATTATTTGATGATTCGGAAAGGTTGGGTGATATGCTTGAGGCGCATAATGCTCATCTGATTTTATGTGGCGGAACTGATTTGGGGGATGTAAAAAAGAATGAGACTCTAAGAAATGTTTTAAGTACTGTTGAAGTGAATCCCGTTTTACATCAACGAATGCACTATATCATCGATGCCGATGAGTTACTAATTAAGAAACTCCTGGCCGGTTCGGATATAATACTGAATCTGGATGAAAACGAATATAATTCTTTTGATAATGATTGGATGAGAGCAATTATCAACATGAATATATTAGTCACTACCACTGATAATGATTTGATTGATAGTAGAGATGATGCGTGTTTAACGGTAGTGGGAGAAAGCAAAGAGGAAGAGGTAGAATCCTTATATTTACAGTTGGAAACAGCCTTATCTGCCTGCGTAAGTGACTTTGATATTGAATACTGGTGTCACCATGGCCTAGATGAGTTTATGGCTATTTCTTCTTGTACTCGCATGATAAGGGACTATTTGCAATATGTTTTTTGACATGCTAAGATATTGACAAGATCCGGAAGGATTATTTTTTAAGGAGTAAAATATGGCAAATATTACAAGAATCAAGGCTGGTAGTCAGAAGAAAGATAAGAAATCTGACAAAAATGCTGAAACAAAAAAGGCCGAGAAAAAGCAAGAGACTAAACCTGTCACAAAAGAAACTAAAGAAAAATTGAGCCGCAAAGAAAAGAAGGCAGAGAAAAAAGCAAGAAAAGCTGAAAAAAAGGCCAATAAAGAGGTCGGCTATTTCCGTGGGGCTTGGCAAGAGCTACGCCAGGTGCGTTGGCCAAGTCGCAAAGATACTTGGAAAATGACTCTATCTGTTATTGTTTACGTATTAATATTCGCTGGTATTATTATGGTTCTTGACTGGATTTTCCAAGCGATTTCTAAACTGGTGATTGGAGCGTAAGATGGCAGTAAACAGATATGATGGAACTAGATCTTGGTATGCGATTAGTACCTACTCTGGTTATGAAGATAAAGTAGCTGATTCTATCAAGCAACGTGTTGGTACGATTGATTTTAAGAATAAAATCTTTGATGCCGTTGTGCCAAAGGAGAAGCAAATTGAAATAAAAAACGGCAAACGTAAGATAGTTGATAAGAAAATTTTCCAAGGCTATGTATTGGTAGAGATGAAGCTGTCTGATGAAACATGGTATATCGTTAGAAATACTCCCGGCGTTACAGGTTTTGTAGGCACTGGCACTCAGCCAACTCCAGTTTCGGAACGTGAAATGCAAAAGATCCGTAAGCGTATGGGCGTTGAGGATCCTAAATTTAAGATGAATTATGATGTTGGTGAAGTAGTCTCTATCGTTGATGGAGCGTTTAAGGGCTTCGAAGGCTCTATTGCAGAGATTGACGCAAGTAAGGGCAAACTTAAAGTCATGGTGTCTATGTTCGGACGAGATACTGCTGTTGAATTAGACGCTTTGCAAGTTAAAAAACTGCAATAATTCTACAAAAAACAGGTCAATGGTCGACCTGTTTTTTTGTTCTAATTTATACTTTCATGATTTCAGATTCTTTTTGTTTAAATAGCTCATCGATTTGTGTATTGTATTCTTTTGTCATCTCGTCTACTTTTGCCTCAGCTTTACGCTGTTCGTCTTGAGGAAGCTCAAGGTTTTTGATTTCCTTGCGCGCATCATCGCGCACTTTGCGGATAGCAATCTTTGCGTTTTCTACTTTTGCACTGGTAGTTTTGACAATTTCACGACGGCGCTCCTCAGTAAGTGGAGGAATAGGCACTCTAATGACTTTGCCGTCATCGCTAGGATTTAAGCCGAGAGTTTGATCCGCACGAATAGCATCAGAAATAGCCTTAATATTATTAGCGTCATATGGTTGAACTACTAACATGGTACCGCCAGAGACGGTAATGTTAGCAATTTGGTTGATAGGCATACATTGTCCGTAAGTTTCTGCCTGAACAGAGTTCAACATATCTGGGTGAGCGCGTCCGGTGCGAACTTTATTTAGTTCACTAGTAAAATGATCCAAAACCGTGGACATCTTTAGTTTAATGTTGTTAGCATTGAACATATTTTTTCAAACTCCTCTTGATTTTTAAATTTTAGAGTAAGGTTACCAGCACCTTTTGTGTTGGTGTGAACTTTAACTTTAAGACCGGTAGATGCTTCGATGCTTTTGATTTTTTTATCAAAAGCAGCATCTAATGCCTTGCGTTCTTCCTTGTCGGTAACCTTGCGTGCTGCTTTTATTTTTACCATATATTGTTCAACTTTTCGAGAGGGCCAGTGTTCTTCAATGATTTTTGGCAATACAGCGTCAATTTCTGCTTCCGTAGCATTAATGAGTGGACGCATTTGCCCTTCTGTAAGCTTGTGTTTTAACATAAGATGCTTTGCTTTATCTGGCAAATTTAATAAACGCATAGTATTAATGACCGCGGTTTTGCTTTTGCCGATCTTTTTTGCAACTTCTTCATCTTCAAGATTAAATTGCTCTTTAAGCTTATAGTAAGCCGTGGCTATTTCTATTGCATTTAAATCTTCACGCTGTACGTTTTCGATCAATTCTAATTCGAGACGATTCTGTGCATCAATACTACGGACAATAGCTGGGATAGTATCTTTTCCTGCTATTTTACTAGCTCGCCAACGGCGTTCACCAGTAACGATTTTGTATTTTTTGCCTTCTTTAGTAACAACAATCGGCTGGAGTACACCGTGTTCTTTTATAGAGTCTGCCAATGCTTCAAGTTGCTCATCATCAAAATGCCTTCTTGGCTGGTCTGGATCTGGAATAATATCTGATAATTTTATTTTTTTATATTCACTATCCTTGCGATCTAGATCGGCCGTAGGATCGAACTCTTTAAGCTCTGTAGGTATTAATGACTCGAAGTCTCTGCCTAAACCAAATTTACTCATTTTGTGCGCTCCAATATTTCTTGTGTTAATTGTTTGTAGGCTTTTGCGCCTCTGCTAAATGCATCATATTTCCCAATTGGCGCCCCATGACTAGGCGCTTCGGCTAAACGAATATTGCGAGGGATTGTAGTTTTGAATACTAGTTCTTTGAAGTATTTTTTAATCTCTGCTAGGACCTGAGAGCTGAGAGAAGTACGTTTGTCGTACATAGTAGCAAGTACGCCTAGAATACGAAGCTCGGGGTTGGCAACTTTCTTTACTAGTTTCATCGTTTCTAGCAATTGAGCAACGCCTTCCAGAGCATAGAACTCGGTTTGTACGGGTAGCAAAATATAGTCTGCAGTAATCATACTATTAACTGTTAAAAGACTTAAGCTAGGCGGAGAGTCAATGATAATGTAATCGTAATTATCAGAAATTGACTTAATAGCTGACCTTAAGAGAATGAAACGATTTTGCGCATTAGCAATTTTTACTTCTATATCTGCTAGCTGCGGAGTGGATGGAATTAAACTGAGGTGTTTAAAGTCTGTTTTATAAATTGCCTGATTAGCATCAACTGTACCTAAGAGGACATCAGAAATAGTATAGGTTAGATCATCTTTTGAAATGCCCAAACCAGAGCTGGCATTTCCCTGTGGATCAAAATCAATAAGAAGCGTACGCTTTCCTGCTTTTGCAAGATAAAACGCAATATTAATTGACGTCGTAGTCTTGCCAACACCTCCTTTTTGGTTGGTAACAGTAATTACCTTAGACATAAGAATATTATATCATAACGATTAGTCTTCTAACGTATAGTGCGTAATGAGTTCTGGAAGAGGACATTCGAGAAGAATTATGCTGTCTGGCTCGGCATTTTCTTTGATATATTTTATTGCTTCAATTTCGGTTTTGAAGTTGTGAAAGATACCGTTTTCGGGCACGCTAATGTCTGGATCAATGATAACAATACTATGAATTAGATCTGGATCGTAAGGTACTTTGCGACGTATGTTTTTAATTACAACAATACGCGATGCTGCTGGAAGCATAGAAATAGTATGAATTCCATTTTTAATTGATATGCTTGATAAGTCGGCAGAGTCGTCAATAATCGTGGAGCCATTCGGTCCTTCTGCAGGTGACATGCGGCCGCGCAAAGGCCTTAAACTTTCTATGGCTTTTATAATGTCTTCCCGCGGGATTTTAAAGCTACGTGCGATACCGGCCGCTAATGACACGGGGCGGAGATTATGCTCACCTAATAGATGCACAAAGACCGCAATGCGATCATCTTCGGGATCGACGAAAGAACCCTTAAACCCATGTAGAGAAGAATCTTGGTTCTCAAAGTAAAAATTAGCTGGTCTTTCGTCGCCATATGTGAAGCTGTTTTGATGCTGGCTAAGCTCTTTTTTGACTTCTTTATCTATGTCATTAAAATTATAGAAAAGATACTTTGATTCCTGAATCCATGGTTTATAGTATTCTAATTCTTTCTTAGAATAGCAGCTCGTCAACGCGACAAAGTCTGGTTTTATCAATGGAAAATTTTGCATCGAACGAAAATCAAGAACTACGATATCTGGTGAGATATTCTTATTAATACCAATGCTTACGTTAAAAGATTTTGTAAGGATACTAGTAATGGCTCTTATAGCTGAAGTTATGCCACGTGATCCCATTACCAGAATTACTTTGGTTTCTGGATGCTTCTTGAGATATTTTTGAATCCGATGCCCAGGACTTAAAAACATTATTTTTTTGCTCTTGCTTCTTTTTCGATTAGTTTTTCGTCACGCGAATGTACGCCATAAACAGTAAGGCCAAAACCTCTTAGCATTAAGTATGTCCCGAAGAGTTTAACAAAGTTAGTGTCAGAGAGTGCTAGATTTGCTCCTAAAATAGAGAAGCCAATGATACAGCCCAATATACCAATGAAAACAAAGATGAACTTATTAGTTAAATTGGAGAAATCGCGGAAGCCAGAGAAGATTGAAAATGCACCATAAAACGCCGTATATGCAGAGAGGATCGTTAATGGTACTTCACGCGGTAAGCGGCTAGTTAATATCATTGCTAAACCTACACCCAATTCGATAAAGGTCACAAAGATCGCTATACTCCAGTTATAATTGCGTTTGACGCGTAACATAGCGTTTAGTAATTCTATTACGCCAAGGGCGACTAATGTAAAACCGATTGTAGCGCTTAAAGTACTAGGGCTAAGATTAGAGAATGTAAGGTAAAAGCCCGCAAATAAGGCGACAATGCCCTTAGCCACAAAGATCATCCAGTGACTTTCGATATATTTTTTGACGGTTTTTGGCATGAAAATTTTCTCCTTTTAAACTTAAGTTTAATTTTATATCAATTTGTTACTTTTGACAAAGTATTATCAGACATGACGAACTTTTGAACGTAAAGTTTCAACTAGCCAATTTAATTTGTAGGCAAGGGGCTTTAGGACCATATCGTGAGCGTGCAAATATTGCAATTCTACAACACCAAAACCGCGCTTAAACTGACTTACGCCGTAAAAGCGATGTTTTGTTTCATCTACACCAGTAATTCCCCAAAAATTATAGCGTTTGATACCATGCTTCCTAGCATCTTCCATAGCGGTAAAGTGTAATAGTGGTGCTGACGATATTTTTGTACCCGCTTCGGATGATACGCCATAGTGATATGAAGCCTCATTGCCGTAAAAAATCATAAAATTTTCAGCAAGAATTTTATTATTGTGTTTTGCTATATATAGTTTCACTTGCCCATTTTTAGCAAAGGCAGCAAATTGCTTTTCTAGGAAATCTTCTGAGAATGCGTAAAAATTATGTCTGCTAGCAGTCTCTAACTGAATCTTGTAAAACTTTTTAATATCCTTAGGGTCAACACTAGTCTCAACAGTAACACCTTCCTTTTTGGCTTTGTTTAGAGCCCGACGAATACGCGTAGCGGCATTTTTTTTGATCTCATCTTCGCTTTGATTAAGATCTAGAACGCCTGCCAATTCAACTGAAAGATAATATGGAGCTGGTTGGAGGCCTAAATCTTGAAAGAGTTTTTCAGCTTTTTTAGAGGCTTCCAGCTGCGGGCGGACACGGATAAAAACACAGTTATTTGCCTGTCCTTGCTCTTTTATGTCTTCAAAAACTGCACGTACTATTTTTTTGTCTGACCAATCCATAATTGGACCGCCAGCTATTGCCATGTATTTGCCGCGTTTGGCGGTTTCTATTTCACCAACATAAGCGGCAACTGGTTTATCTTTATCATCTAACACGATACGACGCACGATTTTTTTGTTTCTGCTGAGATGAAATTCTCCCCACGCCCAAGCTTGCAGAAAGTTTGCCTCCTCGTGGCTAGTTACAAAATCGTCCCATTGCTTTTGGTCTTGAGCGTCAATGATTTTCATAGATGCCTCCTAGTTTTACGTATTTTTTCTATTGTTCTAGTTATTTGGTATCTAAATGGATTAATTACCATATCGAAATCAGGAATGAACATAATACGTTTGCCGCCAAAACCATTTTTAAAGGTAGTGACGCCGCTATAACGGTGATTCTCTTCGCCAGCCGGAGCAATACCAAATAAATCATATTCTTTAAGACCGATTTTCTTAGCATCACGAATAATCTGCCATTGCAAAGCGTAGGCGCCTGGTTGACGGAAATTTGCGGGAGTGGATGCAGCCTCGATATAAACAGCGCGAGGCTTCTCCAGCAGCACTAAGGCATAAGCAAGCACATCACCTTCTTTAGTGGACGATTTGTACAGTCGGGTCTTATCACCAAACGATTTCTTTAGCGCTAATATAAATTCGCCGGAAGACGGAATAAAACCTTGCCTCCTAGCCGTTTCAACCTGGCATTGATAAAACTCTTTATACTCTTTTTCTGTTTTGCAAATATCAATTTTGATATCTTTTTTTATTGCCTGTTTTACTTCGTAACGAGTTTGGCGGCGAAAATTCTTTAGAAGATCTTCTTCGCTTTGAGATAAATCGATAATAGTTGTGCAATCTGGATGAATATGAAGTGGGGCAATTTTTAAACCTAGGTTTTGGAAAGTTAAAATATTTTCCGGTGCAGATAATAGGTTTGGACGAATGCGCACGAAAACACAATTTTGTTTTTTAGCGAAATCTTTTAGCGCTTCGATGATATCTTTACTCTCACTACAATTAAAATTGCATAAAGGCCCACCTGGTATTTCTAAATAGGTACCTCGTTTTGCATTATGTTTTATCGCCATAGCGATTCCATGCAAATCTCCATCGTTGTAGAACGTAAGATAGAAAACTTTAAAACCCGTTAGCCTATACGCTTCGCCCCATTTTGGGCTTTGGAGAAAATCGCTTTCGGGAAATTTCTTTTCGCGAATCTTCGCAAATTCATTTGTGGAAATTTCTTTGATCTTAATCATGTTTTTTCTGCGTTAATTTTTTATACTCTTCTGCAATTATTTCGGATAATTCTCCTGCATGATCTAAGTATGGGGCGTGTTTCCAATTTGGTACCACACGCAACGTAGATCCTTTGATGCTCTCATGAATTTTTTGACCTTGGCGAAGCGGCGTAGTTGTATCATCTTCGCCCCAAATAATACGAACTGGTGTTTTAATACCTGTAATATCGAGCTCTTTATCGGAATCAAGCATATTGGTTAAGGTTTGCTTCATATTGTCAGGTGCTTGATTATAGTCACTTGCACCGATTACCTTATGGATGCCTTTGCGCAGAATTCCAATCTTTTTGAACGGAGCTAATATTTTAGAAAGTTTACGTAACAGATCGCGTTTGCGAGATGGTTCGTATATACCAGCTGCAGACAACAAGATGCATCCTTTGAGATGCTCTGAATCACGGCTCATTAAGTTTAAAAGAATTCTTCCCCCATTGCTATGACCAAGCGCAATTGATCCTTTTGGGATATTTTTGTATACGAACGCAACATAATCATTAATATCGTAGACTGTGCGATCTTCTTTGGTAAGATCAAAACCTGGCACGCAAAGAAGCTCTGCGTCGATACCCTTTTCGGCTAATTTCTCCTTTACTTGTACCCATGGCTGCGTGTTACGGAAGCTCCATCCGTGTATAATGTATAATTTTTTCATTTTAGACCCCAACTTTCTCGTCTTTTTTTATGCGCTAAATCTTGACGGCATAATTTTTTAACATCGTCAGGATTTTTTAATAATTTTTCGATAATCCACTCAAGATATTGACTTCCTTTAAAAATTAAAGTCTCTTCTCCGGTAATATTTTTCTGAATATATTCGAGGGCGTCTTGAGGTTTGGCAAAGCTTTCAACATTAATTTTTTTTTCGATCACTGGGTAGACATAATCGCGACAGCGGCGTCCGACTAGAATGACATGCTCTGGTTTGGCATCTAATATAAGCTGAGCAAGTTTTTTATGTTCACCCTCTTCAAAGCTACCCTGTTCTACTATATCTCCTATAACTAGCCATTTATGTTTTGCTTTTAATTTATGCGCAAAATCAAGAATAGTTGCCATACTAATGACATGAGCGTTATAACTACTATCAATGATATTTATGCCTTTTTTGCCTTTAAAATAATTACCACGCCCAGGGGGCATTTCGAATTTTTCAAAGGTATAATCTGGCTCAATACCTAAGTATTTCAGTAGATCATCAAGCATTACTAACTGAATCGAAACTTTCTCTGGGAGAGGGTCATGGAACTGATACTCAGTATCGCCAATCTTAAAAACAGCTCGATTTGGATATACTTCGTATTTTTTGACATCTTTTTTAGAAAGAGCACGAACTTCTGCTTTAATATCTTTGGTTAATTCGACCATTTTTGAATTATCTGCATCTATGTAAACAAGCTTTTTAGTGTAACGCGGGATCATAGCGAAGGCGTCAGCAATTGCATCGTCGATGTTGTCGAACTTGCCAGATTTCACGTCCTGCTCAAAGTACATCGCATGAGATCGTCCCAAACTAATCCAGAGAGATATTTCTGGCTTAAGCCATTTAGCGATCATTTCCGCCTCATGTGGACGTTCGGCGTCTGCCTCTACGATATAAAATTCTTCTTCGTGATGCTTTTTAAAGGCGCGGATTGGTGTCTCTAGTAGTAGCTGCAACCATTTTGCTTTATTGCCAGTAACTCCTGTCATCCCCAAAATATCAAATGAGATACCAAAAATCGAATTTGCATCATGCGAATAATGCGCTTTATCACTCATTTGTGATTCTATGAGATTAAGCATTGTGGTTTTACCAGCAGAACCAGTAATAATAATGATGCGAGGATGCCATTTTTTGAGAGATATATTGGCAAAAAATTTAAAATACCTTGCAGCTTTAAAGTAAAAACGTTTCTTGAATTTAGCGATAAAAGTCATTAGTAATATTGTAGCACGCAGAGGGCAAAGTAGGTTAAAAGCCGTTGATATTTTTGACGAACTCATATAGTGCGACAGCCGAAGCACAGCCGACATTAATTGAGCGGGTTGAGCCTAGCTGTTCAATATAGTAGATTTCATCGGCTTGTCCTAATAGTTCATCTGAAATACCGTCGGATTCGGAGCCAAAGACTAAAATAGATTCAGCTTGAAAAATTGCCTGACTGATTGGTTTTGAATCGGGTCGATTATTTTCGATAGCGATAATCTTTTGTTTGCGCGAGCGTGCGTTTGTTACGAAATCTTCAACAGTGGCAAAATGATCTAAATGCAAATATTTATCCGTAACCATCGCACCACGACGATTGTATTTGCGTTTACCAATAATGTGCACTGCGCGAACGTTAAAAGCGTTGGCATTACGAATAATTGTACCGATATTAAAGTCGTGCGATAAATTTTCTATTGCGATTTCGATTGGTGCACGTTTCTTATCTAGGTCTGCAACTATTTCTTCATTACTCTTGCCCTTGTATCTATCAATTAAATTTCTGGTATCATCTTCTGGATTCATGCTTTTATAATAACATCTTATTTTTGATATAATTACGGTTATGAAATTTTCCGCCAATCATGAGTATGTGCCAGAAAAGTGTTGGGTAGGTGACCAGCAAAAGGTTTG
>JAEEGL012137189.1_pt1 | contig 11218 bp, 6 predicted proteins | sample 9134231 | NCBI WGS metagenome assembly JAEEGL01 (sample SAMN16246548, study PRJNA631951) | gut metagenome | biome: gut microbiome; feature: rumen; material: fiber-attached | host: Bos | place: Iran: Karaj | collected 2018-10
CAAGTAATATTTTAATAAAAGATATAAATGATGAGAATATAATACTTAAACTAGGAGGTTTTTCAAAATGTACTTTTTCTGATAGTATTAATAACACCACTTCAAATTCTCCTTATGATGCTCCTGAAATAGTAAATAATCATATTGCAAATTTAAAAAGTGATTTATGGAGTATTGGAATAATATTATATGAATTATTATTTCAAAATAATAATCCTACATTTAATTCATATGGTGAAATATCAAATACTATAAATGATCAAGATTTGAATAATTTAATTAATAGATTATTAAAGAAAAACCCAAAAGATAGAATAAGTTGGGATGATTATTTTTCACATCCTTTTTTTTATCAAGAAAATAATGAAAAAAATCCTTTTAAAAGAAGTCAATCTTCACCTTTGTCTGCTATGGAAATTAATTTATTAAAAATGGAAATCGATGATAATAAAGTAAAAATGAATAAAATTTTAAATGAAAATAAATCATTAAAAGAAAAAATAAAAAATACTGAAATTGAAAATAATATTTATAAGAAAAAATTGAGTGATTGTTCAAATGTATTTTCTCTTAATAATACTATGAAAGATTTTAATAAATTAAAATTAGAAAATAATTCATTAAATGAAAGAATTGATACAATTTCTTCTGAATATCTAAGAACTAAAGATGATTATGAAAGGAAATTACATGAAAAAGATATTATTTATCATAAATTAAATGGTGAAAATAAAGAACTTGATAATATAGTTAAAGGTGTAAACAAAAAATATTCAAAATGTAAGAAATTACTTGAAAAATATGTTCGAAAGTATGGAAACATAGATTAATTAGAATTATGTAATTTTGTTTTTTTTGAATATTTCAATGAAAAAGAAATTATTATTTTTTAAATTTGAAATAATAATTATAGTATAATTTTGGGTATAATTATTTTATATAAAAGAGTAAATAATAAAGTAAAAACTTTACCAATTATAAAAAAATCTATAATAAAATTTTATTTGATTTTCCACAAAAAAATATCAAAGTATCATATATTCAATATTTGAAATATATTTCCATAAATTATTCAAATCATATTTTCCTTTATCTTTTTTCAAATATTCTTATATTTTTCTGATAATATCACAATAAAATTCTAATTTTATTCTTAAAATATAAACATAATTTATAATAATATACTCTGAATCTAATCTAAGAGATAGTAGCTTCAATATAAAATTTACTTCCAAAACTAAATTCATTTTTTTTGTTTGTGTTCCAAAATTTAATTCCTTTATTATAATTTTATTAAGTAATAATAAGACCTTTTTCAGAGAAATCACTTTTATGAGATAGTTTCAAAGAATTAAAAAATGGATTTTATTAACTAAAATTTAGAAAAGATATATCTAAAGTAAATTAAATAATAATTATTATTACAATAATTATTTTAGCAGGATTTGTTTATTAAATAAATATTTTATTAAATATATCATAATTTAGACTATATCTTAATGAAATATATTGCTTAAATTAAGAATAAATAAATGGTAAATTACTAAAAAAATCAGGACATAATTATTATTTTCAAATTTGATGAAAACAAACATAAAGCACAAGAAACACAGAATTTTTTTTCTCATTTCATATTTATTAATGATATACTTAGTTGAAGATTAAAATAAAAAATAATATGAGATGAACATAGATTAATTCAAAGAGATTAATTAAAGAGTTATATAAAAAATAATATATAATTTTAAAACAAATAAAAAAATTAAAAAATTATAATGAAAAAAAGAAACCAAAGAGCTTCTTTAAAAGTAACAAATTCTGCAGTTAAAACAAGCAATGACAAAATAATAAAAGTATTATATGATTTAATAATAAAAAAAGAAGAAGAAAAAACTCCTTTAGATTCATTATTTCAACAACAAGAAACTTTATCAATAATAAAAATGATATTATTAAAATTAGAAAAAGATGAAACTGATATATTTATATTAACAAAATATTTAAAACAACTACAAAATTTTATGTCATTAATATTACAAGGACAAAAAGAAGATTTTGATCCAACTCCTCTTTTACAAAAAATAAGTAATGATTTAGAATGTGAAGAATATCAAAAAAATACTTTTATGATGAAAGTAGGAGATATAGGAAAAAAGTTTTATGTTATTTTAACAGGAAGTGTAAGTGTTGTTGTTCCTAAAAATATATCTATTCAAATGAATAGAAGACAATATATTGAACATTTAAAAATGTTATATAAATATGATGAAAGAAATTTATTAGAAAGAACATTTTATAATAATGCTGGAACTTTTCCTGATATTAAATTAGATGACATCGAAGATGAAATTAAAGCTGATGAAAAAAGAAAAGAAGAAGAACAATTTCTTTCAGAATCAAATGAAGAAGAAGAAAAAGAAGAAGAAAATAAAAAAGAAGAAATAAAAGAAGAAATAAAAGAAGAATTTACTTTAGAAAAATATATTAGTGAAATTAATGCTGAAAATATTCATATTGAAAGATTTAATAGTATTGAAGTTAAAATTATTGGTTATTATAAAGTTGTTGATTTATTTCATGGAAGTTCATTTGGAGAAGTTGCGTTAATTAATGATAATTCTCAAAGAACTGCTTCTATTTTTGTTAAAGAACATTCTATTTTTGGAACTTTAACTTCAAGTGCTTATAGAAAATGTTTAAGATCTATTCAAGAAACAAATAAAAAAAAAGATGTTGAATTTATTTTTAAATTTAAATTATTTAGTGAAATATCTTTTTTTTTATTTAGTCATAATTATTGGAATTATTTTACTAATAAACAAATAGCTTCAGGAGATTATTTATTTAAACAAGGAAAAGAAAGAGATGAAATTTATTTTTTACAAGAAGGTGAATTTAAAATTACTGCTTATCAATTAACTCATAAAAAAGTAAATTTAATAATATCTCAATTAGGAAATTTTAAATTAGAAAAAATAGATTATTTTGATATAGGAAAAGAAATTGATGTTCCTTTAACTTATGCTAAAAAAGGTGACATTTTAGGAATGGGAGATTTATTATATAATAATCAATATTTTTGCAGTGCTGTTTGTATAAGTAAAAAAGCTTCTTTTTTTGCTATTAATATTAATATGTTACAAAATATTTTTAAATATTATAAGAAAGTTGCAGAAAATTGGAAAAAATTAGAAATTGATAAAAAAGTTTTAATGATTCAAAGATTACAAGGAATTAAATATACTAATAAAAATTCTTTATCTGGTGAATTTAGAAAAGAAGATGAAAATATTGTTTTTTGGGAAAGCAAAGATTTAAAAGAAAGATTTAAAAGAAATATAATCTTAGATAAAAAATATTCTAAAATTCCTAGTTTTAAAACTATATTTAAAAGATTTGACTCTTCTTTACTTATAAATAAAGAAGTAGAAGGTGAAAAAAAATTAAATGATACATTTTTAAGTAATAAAGTTAAATTAATTAGAAAAACACTTCCAAAAATTGCTTCTAATTCTATTTTTTTAACTACCGTTAATAAAAAAGAACACAAACCTAAAATTAGACATAGAAATTTTACTTTAGATAATTATTCAATTAATAATTCTAATGAAAATTCAAGTAAAACTCTTAAAGGAAATATAAGGAAGAAATTATTGAAATTAGGTATAAATGATTTTGAAAAAAATGTTTTGAAAACAACTAAAGAAGATATTATTACTAAATTAATTTTTGGAAAAGAACATAAAGATAATGCTGAAGATAATTATTTTTTAGTTAATCCTGAAAATAAAACAGAAGATAATATATTTACTAATTTTAAAAATCCTAATTATAAATCTCCTGTACTTTCTAAAAAATCTTTTAATTTTTTTGAAAGAAGTTCTTCTGGAAAAAAAAGTATTTTATTAAAAGAATTAAGTGGAATTAAAAAATATAATGATGAAAAAAGAAAATTAGTTTTAAATTTAAATTCTGAAAAATAAATTGGTGATGTTTATTTTATAAATAATTTTTTATGATTATTGTAAATTAATAAGGAAAATAGTAATTATAATATTTAAAATAATATAAAAAATATCTTATTTTATTACAGTAAATACTCTTCATAATGTTATATCTGGAAAAAATTAATGGAAAAACTCTTTTATTCTCTGATTTTTAGATTTTATTGTGTGTTAACTGTATTATATTTAATAATGTTAAAATTTAAGACCCAAATGATAAATTAATAATATATTATAATTATATTCTAAAATGTCTGTGATTTTTTTAATATACATAAAAAAATAAAATAAACTAATTTTAAAATTTTTCTTCCAACATATTTAAAAGAAATAATCATAATTTTTTAAATTTTGTTAATCCAAATATTATCGTAATTACTTTCTTCTTTATTATTATTTAAAACACTTTATTTCTTTTTATTTTTAATGATTGTTAAACAAATATTTATCCTTTTTTTATTAATTATTCTTACTATTTCTTTTGTTTAATAATTTTTTTTTTTAAAATCAATATTTTAATGTCTTAAAATATTTATTCAAATTGAATTTGAATAAATTTTGATATTTAAATTATCAATTGAGTTAATGTTTTATTTTCATTATTAATATCTCAATTACCAGAATTTTTATAGATTAATTGAATTTAGTACTATTATTATGGATTTTTATTCTTTTTAATTTTTTTTTATATTTACCTTTATTAAGTTATTATTGGCTTGATTATGTATTTGAATTCTATTTATAAATTTCATCTAATTTATAAATTATTAAAATTTTTTCATCAATTAAATTTCAAAAAGTTATTTCTTTTCTATTTCGAGGAACTTTTTAGTAAAAATTAATCAGGGAATAAAATTCTACAAATTGAGTTGATTTAATATTGAATTGTAAAAGGATTTAAAAGGAAATTATTATTATAAATAATTTATTTTTATTAACATATAAAAACAAATCTTTTCTTCCCATCGAATTAATAGATTTTGTTGTTCTAAGATTGAATATATGTTTTTAATAAACCAATAATATATATTTTGTAAGTTTATTGCCTTATAATTGTTTCTTTTTTAAACATAAAATTCTTTTATTTTTATTTTTTATTTTTTATACATTTTATTTTTAAATTTACTTTTGTTCTTCTCAAAATTATTTAATAATTATTATTTTCTGTATTTATAAAGTAATTTTGAATTATAAAGAATTTATAAATGAAAATTTAATAACTTTAAATCCATTTTCTTTTATAAAATATTAATAAAAATTTTTAATGTCAATATCAATTCATAAAGAAAATACAAATGATTTGAATGAAAATTCACATAGAAAGCACTTTACAAAGCTTCCTGAATTAAAAATAAAAATAAAGAATAATAATTATGAACATTCTCCAATAAGAAGAAATAGATTTGTTCCATCATTTAAATCACCTGATGAAAATGGTTTAACAATAAATATTTATAATGATAATTCAATTGGTAGAGTAAATACTTTTAATCATAATTTATCTAATTTAAAAGGAAATAATGATTTTTTTTCATCAACAGATAGAGAATTAACTCCTCATATTAATATAAGAAAAACTAAATCAATTTTAAAAAAAAATAGTTTACCTAATGATGATGAAATAGAACATGATCATGAACATAAATCAGTTAAATTTGCTTTTGATGAAAACAATCAACCTTTGAAAACTGTTTTTTTCATTGATCAAAATAAAAATAAAATTTATTTGGAAAATGATAAAAATATGAATGGAAATTCAGAAAATATAAATAAAACAAATAAAGAATTCTGTAAATGTGAATCATGTTTAATATTTTAATATGAAGAAAATAGTATTATATATTATAAATGTGTAAAATAACTAATATTTGAATGAGATACTTTTTATAATGTCTTAAAAATTAAAAAATAAAATAAATTTATTCTATAAAACATGAATAAAATAAAATCACATGAAAAAAACATAAAGTATATAGTTTTCATAAATTCTACAAAAAAAATTGAAGATGAATTGGAAATATTTTTTAGGAAAAATAGGAAAATTAAATCAATGGAATATTCAAAGAAATCTAAAAGAAATATTTTGAATATGTTTTTATGAATATAAAATATATATGTAAAATTACATAATTCAAAAGTGAAAATAAAAATATGATTTTGGTTATAATTAAGAAAAAGGAAATCTTATAATTTTAATTCTAATCAAAACATTAATAATAACGAATATTATATAAGTTATAGTTTTTATTTAAGAGAAAAAGCTTTATGAAAATTAGGAATAATCCTAAAAAGTTTCCCTATTGATTCTACTTTAGGCATTTAAATATAAAAAGAAAAAAAGATAATAAAATTAATTTTTATTTAAATAAGTCTATTATTTTTTTTATTTTAGAAAAAAATATTCTTTTTTATAAAAATAAAAATATATATAATTTTATATAACTAATTTAATTTTTTTAAGTCATCAACAAACAAACGTTCATTCATAAAATTTTTAAGCTAAAAATAGAATTTTATTTATTTAATTAAGATATAAATATTTTATTTTTTTTGGGGAATGCAAATTTAAGTTTTAGAAAATCTCATTAAAAATTTTTTCAAATTTTTCGTGTAAAAGAATAAAAATAATAAATTTGCCATTTTATATAATTATTTATAACAAAAATTAAAATCTATAGTCAGCTTTACAGGATTTGAAATATTTCTTCATTCATAACATTTTATTTAAGAAGGTTAACAATTCAATTCAACATTATTATATCAATTAAAAATGATTTAAATATATAATTTTTTTTAAATTTTATTTCATCACATTTTTCTTATTTCTATTGTAAAACAATTCAAAAAAATAATATAATTTACATTATAAAATATAATAGAATATTATTTTTCAATAATATAATTATCAAATGTAAAAAACATCTTTCGATTTTTTCCTTTTAATAATATATTCATAATCCTAAAATATAAAACGTAAAAATCATTATATAAAAAAATTTCAAATGAATTAATAATTAAAATAAAATCATGTTTCCCAAAATAAGCCAAAATAAAACAAAAATTTAAAAAAGTAAAAAAATTAAATTACCCTTAATTTTCAGATATAACTGGTTCCAATATTTTTTTTATATAATTAAAAACTGTAAACCAATAAAAAAAATGTCTAATTTAAATAAAGAAATTAAACCAAGAAGATGTTTAATTCTTGGTTTTGGAGGAGTAGCAAAAGCAGCTGTTCCATTAATATTAGATAAAGTTCCAATAGAATCATTTGTGTTAATAGATAGAAGAAGAATATATGATTCAGAACTTTCAATGTTTAAAGATATAAAAGTATCTCGTTTAGAAAAAGAATTCGAATACGGAAAATTACAATCAGAAATCTCAAAAATAATATATGATGAAGACTTAATATTAGATTTTTTTGGTTGTTCAGAATCATTAGATATAATAAAAGCATGTAATGAAAAAAAAGGCATAATCTATTTAAACGCATCTTTAGAAGAATATGAAAACTATCCATATCCAAATCAATATTCTCTTTATCAAGCAATGTATGATTATAGAGAAAAATATAAACCAACATTTACAGGATGTATTGATAGTGGAGCTAATCCAGGAATGATAACACATTTTTGTATTTTAGGAATAAGAAATATGGCAAAAGAAGCAATAGAAAAGAAAGTACCAGATTATGAAAAAATAAAAGAAGCATTAGATAAAAATGATTTAGCATCTTTAGCAGAAATAATGCAAGTAGATACAATTCACATATCAGAAATAGAAGATATAGAACCAAGAGATAGAAAAATTTATGAAGGTAAAGTAACAAATTCATGGTGTCCAATATCTTTCCATGAAGAATGGAATATAGCATCAGAAGTATCATTAGGAACAAAAGATAAAGAATCATTAACAAAAGAAGGATATAAAGAAATAAAAGGAAGTATTCCATTAAGTGTTGTTACCCCATATCCAATATATTTAAAAACAGCATCTCCATTTAAAATATTTACAGGAAAATGCGTTCGTCATCCAGAAACATTAGAAATCTCCAAAATATTTTCTAATTCAACTCATGTACCAACAGTAGCTTTTGTATATCATCCATCAAGACTTCCTCGTTTAGATATGGAGAAAGAAGGATGGGAAAAATTACCAAAAGCAGTAATAGATGAAATAACAGGAGGACCATTAAAAGGAAGTGAAACAATGGGAGCAACATTAATTAGTTCTAGGAAAGATATACCATCAAGATGGTATGGTTCTATTGTAAGTTGTGAACAATGTAGAGATGTTGGTTGTATTAGTAATCCTACTACTTTACAAGTTGCTGCTGGTGTTGTTTCTCATTTAGTTTTTGCTGTTATGAACCCTAATTTAGGATTGTGTATGCCTCATGATTTTGATTCTGAAAAAATTATGGAAATTGCTAAACCATATTTAGGGACTATTTGGGATTGTGATTTAGAATTCGATATTCCTTCTCAATGGGATATGCTTATCAGTAAGAAGGAAGATATGGATTTTGATCTTAATATTCTTTAAATTCTTACTTTATGCTGGGATTTTAATTTTTTTTATAAAAAAATTGAGTTTTTTTTTTTGGGATTTTAGGTTGTTTTTTCTCTTTCTTTTTTTTTTGATATTTTAGATTTGTAGATTAGGTTTTGTTTTTTTTGATTTTAAGAGTTTTTAATATATTTTAAGGATTTAATTAAATTATTTAGATTAAGATAAAATTTCTATCTTTAGGGTAGAGAATTTTTTTTTTTTATTATTTTTCAGATGTTTTTTTCTTTTTTTTTATCTTTAAGATTGATTATTTTGAAAAACTTCATTTAATTAAGTTTATATCATTTATTATATAAAATGTTTAAAATTTCAGATTTATTTTAAATATTTATAATTAATAATTAAATACTAATAACAAAAATAATTATTTTATTGAACTAAAAGACAAAATAAAAGGACTTATACTAGTAATTTGTTTAGAATTTTTTTTGAGCCAGAAAGCGAATTTAACTAAAATTCAATATATTTGAAATAAAATACTTTTTATTAAATTTATGTGGTTTGTTTATTTTTTCTTTTTTTTTATCAATCAAACGAATTTTTTTTATAAATATATCAAAACTTATATTTTTATTATCGTTGTTATTACTATAACTATTTAAAATAATATTTCTTTTTTTCTTATTTCTTGAAGCTTTTATTTTTAAATGAGTAGAAAAAAGATTTTTTTGAATAGAATTAGTTTCATTAATATTCATTTCACTTTTATTTTTTTTCATCTGATTTTTAAGAGGTGTAAATTTAATATTTTCTTTCCAAAAGTAATTTATTATATTATTAGCTTTATTTCTTTCTTCATTATTTAAACTGTTAATTTTAATATGCTTATTATAATATTTTCTTATTTTTTCTTTTATTGCTTTTTCTAATGATGAGTTAGAACTAGAATTTTTTCTATAAATAGTATTAGAAAAACAAATCGCTGGAATATGTTTTCGAATAATATTTTCTTTTATATTGTATTTTCCCAAAGGAGGTAATTTTAATTTTTTTTTCATTTTTTCAATTAAAAAATTTGATTTTTCTTTTTGTTTTTCATTTTTTTCTTTAACACGAATTAAATTTGGTTTTATATAAAATGGAGGAATATAATCTTCAGAAAAAATATCAATATTATTATTATTTTTATTACTTATAAATTTGTTGACAACAGATATTGAATTTCCATTATTTAATTTTATGCTTTTTTTATAATTATTTAAATTTTTTTCCTTACATAATTGATCTAAATATTCTGAAACTGATAATTTTTTCAATTCATTTTTTTTTGTTTTTGTTTTTCCTTCTTCTTCATATTTTTTTATAAAAGATTCAACTCCAATTGTTTTAAATATTCCATGAAAATGTCTTGCTGCTTCAGAAAATGTTTGTTTTATTTGATAATCTTTAATTTCTTCTACTTCTTTTTTCATTTTTTATAAAATTTTAATTTTCATTTAATATTTAAATTGTTTATTGTTGATAAATTGGTTATTATTAATTTTCTTGATTGATCATAATTTATTTCTTTAATTATAAATTAAAATATTGATTATTTATAATTGTAGTTTTTTATATTATATTTTTTTAGTTGAACACGTAATAATAAGAAAAATTTTATACAAAATAAAATGAATATGCATGAATTATTAAATTAATTTTAGATATAAATAATAGGAAAACCTATGAAACAAAATCTAAATATTATTTCTATATTGGCTTCAAATTAAGTGATTAAATCTTTTATTTTTATAAAAAAATAAAAATTTTTTTTTAATTGTAATCATTAACCTTATAAAATTTAAGAAAAAATATTAAAAACTAAATAAAAATGGAAGTTATTTATGGTCAAAAACAAAATATAAATAATAAATTAGTAAATAATCAATCTAATCAAACATCAAAGCAACAATATCAAGAAATAAAAAATATAAAAAATTTAGTTCAAAAATGTGTTCGTTTCAATGAAGATTTAGAAATATTAAGTTATATTAATAGTGGAAGTAGTGGAATAGTATATGAAGGAAAAGTGAAGAAAAATTCAAATAAAAAAGTTGCATTAAAATTCATATTAAATAGTCTTCTTGATATGAAAAGAGAGAAAAAAGATAAAATAAAAAGAAGAATATCACATGAAATATATTTTTTAAATAAATTAAAGCAAAAAAATATAACTCTTTTATATGGAGTATATGAAATACCAGATGAAAGTTCATGTATTGTTTTAGAACTAGCAAAATATCATGATTTAGAGTATTTTCAAAAAAAATTAATAAAAAAAAAAACACTAAGTGAAACTTTATTAGTATATATATCAAAACAAATATTAGATGCATTATATTATTGTCATAATAGTCAAATAGTTCATACAGATATTAAACATCAAAATGTTTTAATTGATGAAAATTTAAATATTAAATTAACTGATTTTTCAGTTAGCTTTACTTATGCTGGATTTGAAAAAAATAAAAAAATTCTTCTTCCTTTTGCAGGAACTAGTTTATTTATGTCTCCTGAAATTTTAGGTCATAAAGAAATTTTACCTAGTGAATGTAATAAAATTGATATGTTTTCTTTTGGTATTTTATTATATAATTTAGCTTATGCTGAATATCCTTATAAATTGACTTTTAAAGATAAAAAAAATTTTAAAGAAATTA
>JAEEGL012153423.1_pt1 | contig 11218 bp, 10 predicted proteins | sample 9134231 | NCBI WGS metagenome assembly JAEEGL01 (sample SAMN16246548, study PRJNA631951) | gut metagenome | biome: gut microbiome; feature: rumen; material: fiber-attached | host: Bos | place: Iran: Karaj | collected 2018-10
CCAACAGCCTCTGGATACGCAACATCTACAACCGCTTAATGCGCCGTCGCTACGAAAATATGGAGAGTTTCCGTGCTACCCGATAAACAGAGTAGCACGCCTCACTCCTTTACAGCTACAAAATCTGAGCCAGCATTTCCTTCTGATGGTCGGTAAGCGTGGACGGGAGAGTCACTTGATAAGTGATGATGAGGTCGGCGTTGCCGCCACCAGGTTGCGCGCTGCCTTTGCCACGCAGTCTGACCTTACTGCCATTTTGCGTGCATGGTTTCACGTTCAGTTTGATTTTTGTGCCGCTGGGCAGTTGGATAATGACAGGGCCACCCAGCAGAGCGGTTTTCAAATCAATATTGACCGAAACCTGCGTATCGGCAGAGCCGCCAAAACCGCCAAAGCCAAAACCGCCTCCATCGGCATTCTGTTTGCTTCTGCCACGGCCGCGGCTGCCAAACAACTGCTCGAAGAAACTGCTGAAGCCTCCGCCGCCACCATTGCCAAACGAACTGAAGTCGAAACCGTCGAAAGGCGAACCGCCTGCCCCACTCCATTGGCCGCCAAAACCACCGCCACCTTTTTCAAAGGCCTCGGCCTGACGCCATTGTTCGCCATACTGGTCGTATTTCTTGCGCTTTTCAGGGTCGTTGAGCACGTCGTAAGCCTCGTTTAGGGCCTGAAATTTGGCTTTTGCCTTCGGGTCGTCGGGATGCAGGTCGGGATGAAACTGCTTGGCTCGTTTCAGATAAGCTTTCTTGACATCCTTTTGCGGGATGTCCTTACTCACCCCCAGAATTTTGTAATAATCAATAAATGCCATAATACATTCCTCCTTCTTTTATTTCTACAATTGTTCATGCAAAAAACGTGCCGAAAAGCTTATCTTTCTCAACAAAAATATGTATTTTTGCAGTCAAATAACAAGTACCCTATGAAAAAAATCATCATTCTGTGTATGGCAGCTATTTGCTTCACCACTACAACCATGGCAAAACAAAAAACAAGAACCGTCGATATTCGTGTTATTCAGACAAGCGACGTTCACGGATGCTTTTTCCCGTACGATTTTATTTCACGCAAGCCCAAAAGCGGCACTCTGGCACGGGTCTGCACTTATGTCAACAAGCTTCGCGAGCAGTATGGCGACCGTCTGCTGCTGCTCGACAACGGCGACATTCTGCAAGGGCAGCCCACATGCTACTACTGCAACTTTGTGAAGCCTGAAATGCCCAACGTGGCGGCAGAGGTCATCAACTACCTGCGTTACGATGCCCAGACCATTGGCAACCACGATGTGGAAACGGGCCATGCCGTATATGACAAATGGATTAGCGAGGTGAAATGCCCCATGCTTGGCGCCAACATCATCGACACCAAGACCGGTCTCCCCTACGTGAAGCCCTACGTTGTTTTTGAGCGCCAGGGCGTAAAAATTGCCGTCTTGGGAATGCTCACACCCGCCATTCCCAACTGGCTGGGCGAGCAGCTGTGGAGCGGACTCAGATTTGAGGAAATGGTCAGTTCGTGCCGCAAATGGGTAAAGTATATTCAGGAGAACGAGAAACCCGACGTGCTGATAGGTCTCTTCCACTCGGGACGCGAAGGCGGCATTCAGACTGCCGAGTACGACGAGGATGCCACCACCAAAGTGGCTGAGCAGGTGGAGGGATTCGATCTCATTCTTTACGGCCACGACCATGTGCGATACGAAGGCACAGTCAAAAATCCCTCTGGCCGCGATGTGGTGCTGCTCGACCCTTCGAGCAACGCGGTATTTGTAGCCGATGCCAAAATCAGCATCACAAAAAAAGGCAACAAGCTGATTGACAAAAAGACAGAAGGAAAGGTTGTTGACATTCGCGGCGAAGAGATTGACCAGCAATTCCTTCAGCACTTCAAACCGCAGATGGATAGTGTAAGTGCATTTGTTGACAGAAAGATTGGTGTGTTTAAAAACACTATACGCACCCGCGACTGCTATTTTGGCAACGCCGCTTTCACAGACTTCATTCACGATTTGCAGATGAAAATCACCGGGGCCGACATCTCGTTCAACGCACCCCTCTCGTTCGACACATCTATTGAGGCTGGCGAAGTGCGGGTGGGCGACATGTTCAATCTCTACCGATATGAAAACCAGATTTGCGTGCTTCGCATGACCGGCGAGGAGGTGCGCAAGCATCTCGAACTGAGCTACGACCGTTGGGTGAACACCATGAAGTCGCCCGACGACCACATCATGCTGCTCAACGACAATGCACGCGAGGACAAGCAACGGTTCGGATTCAAAAACCTGGCATTCAACTTCGACAGTGCAGCAGGCATAGACTACGAGGTTGATGTGACCAAACCCGACGGACAGAAAGTGCGCATACTGAGAATGACCGACGGACGGCCCTTCGACGAGCAACAATGGTATCGTGTGGCCATGAACAGCTACAGGGCCAACGGCGGCGGCGAGTTGCTCACCCTGGGCGCCGGCATACCCCACGACGAAATCAAGAACCGCATGATTTACGAGAGCGAGCGCGACCAGCGTTTCTATCTCACCAAGGAAATTGAGAAGGCCGGCGAAATGGACCCGCAACCCCACAACAACTGGCGTTTTGTACCCGCAGAGTGGGCTGAGCCTGCCCTGAAACGCGACCGCGAACTGATATTCGGAAAATAAGAGTCAACATGAAATACGCTGATAACACCACATTCTGGTTTGTGTTCTGCAAGAGCGACCTGCTGTTGCAGCGCATGGGCGGCGGTCTTTACACCATTCCAACGGGCGATACCCCGCCAACAGAAGTAAAGCCCTGGACCACCATCCACCAAATCGATGTGCCGCTGATGGACACCATGCACGTAAAGGCTTACACCATCGACGCGCCCGTAACAGAAAGCGCAACGTTTGAAATGTGCGGTCTGCGCGCCTCTTACTACAAGCTGCCCCGTGTGCTCTACTTAGCCGCGGGCAAATGTCAGGAAATCATCTACTGGGACCAGAACACACGCTTCTGCGGCGTGTGTGGCGCTCCCATGAAACTGCATACCAACATTTCAAAACGTTGTGAGCATTGTGGAAAGGAGGTTTGGCCCCAGCTTGCCACAGCCGTCATTGTGCTCATCCACCGGGGCGACGAGGTGCTGCTGGTTCATGCCAACAACTTCAAGCGCAATTTCTTCGGACTGGTGGCCGGTTTCGTTGAAACGGGCGAGACGCTCGAAGAAGCCGTGGTGCGCGAAGTAAGCGAGGAGGTGGGCATCACCATTCAGGACATTCGTTACTTCGCCAGCCAGCCCTGGCCCTACCCCAGCGGCCTGATGGTAGGTTTCACAGCCGAATATGTGAGCGGAGAAATCAAACTGCAACGCAGCGAATTGGCCGCTGGCGGCTGGTATCACAAAGACCATCTGCCCGAACTGCCCGAAAAACTCTCCATCGCCCGCCAACTCATCGACCATTGGCTGGAATCTTTTTAAATAAGAAATGATAAATGATAAATGATAATTCTTTGTAAATTACAAGGAAGATAGCTAATACTAATCTTTGGCGTTCTCAATCTTGATGAGCATTTTCTCTATTAAGGGAACATACCACGTGCGTACTTCTTCGGCTGTAGGCGTATGGCCTCCGGGGAAGTGGAACGAATGGCTGTAATGCTGCAAAAAGAGCGGCTCGAAGTGAGCCAGCGTGTCATGCTCACCAAACAAGCCCCACACTTTGTCCTTATAATTCTGATTACAGTAGTTGAACTGAACTGCTTCCAGCGCTGCAAACTCCTGCACTAAAGCCTCGTCGATGACGAACTTCTGGTGGCCGTCCCTGCGGGGCGACTTGTATTCATGTTCGCCTATGCGCTGCTTCAGAACATCTGTCATCCGGAAGTGCGGGTTGCCAAGCAAGGCTGGCAGGCCAACGATAGGAGCCAGCATCTGGGCATAAAACGAACCGCAACTGTTGCCTACCAGCAGGTCGGGCTTTTCCAGGGCAACCAACTCACGAATCATACAAATTGCATCATTCGGATGCATAGGCAGGTCGGGGGTAAGCACCTCTGCACGACCCTCGAAAGACTCGCGCAACGCCAAGGCCGGTACACACTGACCACTGGCATAGAAACCGTGAAGGAACAAGATTTTAATCATTTTCACCTCTCTTATATATTACTAGCCGCCACAGGTCTTTTCAAGATTCGGGCGGCCATTGGTGACAGGTATGGCCAGGCTAGACTCTGCTTTTCGGCTTCGGCATCATCTCTATCTGCTTTACCATACCACCTTAATTATCGTTGATGTACGACTTAGTAATCATATCGTAATACAAAGCTTCGAGCTCAGCCAAAGTGAGTTTTTCAACCGAGTGCTCGATGATACGTATCAGCTCGTCGCGACGATAATCGTCAGGCTGGTTAAATTTGTTCATGTACGACATCATTCATTTTCTTCTTTATCTACCAACTATTGTTAATTCTATGGCGCAAAGATAGTAAATCTGCCGCAAAATCACTAACTTTGCAGAACCATTTAAACATAGTTTAGGAGATTGTGCCTGAAAAGACAGGACTCTACGTTAACGAAGCCAATCACTACGCACGTGACACCGGAGCGTGACGACGAAATACGTCGGCAGTATCACGGGCAGATGTTTGGAAGTATTTCCAGACATTCAATAAAAAATGAAGTAGAAGGAAACGGAATGAACAAAGTTAGGATTACCGCCATTCGCCAGACCGTCTATACCGACCTGATGGCAAAGTTTGAAAACCCTATCGAACACACTTGCGATGTGAGTGAGGGGCAGCAATGGATATCTGAGAACGGAGAACAGCCCGAAGGTATGTGCCCGGCTGCATGGTACTCTATGCGTGAATTTGTGGAATCGTTGGCCAGAGGCGAGGGAAATTTCTATGATGGCTGGATGAAAAACCCGATGAGTGCCATGATCTGCTGTAACGTCGGTTTCCGTCCGTTCAGCTTCTATATAGAGGTGATAGAATAGTTCTTTTCAGACACAACGAAATACAAAAATATCTCACGGTAATAGAAAAATATCTCACGGTAATAGAAAATTATCTCACGGTAATAGAAAATTATCTCACGGTAATAAAAAATACCGCCGTGCGATATTTTTATATTTCACGACGTTATGAACGAATTCTCTAGTATTTTCTTAAACTAATTCTACGCTCAGCGCCTCATTCCACCTCCACGCAGAGAGGACGATGTAGGGCATCGAGGAATTGGTTGATGCGAAGGTTCCACTCGCCGAAAGTGCGCACATCATTCTTGCTCCAGGCTGAGCCGAAATAGTAGGTGTATTTCTCGCCGGGATTCAGTTGGTGCAGGCCTACGGCATGGCCGGCATAACCATTCTCCACCTTGTCGTTCATCAGCTGACGGGTGGCGCAAACGCCGTTGGGGAAAAGGGCAGCCACATAAATCTGGAAATTCTGCTTGTTGGGATTGTCGGTCGGGTCGGCGTAAGCCACATAGTCGCGGCCCAGTTCAATGTCCTGCAAGTCTTCAGCATGAAGCACCACGCCGGCAGCTAAGGTTTCTGTCTTTTTCAGCCCATCGTACCAAACGGTCATGCGGTTGAAGTTGGAACCCTTGTCAAGACTCAGAATGCGATGTTCCACCACGCCCTGCTGGCCGTTGATGGTGGTGGGGTTGTAGGCCAGTTGTACGGTAAAGCGCAGCGGACCGTTGTCCAGAATCTCATAATCCTTATAACAATATGGCAGAATGAGCTCGCCGTCGCCATCGAGCAAAGCCGGTGCGCCGCAACCCAGCGTCGGCCCCACCTTGTAGCAGTCGAGCCCGTAGCCGTGGTCGTAGTGGTATGTGGTGGCCTGCTCCACAGCCAAGGCCTCGCTGTCTTTGCCTTGCTCTTTGAGTTTCACGATGCGGCCGTGGTTCGACAGCTCAGTCACATAGCGCTTGTCAACCTCCAAATCGGGCGTGTTTTTCACCCACACGTCGATGCCAAACGCCCTTTCGCCACTCTTCTGCAAAGCCGGGCCATACAGGCGATAGGCCGTGCGGTCGTTCTCCCACGCGATGTCATCCACCCGTTCGGGATATTGCTTGCCGCACACCCAGGCTGTCATGGGCTGCGGCTTACCCGTGCTAACCGTAAACTCTGCAGTTCCCGAAGGGCGAACGGCAGCATCGATGAGCAGCTTGCCGTCGTGCGTCAGCTGATAAGCCACTTCTTGTTGAAGCGCGTTTTTAACAACGAGGCTGGTGCCTTTCTGCACACCCAGTTTGTTAAGAACGGCCTGGGCGTCAACTTCCACGATTTCCTGTCGCTGAATGTGACTTGGGTTTTTCACTTTTACCGTCACATCGGCGGCATTCAAGGCCATGGGCGCAGCTAGTGCCACGGCCAAAATGATTGATTTTGTTTTTAGTAGCATAGTTTGATTTGATATTTCGTTATAACGTTATTTCGGGATGACGTCATTACATGATAAGTATTCTCTCTTCGTTTTTACTTCATTTCGCTGGCAAAGAACTGGGCTATCTGGCGCAGCAGATGATGGCGGGTGTTGCCGCCGTAGATGCTGTGGTTGCGGTTGGTATAGACGTTCATCTTGAAGTCCTTGTCGGCCTGCACCAGCGCCTCGGTATATTCGAACGTGTTCTGCACGTGCACATTGTCGTCGGCCAGTCCGTGGCAGAGCAGCAGCGAGCCGTTCAGGTTGTTGGCGCGAGTGATGGGATTGTCGTCGTAGCCCTCGGCATTCTCCTGCGGAGTGCGCATGAAACGCTCGGTATAGATGGTGTCGTAGAAGCGGTAGTCAGTAGGCGGTGCCACGGCCACGCCAGCCCTGAACACATTGCGGCCCTCACTCATGCTCATCAGGGTATTGAATCCGCCGTAGCTCCATCCCCAAATGCCTATGCGGCTGGCGTCAACGTAGCTTTGTCTGCCCAGCCAAAGAGCCGTTTCCACCTGGTCTTTGGCCTCAAGGTTGCCTAAGCGCAGGTAGGTGCACTTCTCAAACTCGGCGCCACGGCCACCTGTACCGCGCCCGTCAACACAGACCACTATAAAGCCCTGCTGCGTGAGATAACTGTCGTAGAGAGCACCCTGCCCCATGGAGCCCAGGCTCCACGAATTGACCACCTGCTGGCTGCCGGGGCCGCTATATTGCCACATGATGACGGGATATTTCTTCGACGGGCTGAAGTTGGCGGGTTTCACCATCACACCGTTCAGCTCCACACCCTCAGAGGTCCTGAACGTAAAGAACTCTTTGTTGCCCTGCTCAAAGCCGGCAAGTTTCTGGCGCAGCTGGGCGTTATCGATGAGTGTAGCCAAAGACTTTCCGCCGTTGTCGCATGCAGTAAACACAGGGGGAGTGTTCGCGTCCGACCAGCTGTTGACGAAGTATTTATAGTTGCTGCTGAAAATGGCTCCGTTCCATCCCTCCTTCTGCGTGAGGCACTCGGTTTTCCCCTTGGCGTTGACCACATACACCTCGCGGTTCAAGGGGCTTTTGGCCGCAGCCTGATAGTAAGTGTTACCCGTAGCGTCGTCGTAGCCGTAGGCTGCTGTCACGTCGAAGTTGCCCTGGGTGAGCTGGCGTTGCAGCTGTCCGTTGATGCCATAGAGATAGAGGTGCATGTGTCCGTCGCGGTCACTGGGCATGAGTATGTGAGTGTCAGTCACCATAATGCCCGACACCACCTCCTCTTTCACATATTTGGGCACATTCTCCTTGATAAGCAGCTGGCAGACCGTTGTACGCGGATTGGCTGCATAGATTCTGAGCTCGTCCTGATGGCGGTTCATGGTGTAGAGCAGCACTTGGTCGGCATTCGCCGTGGCCACGATGCGCGGAATATAGCCATCGTTGTCAAGGGGCAGCTCCATCTTGCGCGTCTGCCGGCTCTTGATGTCGAAACTGAACACGGCCACGCTGGCATTCTGCTCGCCGGCCTTGGGGTATTTATACATGTACTCGCCAGGATAAAGCTTGTAGCTGTCGCGAGCCGGATTGGAACCGCGAAACAGCTGCAAGGGGTAGCTTTTCACCTGCCGCTCGTCGTAGCGAATCCAGCAGAGCATGGTACCGTCGGCGTTGAAAGTGAGCGCCGTGCTCAGTCCGAACTCCTCTTCGTTCACCCAGTCGGGCACTCCGTTGATAATCTCGTTGCGCTTGCCGTCCTGCGTCACCTGGCTCTCGGCATTATCGTAGAGCAGTTTCACGAGATATATGTTATTGTCGCGCACGAAGGCAATCTGCATGCCGTCGGGGCTCCACACGGGCGACTGCTGCGGACCATAGTCTGACAGGCGCTCCAGCTTGCGTGAGGCAATGTTGTAGATATAATGCACAGCACGATAGGAACGGCGGTAGATGCGCTCCGTCTGCGTCTGAATAATCATGCGCTTGCCGTCGGGGCTCAGCTGATAGCCGTCGAACGAGCTGATGGTTTCGCCCTGCGTGTGGCCCAAGTCAAAAAGAACACCCGTCTGCTTGCCCGTCTTGAACGAGTATTGCAGCACCTGCCTGCGGTCGGCACTTATCTGCGCGTAGCTCTCGCCGTCGGACAAGGGAGTAACCGCACTCAGTTGCTCGGCAGCAAAATAACCGCCCGTAATGTCGCGTAGTTTCAGGTTTTCTGCATTCGTCTGAACAGCAGCCAGCAGCATGGCCGCACAAAAAAGGATTAATTTCTTCATTTCACTTGCCTTTTGGTGATTACTTTCTGCAAAATTACACTTTTCTGACGAAAACACATTCTTTATTCGTATTTTTTTCAACCAGCACCAGCGAAACAAGGACATTTCACGCTGGAGGGCAACAAAAAAAGAGAGTCTCAAGAGACTCTCTCGCAGGAACTAAACCTTTTTACCTTTTTACTTCTGAGGTGCGTGGCGGATTCGAACCGCCGTAGACGGTTTTGCAGACCGTTGACTAAGCCACTCATCCAACGCACCCTTTTCGGTTTGCGGATGCAAAGGTAATGTATTTATTTGGTTCTGCCAAATTTTTCACAAGATTTTTTGCTTGCCTCTATTTTGCGTTTCGCATGGCTGAGCGCACACCCTTGGCAATGCCGGCAAGGATCGTCGGTCTGACGAATCGCTTCATAGAGCCTGAATCCGGCATATCCGAAGGCTGCGGCCACCACAGCAATGACGAGCAGAGTTTGCCACATAAGTCGTTGATAATAGGGTTGATATTGGTTCTCATTTTTGTGTTAATTGTTGGTCAGTTGACGGTATTGTCGATGCCCTCCTCTTCAGCTTCGCGGCGGGCGTCGCGTTTGTCTTTCCATTGCATGAAGGCCCAATAGGCTCCAGCCAAGAGAGCACCCAAGGCAACGGCCACGAAAAGCAGGTCGGCCGCATCCTTGCGCACGGAGATAATGAAAACAGGAATAATGAAAAGCACGCCCATCACTTTTGCCCTGCTTTTGGCAGCTTCGAGGCGTTCGTTATTTTGAGAGTCCATAAGCTAAAAAGTGTTTCGGTTTGTTATTTGTTTGTTTTTTTCGGCAACAAAAATACATGAAAAGTATGTAAAATCAAAATTTATTTGCTAGAAAAAAAAGATTTTCGTAATTTTGTGGCCTGTTTAGGTTTGTTTTTAATGATTGCTGCTTATGGAATTACCCGATTTCATGTCATACGCCAACAAATTCACGCAAAGCGATTTTGTTGAGAAGATTTCTCGCATAGCCAAACGCGCGGGCTCGAAACTTGTCTATGCCGCCCTGATACTTTATTACACTTTGCAGAGCGACAAGATTTCGGTGAAGGACAAGGCCATCATCATTGGTGCTTTGGGCTATCTCATCAGCCCGCTCGACGTGATTCCCGATGCCATTCCCATAGCGGGACTTGGTGACGACATGGCCGTACTGCTCTTTGTGCTCAACAAAATTTGGGGCAACGTGTCTGACGACGTGAAGGACAAGGCCAAGGAACGCCTGAACAAATGGTTCGACGATGACGAAATCAACGAGATAGACGACCTCTTTACTCCCGACCAAGGCATGTGAGGCTGAAAGCGGAGAATTGTTTTTTTATAGAAAAAGAAAAAAGAGCCTTCCTTTTTGGGGAGGGCTCTTTCTTCTTTTGGTGGGAACAATTCAAGTTACCTTGAAAGCGGTGCGTACGAGATTCGAACTCGTGACCTCCTGCGTGACAGGCAGGCATTCTAACCTACTGAACTAACGCACCCTCACAAGGTACTGTTCCGATTTGCGGATGCAAAGGTATGAATAATTTTTATATTACCAAAATATTTCCTGCTTTTTTTCTTATTTTTTTGCGCAGAGCTTTTTAAAGCAGAACTTTTTCCACGAGGGAAGCTTTTCGTCACTCGTCGAGAATTTTCTGCATGAGCAGCGCGTCGTGAAATCCGTCAGCCAGACAAAGCCAATGTGAAAGCGTGCCGCTGACAGAGAAACCCCGCCGGCTGAACAAACGCTCCGAAGAGCTGTTCGTCTTGGCCACAATGGCATAAAGCTGGTGCAGGCGCAAAAAGGTGCGCGCGTAATGCTCCAGCTGGCACAGAGCAGCCGTAGCGTAGCCTTTACCCTGATGTCTGCTCAAAATAATGATTCCCACCTCTGCACGCATGTGGGCAGGGCTGAATCCGATGAGGTCGGCCATTCCCACCACCTCGCCTTCAGCGTTTTCGGCTATAAGCCTCACCTGTTTGTCGGTGTAGATATCGCCAGTCTGCTGCTCAATGAACTGACGAAGCGCAAAGCGCGAGTAAGGCACATTGGCCGTGCCCACACACCAGAGTTGTGTATCGTTTTCGATGGTGTAGAGCAGTTCCAGGTCTTCGGGTTCCATGGCCCGTAGCCTTACGTATGGCAAATCTTCGGGGTGATGTGTCATTTCAGTATTTCCTCAGAAGTAATGATGATATTGTTGTGCCGGCTGAATGTGCCAAGCTGAACATGCGGCTTGGGCTGGCATGAAAAGAGTTCAAGTATCTGGCCGTAGGTGTAGGACTCCGTATCATATACAATATTTATAATGCGGCGCGTGTTGTCGAGTTCCACCTGGTCGTGGTGACCATCAGGAAGCGAGCGGCTGTCGCCTTCAATATAGCGGGCGGTGAGTCCTTTTTTCTTCACCAGCTGGCTGAAGGCATCACAAGCCTGTCTGCTTCCCACAAACACGTATTCAGGTTCATGGCTGCGTTTACGGGCACCCAGTCCCACGGCTTTGCGCCCCCGTTCTACCATCATGCCAAAG
>JAEEGL012486575.1_pt1 | contig 11218 bp, 13 predicted proteins | sample 9134231 | NCBI WGS metagenome assembly JAEEGL01 (sample SAMN16246548, study PRJNA631951) | gut metagenome | biome: gut microbiome; feature: rumen; material: fiber-attached | host: Bos | place: Iran: Karaj | collected 2018-10
AAGTGTATCCTCATTATCATAATTCTCTTTATCCAGCTTTCTAAGTATCCCTCTTAAAACATCCTTCTTAGCCTGTTCCTCAAGTACACCTAGTCTGTTTCCATATGCTGTACGAATGATCCAGTAAAAAAATGAATGAAACGTACCAAATCGAACATCAGTACTTCTGAGTTCAGACAGCTCAAGAAAACGCTCCTTCATTGAAGCAGCCGCAGCTCTTGTAAATGTGATTACAAGGATATTCCTTGGACTCACCTTATGCTCATATATCAGATTGTTTATCCTGTTCACTATAACAGTAGTCTTCCCGGAACCGGGCGTTCCAAGTACGAGCATCGGACCGTTGTACCACTGTATAGCCTCTAGCTGTTCATCTGTGTACATTTATTTCCCTTAAATCTCATATAGCAAATAGCTAAGCATTATATAACTAATAACAAAACCGACCTCCAATGGTCATGATTTGTAACCTTCGGGGCCGGTATTATTATCATATATAATTTTTACTTACCACAACATTTCTTATACTTCTTACCACTTCCGCAAGGACATGGATCATTACGACCAACCTTTGGAGCCTTTACGACAGTATGAGATGTCTTTTCCTTCTTATAAAGTGCATCCCTTGTTTCCTGATCGTATATCTTATCCCACTGAGGAAGTGTATACAGCCACTCTGCATTACATCCAACCATGTTCATGTAGAGCTTTTCTGTATCAATATCAATCTTAACCTCTGAATCCTCTGTAATTTCATCAAGGTTATTTGATTCCTTCAAACTGTCATCAATTCCATCAAGGAATCCAACCATAGTCTGAATATCTGTTTCGTACAGCTGAGCAAGCGTCTTAACTGAACCTGAAATAACAACTGTAGGGTCTTCAAGAAGCTTCTCGTATATACCCTTCTCTATCTGAAAATAATTAAGCCAGAACTGCTTTCCTTCCGGTGTTCTGTCATCGAGACCGTAAGCAGTATCTCTCCACTCTTTAAGTAATCCCATTTTATGAACTTCCTTTCATATATTGTTTACTAGCGACACAGATTATACCAAATAAGTTGAAATGTGTCAAAAACGATGTCACTTCCATCCGGATTCAATAAAACAATAACTACTATTTACTAAACACCTTCCTCAGCCAAACCATAACGTATAGTAATACAGGATACATGATGAGGATAAATATCATAGCAAAGATATATCTGCTTCCTGTAATTAACATATATATAAATAGTCCAAAAAGGCACGCATAAAAAGCCAAAAGAAGTATCGCTATAATTCTTAAAGCTTTTCTTTTTTGCGGCTGAACTGTAATGTTTTCAACTTCAGAAATGTTTTCATCCTCAGAGATATACTCTTTATTATCTTCCATATCAATCCTCATTATCCTTTAGATATTTCATCCACTTTATAACATCTGCTTCGTGACCATTCTCTCCCGGTTCATAGAATCTCATATCGACCAGCTGATCTGGCAGATACTGCTGCTCCACATAATGTTTTGGAAAATCATGTGCATACTTATATCCTACGTGTCCGAGATCCTTTGATCCGCTGTAATGAGCGTCTTTTAGATGAGGAGGAACCTCCGCGTTGCTATACTTTTTTACCGCATCCATTCCGGCAAATATAGCATTTACGACTGAATTACTCTTTGGCGCTGTTGCTACATAGATAGCCGCATTCGCAAGTATTATCTGTGACTCCGGCATTCCAACTCTCTCTACCGCAAGAGCACACGCAGCCGCAACCTGAATTGCCTGAGGATCAGCTATACCAACATCCTCACATGCACATATCATAATTCGTCTTGCAATAAATGTAACACTCTCGCCACCATATAGCATTTTTGCGAGATAATAAACCGCCGCATCGGGATCAGACCCCCTCATAGACTTGATAAAAGCAGAAATAATATCATAATGATTATCGCCATTCTTATCATATCTGATAGCTCTTCTCTGTATACACTCCTGAGCAACGTCAAGTGTTATCTCGATTTTACCCGTCTTTTCATCAGGCTCAGTAGATAAGATACCTAGTTCAATAGCATTGAGAGCCTTTCTTGCATCTCCTTCAGCTGCATTTGCAAGAAAATCAACCGCCTCATCGGTTATCTCACCACCATAGCTGCCCATTCCTCTTTCTTCGTCATATACTGCTCTTTTTATAAGAACCTTGATATTATCATCAGAAAGAGGTCTTAGTTCAAATACTGTTGATCTGGAAACAAGAGCACTATTAACCTCAAAATAAGGATTCTCAGTTGTAGCACCTATAAGAATAACAGTACCATTCTCAACATGAGGAAGTAAAAAATCCTGCTGAGCTTTATTAAATCTATGTATCTCATCAATAAAAAGAATAGTCTTCTTGCTATGCATACCGAGATTGTCCTTCGCACGCATAACAACTGCTTCCATATCCTTTTTTCCGGATGTGGAAGCATTTATTTCTTCAAATAATGAACTTGTAGTATTGGCGATAACCATTGCCAAAGTTGTTTTACCCGTTCCGGGCGGACCATAAAAAATAACAGAGCTGAGCTTGTCCGCTTTAATAGCTCTGTATAGAAGTTTTCCGGGACCAATGATATGCTCCTGGCCCACAAATTCATCTAGAGTTTTAGGTCTGATACGACTTGCAAGAGGAGACTCTTTTTTCTGCTCCTCTTGCATCATATAATCAAAAAGATCCATTATCGTTCCTCAAGTTTATTGATCCAGAAGACCGAGCTTTTTAATGATATTATCAAACTTAATAATATCAATAGGCTTACAGATATAATCATCATAATCATTGCTGGCATAGTTAGCATCAAAGTCTTCATCAAGTGCGGATATCATAACCACCTTACACCTTGATATACGTGGTATTCCAAGCTTTCTCTCTGCATCTCTGATAGACTGAAGTGCCTTATATCCGTCGATTTTTGGCATCATAATATCGAGACAAACCAGATCAAACTCTTCTCCGTCCTTTATAGACTTTACGAACTCATCAACTGCTTCTATACCATCCGCAGCAAGTACTACATTTCCATATCTGGAAAGAAGCTTTGATAAGAACTTTCCACTAGCTATATCATCTTCAGCAACTAAAACCTTCATACATTTACCTCACCTTATTTATTATATCCTAAAGTTTTTATCCACTTATCATACAAGATATTGATTTCTTCTTTATATGATTTCCTTCTTTGTATAACCCTACGATTAAGCGAACAGACAATAAAAATACCAAGAAGCAGGTCTGCAAGCTGTTCAGCTGTATATTCGCACGTAAGTTCACCATTATCGAGAGCACCTTGAAAAAGCTTTGTAAGACACTCTCTTCTAAATGTATAACCTTTCTCGACTATTTCACGAGTATGGGTATTGTGAAGAAGCTCTTCATATTGAAGCATAATAGCTGACAGGGAATAATAACTGTTATAATATGAACTGTACGCATCTACATATATAAATATCTTATCCATATAGCTCGTATCTTTTGTAGCAATTGTTTTAAATATACCACTGTCAAACTTAAAATATGTTGTAACAACATCTACAAGAATCTCGTCTGTATTGGAACAATACTTATATATCATAGATTCAGTTATATTGGTTCTCATAGAAATGTTTTTTATTGTAAGTGAATCGAGCCCCGCATCACTGATTATATCTATTGAAGCCGAAATAATTCTGTCTTTCGCTGATACGAATTCTTCAGTCATAACATCCCCCTTTCCGCTCATACTATGTTTATTTTATTGCTTATAAATACCTTTGTCAACGCTTTATAAACAATAAAAAAGAAGCAGAGATTATATCTCTGCCTCTCTTAGTATCGTAATTACTTTACAACTGTTACATTAACAGCCTGAGGTCCTTTAGAACCTTCATTAAGTTCATACTCTACTGTGGCTCCCTCTTCAAGAGTTTTAAATCCATCCATATTTAAACCAGAATAATGAACGAATACATCCTGTCCGTTTTCATCTGTAATAAATCCATAACCCTTTGCATTATTAAACCACTTTACTGTTCCTTTTGCCATTACATAGCCTCCTAACTTTTACATTCTTATAGAATGTTATCACAAGTGAAGGCCACATTCAATTTACAAAACATCGGATTTATAAAACAAATTGTTATGATCAACCATTATTACATCTCCTGTGCTATGATCATAATAATACATTCGATTGGATAAGTACTCTTCCATCGACAATGTGCAAAGGTTTACTTGATTTACAGAATAATAAGCATATAGGATGTGATTGATAGAGAAAATATCAGGAACCAACAGCATATGATGTACATTCGCTGGAATTATATAATAATTATAACCGATTTCTCTATATATATCCTCTAACGCCCCCTCATAACAAAGTGCCGACGCCCCATAATCCATTTCTTTATTAGATAGAATATAAAAAGGACATTCATCACTACCTTGGGTGTCCGGATCAATCTTGCTTAGATATTCACCCATTTCCATTAACCAAAAGGCTGAAGACTCGGGAGCATACTTGATAGCCATCTTAAGCAGCTCGTCAGCTGATATCTCCCAGGCATCACAAAGATTGTTAGACAGAATGATTATCTCTTCTGATAATCCATTCTTGTATTTCCATGAAGGCACAATCGCAAGATCAAAGAATCTCTGATGAGGAATAGTCATGAGAGCTTCTGCGTTCATATCATAATTGATTAGTATAATTCCTAATGATTTCCTGACATTACTTATATCTGCTGAAACAATATCCTTATATATCCAGCAGTCCTTATTTAGTTTTTCAAAGTTTTCCAAATAACTCATAATCATTCTCCTTTCTTAGGAAAATGATCATAGAATTGGATTTAGATTGGATGTATTCTAATTTTATCAGACATTATCATCATGTCAAGAATTAATATTAGCTTTCCTTTGCTACTAAGTCCTTAAGGAAGTCTGTAACCTTCTTCATTTCATCATCCTTACCAATGGTGATACGTAAGAATTCATTTATTCTTGGTGCATTGAAATATCTGAAATATATCCCCTTCTTCTTGGCCTCATCAAAGATCTTGCCTGCATCTACGTCAGGATGTGAAGCAAAAACAAAATTTGCAGAAGAAGGAAGAACCCTGAAGCCTAACTCCTTAAGCTCTTTACTAAAGCTCTCTCTCGTATTAATTATTTTATTTATTGTCCCCTTGAAATAATCATTATCCTTAATTACTGACTTTCCAAGCACAATAGAAGGATAATTCATAGTATAGGAATTATAGGAATACTTAACATTATTCAGATACTTTATAAGCATTGGATTTGAAACAGCATAACCCACTCTTAATCCGGCTAATGATCTGGACTTTGAAAATGTTCTTACAACGACAAGATTATCATACTCATCAATCAGATCTATTACCGATGAACCCTCAGGAGCAAAGTCAATATATGCCTCATCTATTATTACAATAGAATCTTTTGATTTTTTAAGGATGCTGATAATATCATCCCTCGACATAAGTATAGCTGTAGGTGCATTGGGATTAGGTATGACAATTCCGCCATTTTCCTTATTATAATCTTCTGCTTTAACCTCAAAATCCTCTGTCAGAGGAACAAGCTCATACTTAATTCCCAGCATATCTGCCCATACAGGATAAAACGAATAAGTAATATCAGGGAAAAGTATCTTTTTATTGGAATTAAAAAATGTCATAAAGGACATCGCAAGAACATCGTCAGAGCCAACTCCGACAAAGACCTTATCCTTTGATACTCCATGGAAATCAGCAAGTGCTTCAACCAGCTCTGAAGCAGCCGGATTCGGATACTTTCTGAAATTATCTATATCGAGCTCTTTTATTTTCTTTATTAGCTCTTCAGATGGTCCATATGGATTCTCATTTGTATTCAATTTGATTATATCCTTATCTTCAGGCTGTTCGCCGGGAGTATAAGGAACTACCTTTCGGATATTCTTTTCCCATCCAAAATCAGACATTTTTATTACCTCACTTTAACGCTTCTACTATCTCAGCAAACTTCATTCCATTCGATGCTTTAAGAGTAATAACATCATCGGCCTTAAGAATACTCTTTATATATTCAGAGGCTTCAGGCTTTTCATCGAATGAGCTTATCTTTATATCAGTGTTAGCTTTGACATAATCAGTGATCTCTTTACTCTCATCGCCTATTGTAATAAGCTCATCAAGATCTAAAGCTCCACTATTAAACTGCTCAGCTATATAAATACCAACATCCTTGTGATACTGTCTGGAGTTCTCACCTAATTCAAACATATCACCAAGGACAGCTATTTTTCTGCCCTTTACATTCATATCCCTGAGTACATTAATTGCCGCCTTCATGGAATCAGGACTTGCATTATACGAATCATCAATAATCGTATATTTTTTATCAGATAAAATAATCTTCTGCCTGAGTCCCACAAAACTTTCAAAGCTCTTAGCTGCCTTACTTAGATCAAGTCCCATATAATCGCTTACAGCCATTGCCACAAGACTATTAAGTACATTGTGCGTTCCTAAAACACTGAGCTTAACTTCGATTCGCTCATCGCCGTGGACAAATGTATATTTATTATATCCATTCTCAAATCTTATATTCTCAGCTCTGTAATCAGCATCCTCTCTGGTTCCATAATAAAATGTTTTTACTCCGGTTTTACCCTTAAGAGCATAAAGCATCTCATCATCAGCATTCAGAAAAAGTGCCCCATTTTCATTCATCCTTCCGGTTATCCTGAGCTTCTCATCTCTTATTCCCTCTCTGGTCTTAAGAAACTCGATATGTGCCTGACCAATCATAGTAACAACGGCAATATCAGGATTAACCATTCTTGTTAATCTGTCCATTCCACCGGGTTCACTTATTCCCATCTCAAGGACAGCTGCCTCACTGGGATTATCATTTATACGCGATACTGTAATTGGAACTCCTATCTGAGAATTCATATTTCCTTCTGTGTGGAAAACGCTGATATTACTGGAAAGTGCAGTCGTTATCATTTCTCTTGTAGTTGTTTTACCCACACTGCCTGTAACACCTACTATCGGCTTATTATAATTCTTTCTTATTGTTGCAGCTATATCCTGCATGGCATCAAGCGTAGAATCAACCTTGATATAAGCTTTATTTTCCGGAAGTGATTCCTTATCGGACTGACTCAGTATCTCCTCTTCGCTTTCCTCTGTGAGAATAGCATCTGTTTTTAGAGCAGTGTCCGGAATAAAACGATGCGCATCAACCCTCTCTCCTTTTAATGCAACAAAAAGAGAGTCCGGATTAACCTGCCTTGAATCGATAACAATATCCTTAACCTCTTTATTTAGAAGCTCATCCTTGAATGAATCATCAATCTTACCGATCAGGTGACCATTTGTAAACTCAATTATATCTTTTATCAATATGCCCTTCATAAGATAATCATTCTCCCATTACTAGTATACTATTGATTCAGCGATTTCATCAGCCTTCTTCTTATCGATCAGTACCTCGATAAGCTTTAATGCAAAATCAATAGCTGTTCCAACTCCACGGCTTGTGATTATATTTCCATCCTGAACAACACTGTAATCTTCTCCCGGAAGCATTGCGCCTAAAAGTCCATGCTCAAGACCCGGATAACAGGTTGCCTTCTTTCCCTGAAGAATACCCATCTCTCCAAATACAGTAGGTGCTGCACAAATAGCCGCCACATACTTACCTGCATCATTATATGCATTTACAAGATTCTTAACCTCATCACTCGCCTTTAGATAATTTGTTCCGGGCATACCACCAGGAAGAATTACCATATCTGCATCAGTAAGGCTTTCAGAAATAGTAGTGTCAGCGACTACATTTATTCCTCTGGCACCTTTAATATTTACATCATTCTTGATAGAAACCATTACGACCTCTATACCTGCTCTTCTAAGAAGATCAACAGCTGTAAGGCCTTCAACCTCTTCAAAACCATCAGCAAGAAATATATATGCTTTTTTCATGATTATCCCTCCATTACTGTATTATAGAAATCATCAAGCCACTCAGCACTTATTCTATCTGCATGACCTTCGTCGATCATTTTAGCTATATCCTGTTCAATCGGTATACGAGCTGTACATCCGATTCCATAAGCACTTGCTATCGCATCCACTCTACTTGGTCCGAAAAGCTCATGCTTTTCCTTGCAGTTTGGACACTCAAAATAAGACATATTTTCAACAAGTCCAAGAACAGGAACATTCATCTTCTCAGCCATTTTTACAGCCTTGGAGACTATCATTTCTACAAGCTCCTGCGGAGAGCTTACAACAATTATTCCATCTATTGGAAGTGTCTGGAATACCGTTAATGGAACATCACCTGTTCCGGGCGGCATATCAACAAACATCACATCCACCTTATCCCAGAAAACATCAGTCCAGAACTGACTAACAGCACCGGCTATTACCGGACCTCTCCAAAGAACAGGATCGCCTTCATTATCAACAAGCAGATTGATTGACATCATCTTGATGCCACTTTCTGATTGAAGCGGCATAATACCCATATCCGTTCCATAAGCTTTTCCATGAACTCCAAATGATTTCGGTATTGAAGGTCCTGTTATATCTGCATCCAGTATCGCAGTCTTAAGACCTGCTCTGTTTGCCTTTACAGCCATTAATGAAGTAACAAGAGACTTTCCAACTCCACCCTTGCCACTTACTATTCCAATTACCTTCTTGACATCAGAATACTCATTGCTGACCTTTCTCATTCCTTCCGGCATAGCTCTTTCAAAAGCCTTATCCATCGCTTCCTGTTTCTCTTTGCTAATTTCTTCTCCCATTATACGCTCTCACTTTCTAAGTCAGATATTTAAAACATACAAACTCTTTCTATGCCATATATCTATTGGCACATTACATAACAGCCATTGTATCACATTCTAATTATTAAAGAAATCTATTTATTAAAGAAATGTCTTTATGAATTATTATATTTAAGGTATACTTTTATTGATAATAATACACTTATAATATGGAGAATAGATATGGCAAAAAACGATAAGCTCACATTTGTAATAGGTCACAAGAATCCTGACACAGATTCAATCGCCGCTTCAATAGCATATGCCAACCTGAAAAACACATTTGGCAAAGGCAATTACGTTGCTATGAGATGCGGTAACATCAGCAGCGAAACTCAATATGTACTTGATCGTTTTGGGTTTAAGGCTCCAAAGTTTATTGGTGATGTAAGAACACAGGTTCGAGATATGGAAATCCGTAAGCTAAATGGTGTTTCTGAGGAAATGTCACTTAAGGAAGCCTGGAAGTTTATGAAAGATAATAATATTCGTACTCTCTGCGTAACTGAGGATAAGAATCTTAAGGGACTTATCACAACCGGTGATATCATGGACTCTTACATGGGAGCTTATGACTCTACTACTCTTGCAAAAGCAAAGACAAGCTATAAAAATATCGTAGATACCCTTGATGGAGAACTGATTGTCGGTGATATAAATGATATTCAGGATAAGGGTAAGGTTATAATCGGCGCGGGAACTCCTGATGTACTAGAAGAATATATAAAGCCTCACGACATAGTTATTCTCGGTGACAGATACGAGAATCATCTGTGCGCTATTGAGATGAAAGCTGATTGTATCATAGTATGTGCCGGCTCAAAGGTTACAAAAACAATTAAAATACTTGCAGAAGAAAAAGGCTGTAAAATAATCACAACACCGCATGATACATTTATAGTTGCCAGACTTATATATCAGAGTATGCCTGTCAGATTCTTTATGAAGACTGAGAATCTGCTTACCTTTAAGATGGATGATTATATCGATGATATACAGCCAATAATGGCTTCAACAAGGCACCGCTACTTCCCAATAGTAAATTCCGCAGGAAAGTACAAGGGCGTTGTCAGCCGAAGAAACTTCCTCGGAGTAACAAAAAAGCAGCTGATACTTGTGGATCACAACGAAAAAAGCCAGGCTGTTAACGGTATGGAGTCAGCAGATATACTTGAGATAATAGATCATCACAGACTCGGAACCGTTACTACAAATAAGCCTATATTCTTCAGAAATGAACCTCTTGGTTCCACCTGCACAATACTCTATCTCATGTATCTTGAGTCAGGAAATGAGATACCACCGAATATAGCAGGCCTTATGTTATCAGCTATTATATCTGACACTCTCCTATACAGATCACCTACCTGCACAGCATTTGACAGAAACGCAGGTAAGGTTCTCGCTACTATTGCAGGAGTTGATCCGGAGGAGCTTGCTAAGAGTATGTTCGCAGCAGGAAGCAATCTCAGCGACAAAACTCCTGAAGAAATAATCCATCAGGATTTCAAGAAGTTCAATGTCGGAGATCTTTGTATAGGAATCGGCCAGATAAGCTCTATGGATAATAATGAGCTCGCACATCTTAAGGAAGCTACTCTTCCATCTCTTGACGAGATTCGAAGAAAGGATAGTCTGGACATGCTCTTCTTTATGATGACAAATATCATAAAAGAGTCCTCCGAGGTCCTGTTCTCAGGCAAAGATGCGGAGTCAGTTCTTGAAAACGGATTTAACGTATCCACCAAGGATCACTCAAGCGTTACTCTTCCGGGGGTTGTTTCAAGAAAGAAGCAGATGCTGCCTACTATAACTAACAATATAGGACTTAAGAATTAATATATATAAGAATTATTTTAATAATTAAAAGAGGCCTTTAAATGGAAATCGAAAGAAAATATCTATTAAAAAGCATACCTGAGGAGCTTGATTTAAAAGAAAAGCATAGTATATCACAAGGGTATATAAACACTACCCCTGTTGTGAGAATAAGACAATATGATGATCAGTATATCCTTACAATTAAATCAGCCGGTCTTATGGAAAGAATCGAGGTTGAAAAAGAGCTAACTGAAGAAGAATTTAACGAGCTTTCTACTATGGTAGTCGGCAATCTGATTCAAAAAGACAGATATAAGATACCACTTCAGGATAGTCTCACTCTGGAGCTTGATGTATTTCATGGAGATTTTGAAGGTCTTATAATCGCCGAGATAGAATTTGAAACAATAGAAAAAGCCGAGAGCTACAATGCTCCCGGCTATTTATCGTGTGAAGTAACTGATCAACCAAAGTACCAGAACTCTTCTCTAAGCTCTATGAGCAAGAAAGAAATCGAAGCACTTCTATCTACTTAAAGAAATCATTTCCCTTC
>JAEEGL012877015.1_pt1 | contig 11218 bp, 12 predicted proteins | sample 9134231 | NCBI WGS metagenome assembly JAEEGL01 (sample SAMN16246548, study PRJNA631951) | gut metagenome | biome: gut microbiome; feature: rumen; material: fiber-attached | host: Bos | place: Iran: Karaj | collected 2018-10
CTTCTGTTCTCGTCCATCGCGGCCCGCACGCACGGCCCCAGCACCGCGCACTATGCGGCCAGCAAGGCGGCCGTCATCAGCATGACGCATTCCGCCGCGCATGTCTGCGGCCCGTACAACATCAACGTCAACGCGATCAGCCCGGGCATCATCCGCACCGCAATGTGGGAATACCTGCTCGATCAGATGGTCGAGAAGATGGGCGGCGACCGCGAGCAGCACTGGCAGAACTACATCAAGTCGACGATCCCCATGGGCCGCGCACAGGAGCCGCAGGACATCGCCGACGCAGCGCTGTTCCTCTGCAGCGATCATGCGAAGAACATCACCGGCCAGACGCTGAGCGTCTGCGGCGGCTACTACATGGGTTATTGATCCATCGCGGCGCGGCTGCCTGACGGCTGCTGCGCCGCTTTCTTACACTTTTTGGACACGGGAGAACAACGAACACTATGGACATCCGATTTGATGGAAAATACGCCGTTGTGACCGGCGCGGGACGCGGCATCGGCCGTGCGATCGCGCGGGTCTTGGGTGCGAGCGGCGCATGCGTGTACGTGAGCGACGTAATCGAACAGAACGCGACCAACGTACGCGACGAAATTCGCGCCTTCGGCGGCGAAGCGGAGGCTTTCGTCGCAGACGTAACAAAACCGGAGCAGCTCGAGAAGCTCATGCAGGCGCCCCCCGTACTGGACATCATGGTCAATACGGCGGGCATTATCATTCCCGAAACGCTGTTTTCGGCGAAGCAGGAGGATATCGATAAAATCTTTCAGATCAACGCGATCGGTTCAAGCAACTCCGTGCGCGCGGCGTTTCCGCGCATGCGGGAACAGGGGCATGGAAGAATCCTGTTGATCGCTTCCGCGACTTCCCGCAACACGGGCAATATGATCGCGCATTACGGCATGACGAAGGCTTCGGTCGTCAGCCTCGCGATGGCGGCGGCGGAGGAAGGCGCGCATTACGGCATCAACGTCAACGCCATTTGTCCGGGCATCATTTTCTCGCACATTTGGGAAGTCATGATGGATCGCTACGTAAAGGGCAATTCCCCCGCGGATCGTGAAGCGTGGTGGAAGGCGCTCGTCGAGAGCATCGTTCCGGGCGGCAAAGAGCAGACCTGTGAAGATATCGCCAACAGCGTAGCTTTTATGGTCAGCGATCAGGCGAAAAACATTACCGGCCAGTCGCTCAGCGTAGACGGCGGCATGTGGCTCGGTTTTTAAAAAACAGAAAACTTAAGGAGGTCAATGAATTATGGATATTCGTTTTGACGGGAAATACGCAGTCGTCACCGGCGCAGGCCGCGGCCTGGGCAGGGGCATCGCACTGGTAATGGGCGCAAGCGGCGCGCATGTATACGTGAGCGACGTGATCGAAGAGAACGCGAACAGCGTGCGCGATGAAATCCGCGCGTTCGGCGGCAAGGCGGACTCCTTTGTCGCGGACATCACGAACGTCGAGCAGGTGGAAGCGCTCATGAAGGCGCCGCCGCGTCTGGACATCATGATCAACGTCGCGGGTATCGTCGTCGCGAAGACCCTCTTTACGGCTACGCAGGAAGAGATCAACAGGATCTTCCAGATCAACGCGATCGGCTCGAGCAACGCCGTGCGCGCTGCTTTCCCGCGTATGCAGGAACAGAAATCCGGCAAAATCCTGCTGATCGCATCCGCAGCAGCCAGAACCAACGGCAGCATGCTCGGCCACTATGCCATGACGAAGTCCGCGGTCGTCAGCCTCGCAATCGCAGCTGCGGAAGCCGGCGCACCCTACAACATCAACGTCAACTCCATGTGCCCGGGCGTCATCTTCTCGCAGATTTGGGAGCGCGTCATCGACTCTTACGGCGCGGTCGCGCAGGCTGACCGTGACGCCATGTGGAAGCGCATCGTAGCGGGCTTCGTGCCGACCGGCGTGGAGCAGACCTGCGAAGACATCGGAAACGCCGTGGCCTTCATGGTCAGCGACCAGGCGAAGAACATCACCGGCCAGTGCCTCAGCGTGGACGGCGGTATGCGCATGGGCTTCTGATTGAAAGAGGGAGGATTGTTTTATGAATATACGGTTTGACGGAAAAACCACCGTCATCACCGGCGCGGCGCGCGGCCTGGGCCGCGGGATCGCAATGGAGATGGCGCGTTCTGGCTCCGACATCATCATCGGCGACCTGCTGGATGAAGAGGGCCGCAAAACTTGCGAAGAGATTAAGGCTTTGGGCGTGAACGCGAAATATGTGCATTTCGACGTCACCAGCCCGGAAGACTGCGAAAAGCTGATGAAATCCGCGCCGCAGCTGGACATCGTGATCAACGTGGCGGGCATCGTGGTGCCGCAGCCGCTGCTGACGATCAAGCAGGAAGACATCGAAAGGCTGTTTGAAGTGAACACGCTCGGTTCGGACAACATCGTGCGCGCCGCGCTGCCGATCATGATGGAACGTCGCAAGGGCAAGATCATGCTGATCTCCTCTCTTGCAGCGCGTCTCCCAACCGATTATCTCGTGCATTACGCGATGAGCAAATCCGCCGTGCACAGCCTCGTCATGAGCGCCGCGCTCACCGCCGCGCCTTACGGCATCACCGTCAACGGCCTGTGCCCCGGCATCATCCGCACCAAGATGTGGGAAGACATTCTCGATGAGATACACGGCCGCACCGGCGAAGATCGCGAAGCGATCTGGGAGCGCATCATCGGCGGCAAGATTCCGCTGGGACGCGAGCAGACCGAGGAAGACATTGCCAACGCCGTCGTATTTATGGTCAGCGAACAGGGAAGCGCCATCAACGGCCAGTCTCTGAACGTCGACGGCGGTCAGCGCATGTGGTTTTAACGGAGGTAAAGCAGCATGAATATTCGTTTTGACGGAAAAAACGCAGTCGTCACCGGCGGCGCACGCGGCATCGGCAGAGCCATTGCCATGGAGCTTGCGGCGGGCGGCGCGAACATCATAATCGGCGATGTGCTCGACGAAGCGGCGCTGAAAACCTGTGAGGAGATCAAAGCGCTGGGCGTGGACGCGAAGTTCGTCCATTGCGACGTGAGCAAGGTGGAAGACTGTGAGGCGCTCATGGCAGCCGCGCAGCCGCGTATCGACATCGTCGCCAACGCGGCCGGCATCGCCGTGACAAAGACGCTTCTGGGCATCACGCAGGAGGAAATCCGCAGGCAGTTCCAGATCAACGCGATCGGTTCGAGCAACATCGTTCGCGCCTGCCTGCCGCGCATGATCGAGCAGAACTACGGCCGCATCCTGCTGGTGGCGTCCACCGCGGGCAAGATCGCCAGCAAGATTCTCGTGCAGTACGGCATGAGCAAGTCCTCTGTCATCGCGCTGTCGATGTCCACCGCGCTGACCGGCGCGAAGCACAACGTCACCTGCAACGCGCTCTGCCCGGGCATCATCCGCACGCAGATGTGGGAAGAGGTGCTCACCGGCATCAGCACGCTCAACAGCGGCGAGGACCGCGAGGCCATCTGGGAGCGCGCCATCAAGAAGCAGATTCCGATGGGCCGCGCGCAGACGCCGGAGGATATGGGCTGCGCCGCAGCGTTCCTTCTGAGCGATCAGGCGTACTGCATCACGGGTCAGACGCTCAACGTTGACGGCGGGCAGCGTTCCACGCACTAAGCGGACTAAAAATTGAACACGGGAGGTCGCCACATGGATATTCGTTTCGACGGGAAAACAGCGGTCATTACCGGCGCGGGCCGGGGTCTTGGCAGACAAATTGCACTTTCTTTTGCCGAAGCGGGTGCGGACATCGTGATCGGCGATGTGATCGAAGAAAACGCCGCCTCCGTATGCAAAGAGATTGAAGCCCTTGGTCGCAAAGCCAGCTATGCGGTTTGCGATGTACGTAAGGTAGACGATGTGGAAAAGCTCATGTCGATTCCCGATAAGCTTGACATCATGATCAACGTCGCGGGCATCGTCATCGTGCAGCCGATCGACACGGCGCCGCAGGATGGAGCGAAAAAGGTTCTGGATGTAAACATACTGGGCTGCAGCAACACCATCCGCGCCGCTCTGAAGCGCATGATCCCGCAGAAAGAGGGAAAAATTCTGCTCTTTTCCTCCATCGCCGCGCGCACGCACGGCGTGTACGAGGCGCATTATGCAGCGAGCAAGGCGTCGGTCATCAGCATGACCATGTCGGCCGCGCATGTCGCGGGCCCGCACAACATCAACGTCAATGCGATCAGCCCGGGCATCATCCACACGGCCATGTGGGATTATCTGTTGGAGGAGTTCTCCAAAAAACGCGGCGGGCAGGACCCGCAGGAGATCTGGGACGAGATCATCCGCACGACGATCCCGCTCCAGCGGCCGCAGGAGCCGGAGGATATCGCCGATGCGGCGATGTTCCTGTGCAGCGACCACGCGAAGAACATCACCGGTCAGACGCTGAGCGTCTGCGGCGGGTTCTACATGGGATATTGACGAACGGATCAAAGCGTGCCGTCCAGAATGGACGGCACGCGTTTTCTACTGCATTGAGAAGGGAGCATGAAGTATGGATATCCGTTTTGATGGGAAGACCGCGCTCATTACCGGCGCGGGACGCGGCATAGGCCGCGGCATTGCACTGGGGTTTGCGCGCTCGGGCGCCGATATCGTCATCGCCGACGTGAACGAGGAGAACGCGCAGCGCACCTGTAAGGAGATCGAAGCGCTCGGCCGCAAGGCGAAATACGTCGTCACCGACGTGCGCGACGTCGATCAGGTACAGCGTATGGTAGACGCCTGCGACCGGCTGGATATCTTCATCCATGCGGCGGGCGTGCTGGTGACGAAGTACATGCTCGAAGCGACGCAGGAGGAGATCAAGCGCCTCTTTGACATCAACATCTTAGGCTCCAGCAACGTCATCCGCGCGGTGCTGCCGCGCATGCAGGCGCAGCGCTCGGGGAAGATCGTTCTGATCGCGTCCATCGCCGGCCGCGAGGGCGGCGACCTCGAGGCGCACTACCGCATGAGCAAATCCGCCGTCATCAGCCTGACCATGTCTACCGCCGACGCGGGCGCCGCTTACAACATCAACTGCAACGCCATCTGCCCCGGCCATGTGCGCACGGAGATGTGGGACCAGGCGCTGGACGACTGGGCGGCGAAGCCCGGCCGCCGCTCGCAGGAGGAGATATGGGATTGGATGGTCGAGACCATGATTCCGTTAAAGCGCCCGCAAACGCCCGACGATATGGCGAACGCCGCCATGTTCCTGTGCAGCGACGAGGCGTGGAATATCACCGGCCAGACGCTGAGCGTCTGCGGCGGTTACTATATGGGCTTTTAACAAAAAGGAACAAAAAACAGGCATCCAGAACCGGATGCCTGTTTTTTATATGCTTATTGAATGACGCCGTCGGAGTATACGGGCACGACGTCCGCGATGTCCTCCGTAAAGCAGAATGCCAAATCTTCCGCGAATCCGAGGCTTTTCAGATGCGCGTAATGCACGGTTTTTTCGAGCGAGAAGCGCTTGTCGCGCCAGGAATTGTAAAGCTCCGTGGCCATGTAGGCAAGGTCGTTCATGGGCGCGTCCGTGTCGAGAATGGCGTTGATCGCCGAAACGATGCCGCCCGCGCAGATGATGTCGTCCGCGGAGAACTGACCGTTCGTGCCCGCGCAGAGAACCATGATGTCGTTTCCGGTGTCGACGGCTTTTTGCGCCGCCGCCGTGCGGTTGATCATCGCGCCGATGAGCGTGACCGCCGCGACGCGGGCGTGGTGGATGGCGTTGGTGCCGTTGCTGGTGCTCATGACGATCGCTTTGCCGTTGATTTTTTCCTTCGTGAACTCCAGCGGCGAGTTCCCAAAATCAAAGCCGGGAAGCTTAAGCCCGTCGCTTTCGCCGGCAAGGAGACTTTCCTTGCGTCCAAGCTGCGCCTGCAGCAGAGCCGCTTCTCCGGCGTCGTGCGCCGGTATGATTTGCGACGCGCCGTTCTTAAGTGCGCATACAATGGATGTGGTGGAGCGCAGAACATCGACGACGATCACAGTACAGCTGCGCATTTGTGATTCCGTAACCATCTGCGCGCTATGGTAAACGTTGATCCGCATGTTACCCCCCTCAGAGAGACAGTGTACAAGTTTTTTTACATTCTATACGAAAATGCAAAAAAATGCAAGTTATGCCCATAAGAGATTGGAAATGAACAGCGAGGCCGCAATGCCCGCCAGCATGCTGACGAGCGCCACGGGCAGCGTATAGCGCGTGTCGGTGACCTCCGCCGCGCCGAAATACAGCGCGAGCGTGTAGAAAATCGTTTCGCTGGAACCGGCGATGACGCTTGCCGCCATGCCGATGAAGGAATCGGGCCCGAAGCGCGCAAAGAGGTCCGCGACCGATGCCATCGACGCGCTGCCGGAGAGCGGATGCAGGATCGTCAGCGGAAGGAGCTCGGCGGGCAGGCCGATCTTGGAAAGCACGGGGGAGAGAAGGGCGGCGAGCTCTTCGATGAGCCCCGATTTACTGAGCAGCGTGATCGGAATCAGCATTGCCGCCATAAACGGCAGCACGCGAAAGAGCGTCGGCAGCCCCTCCTTCGCGCCTTCGACGAACGCCGCGTAGATATCCACCTTTTTGATGAGCCCCCAAATGAGCGCCGCCATGGCGAGCGCAGGGACGATCGCCGCGCTCATGTGCGTCGGGCGAGCAGGCGGCACAGGAGAATCGCCGTCGCAGTCGATACCGCGCTGGCGAACAGCCCGGGCAGTATCACCGCCGCCGGCGCCGAAGAGCCGTATGCCGCGCGCAGCGAGAGCATCGAGGTCGGCAAAAGCTGCACCGCCGAAGCGTTGATGCACAGGAACATGCACATGGCGTGCGTCGCACGCCCCTTGTGCGGATTGGTGGCGGCCATATGCCGCATGGCGGTCAGCCCGAAGGGCGTGGCGGTGTTGCCCAACCCCAACATGTTGGATGACAGGTTTAATGCGATAGCCCCTGCGGCCTCTCGGTTGACGCCGGGAAACAGCTTTCGGATCACGGGATGCAGACGTTTTGCGAGGGCGTCCATCACTCCAGAGCGCCGTATTATCTGCAAAAATCCCGTCCAAAGCATGTACGCGCCCGCCAGAGAAATGGCAAGCGTGACGGCCTGACTCGCGCCGTCGAGGAGAGAGGCGAGAACGGCCTCGCCACCATGACGCAGGAGAGTTGCAAAAAATCCTGCAAAAAACATGAAAAACCATACAATTTTTAACATAAAATGGTTCCTCACAAGAGAAAAAATGCAAAAAAAACCGATATTTGGAAATAGATTTACGGAAATCTATTGACGGGAGCACCCGACAGATACTATGATGGAAGTGACGGAAGTATTCTCAACAATACAGGAAAGGAGCAGTATTCATGATGAAATCCACAGGCATTGTGCGAAAAACGGACGCTCTTGGGCGTATTGTGATCCCCGTTGAACTTCGTAGGACCTTGGGAATCGAAATCAAAGATCTGATCGAAATCTACGTGGATGGAGATATGGTCGTTCTGAAAAAATACGAACCTACATGCGTATTTTGCAGCAGTTCTACGGATGTGATCGAATATAAGGAAAAAAACGTCTGTAGAAACTGTGCCGAAAAGCTGGCGCACCAGCTTTATCAGTTCAGTCGTCCGATCAAGCTGTAAGGGGAAAACTGCGCTGGTTTGCACAGTACGAAGCATTTAATGATATGAACTGATTTATATTTTAAAAGCATCGTGACGTATATAACCGGCACGACGAAAGAGACGAATCAAGCGGGATGCGTTAATCGTCCCGCAGCGGAGACGGCAGCGTAAAGGAAAACCGAGCGCAGCCGTCTTTGTTTTCCGCCCAGATGCGCTGGCCCATGAGGTGCATGATCTCCTGCGCGATGGAAAGACCCAGTCCCATGCCCGTCTGCGCATGCGCCTTGTCGGCCTTGTAGAAGCGCTCGAAGAGGTGCGGTAAGTCCGACGGGTCGATTTTTCCCGTATTTTCCACGTACAGCAGCGTGCGTTCCGAATTGGCCTCTGCGCAGAGCGTGATGCTCCCGCCGTCCTGCGCGTATTTTACGGCGTTATCGAGCAAAATCACGAGCACCTGCTCCACGCGGTCGCGGTTGGAGACGACGCGCATGGAGCCGTCGGGGCATTCGAGGCGGAACGACAGTCCGCTTTCGGCGGCGGTCTGCGAGAACTGCTCGGCGAGGTCGCACAGCAGTGTACGCAGGTCGAAGGGCGCGCTCTGCATGGCGATCGTGCCCGACTGTAAGCGCGAAAGCTCCAATAGATCGTTGATGAGGCGCGAAAGGCGCATCGATTCGCGCAGAATGTATCCGTAGTAGCGCGAACGATCCTCCTCGCGCGTGATGAGCCCGTCGTTGAGCGCGTCGGCGAGGCTGCGGATGGAGGCGATGGGCGTGCGCAGCTCGTGGCTGACGTTGGCGACGTAATCGCGGCGCGTCTGCTCGAGCCGTTCCGCCTCCGTCACGTCCTGCACCAGCGTGATCGTGCCCGCAAAGCTGTCGTCCGCCGCCGTGAGCGGCGTGACCGTCACGCGGAGAATGGCTTCCCCGACCTGCATGTCGCGGACGGAGGGCGTGCGTCCGTTTGTGACGCGGCCGATGTCGTCCGCGATGCTGCGGAAGGCTTCCAGCTCCGAAAGGTTTTCCCCCGCCGTTCCGCCCAAAAGCTGCGCGGCGATGGGGTTGGAGTGCATGATTTCACCCGACGCGTCCACGGCGATGATGCCTTCGCCCACACCGTCGAGGATGCTGCGCAGACGGTTGCGCTCGAGCGTAAGGTCGCCGATCGTCTGCGAGAGCGCGGAAGAGAGGAGATTTAAGGTCTGCCCGAGCTGGCCGATCTCGTCCCGGCGCGTTTCGTCGGCCTTGATGCTGAAATCGCCCGCGGCCATAGCGTGCGCGACGCCGGTCATCTGCTTCAGAGGCCGCGACAGGCCGCGCGAGCCGAAATAGGCGATGGGGATCATGATGACGAATACGGCGAGGAGGCTGAACACCAGTGCGGCCGTAAAACCGTCGAGCGCGGCGTTCGCCTCGTAGAGCGATTTGGTGAGGAAGACGGCGCCGCTGATCTCGGCGTCTACGCCGTAGATCGGCACGCCGACGATGATGCCCAGTCCGTGCGTGCCCGAGATCGTCGTGACGCGCTCGCCCGCGAGCACCTGCGCGACATACGGCTCCAGCGATGCGAGCGCCTCCTCGCTTTCCGTGCCCTCGGTGCGGACGATCAAAGTGCTTTGCGCGTCGTAGACGTGTACGGTGGCGTCCCACAGCGTGCGGTCGCTCACCAGCAGGCGCTTAAAAACGTTGGAAGAAACAACGCCGCCGAGGTACTGCGCGGAGATGTTCGCGATGTACTCGGCGCGCGGCGTAAGCTCCTCGGCCTTGATGCTGAAGAATATGGAACGGCTCATGTAGATGAAGGCGACGGAAATCAGTACGGCGTTCACGAGCACCGTAATCAGCACGAACAGCAGCAGCCGCTTTAAGAACCCGCGTTTCATCCCTCTGCCTCGAATTTATAACCTACGCCGTAGACGGTCTTAATGCCCCACTTGCATTCGTCCTCCGGCGGCAGCTTTTGGCGGATGCGCTTGATCTGCGTGTCGACCGCGCGCGTGTCGCCGAAATAGTCGTAGCCCCAGACCTTCGAGAGAATCTGTTCGCGATCGTACACGCGCCCCGGGTGCGAGGCGAGGAGGAACAGGATTTCGACCTCCTTGGGCGTGAAGAGGACGCGCTGATCGAATATCCGCACTTCGTAGTTGGCGAGATTGATGTCGAGCCCGTCGAAGTGCAGGGAATGCGGCTCCGACTCCGGCTGCGTCTGCGCGCGGCGGAGTACCGCGCGGATGCGCGCGACGACCTCCCGCGCGGAAAATGGCTTAACGATGTAGTCGTCCGCGCCGAGCTCCAAGCCCAGTATGCGGTCGATCTCCTCGCCCTTGGCGGTCAGCATGATGATGGGAACATGGCTGGTCTTTCGAATCTCGCGGCAGACCTCCGTGCCCGATTTTCCGGGCATCATGATGTCCAGCAGAATGAGATCGGGCTTGTCCGCGGCGGCGCGCTGCAGCGCTTCGTCACCGTTGTAGGCGGATATGTACGAAAAACCCTCGCTCTCCAGATATACCCCCAGAGTCTCGTGGATGATCTCCTGATCGTCGCAGATCAATACCAGTGGCGCCATGCGTATCCCCTCCTTAGTAGTAGAATCATTATATTACACGTTTTCCGGCCGCGCAACGGCTGTGCCGCAGATGCCATAATTGTACAAAATGCTGCCAATTTTGGACGGAAATACAGGGAAACGGCGGGGATACTCCCCGCCGTTTTCAAAAAAGCGAAACGTTTTTCGCGCAATGTTATTTGCTGTAATCGTAGAAGCCTACGCCGGTCTTGCGGCCGAGCTTGCCGCCGCGCACCATTTTCTTCAGGAGCGGATGCGCACGGTACTTCGGGTCTTTGAACTCCGCGTAGAGCGTGTCCATGATGGCGAGGCAGACGTCCAGACCAATGAGGTCTCCCAGCGCGAGCGGGCCCATCGGGTGGTTCGCGCCGAGGCGCATGGCCGCGTCGATGTCCTCGACGGCCGCTACGCCGTCCGCGTAGATGCTGATCGCCTCGTTGATCATCGGGATCAGGATGCGGTTGACGACGAAGCCGGGCGCTTCCTGCACTTCGACGGGCTGCTTGCCGATGTCTTCGGAGATTTTCTTGATCTTCTCCACCGTTTCGGGCGTCGTGTTGAGGCCGGCGATGACTTCCACCAGCTTCATCACGGGCGCGGGGTTAAAGAAGTGCATGCCGACGACGTCGTGCTTGATGCCGCTCTGGATTTCCGTGATCGAGAGCGAGGAAGTGTTGCTCGCGAAGATGCAGCCTTCCTTGCAGATGCCGTCCAGCTCGCCGAAGAGCTTCTTTTTGACGTCCATGATCTCCAGAACCGCTTCCACGATCAGGTCGCGGTCATGTAGGTCGGCGTAGCTGCCTACGCGCACGCGGCCGAGCACCGCGTCGCAGTCCGCCTGCGCCATGTTGCCCTTGGCGACCTTCTTCTGGAGGGATTTGGCGATCCCGTCGCGGCCGCGCGTGGCCAGCTCCAGCGAGATGTCGCACAAAATGACGTCGTTGCCTTCGACCGCCGCAAAGGCCCATGCAATGCCCGAGCCCATCGTGCCCGCGCCAATAACACCAATTTTCATAAATCGTTTGTCC
>JAEEGL013356274.1_pt1 | contig 11218 bp, 12 predicted proteins | sample 9134231 | NCBI WGS metagenome assembly JAEEGL01 (sample SAMN16246548, study PRJNA631951) | gut metagenome | biome: gut microbiome; feature: rumen; material: fiber-attached | host: Bos | place: Iran: Karaj | collected 2018-10
CCGCCCTTGGCCACAGCGACGCTGAGTATTCCGATGTTGAAAAGGCGTGGGACTCAGGCTACACCCACGTAACCCACCTCTATTCCGGCAGGAGTATGCTGCACAGAAAGAACGCCTACAGGTATCTGGGCGTGGTGGAATCGGCGTTTTTGATAGATGATATGACCGTCGAAATCATAGCCGATGGCTGCCACCTGCCGGGCGAGCTTTTGCGCCTGATTTATAAACTCAAGGGTGCGGACAAAATCGCGCTCATTACAGACTCCATGCGCGGCGCGGGTATGCCCGACGGCCCGAGTATGCTTGGGCATTTTAAAGATGGACTGCCTGTTATCATAGAAGATGGCGTAGCCAAACTCCCTGACCGTATGTCGTTTGCCGGAAGTATCGCCACGTTCGACCGTCTGGTAAGAAACATGCTTACACTTGCAAAAGTGAACCTTACAAATGTAATCGAAATGGCATCTCGCACGCCCGCGCGCATAATGGGCTTCAAGGACAGGGGCGAAATAAAGGCCGGCCTCAGAGCTGACTTTGCTGTTTTCGACGACGGTATAAATATGTCGCGCATGATAGTCGGCGGAAACACCGTGTATTCCAAAGGAGACGATCGAAATGAACAGGCTTAAGGTAGGCTTTGCCCGCGTGAACATTACCCCCGCGATGGGTACACCCATAAGCGGCTACTACGTGGTGCGCTTAGCCGAAAGGGTATTGGACGAGCTTGAAGCAACTGCGATCGCCTTTGAGCTTGACGATAAGCGGGCGTTGTTGATAAGTGCCGACATTTCCGGGCTGTTTTACGAGTTTTCAAAGCCCATATGCGAAAATATCGCCAGAGTCACAGGCGTAGACGAAACGGCGATATTCCTTGTCGCCACACACACGCATACGGGTCCCGAAGGTAATCTCAACCGACGCATCGCGCCGGAAATACAGGCGAAATACTATTCATTTTTCATGTCGAGGCTGACCGACGCGGCTGTGTTCGCCTTAAGCGACCTTAAACCTGCGCGCATGGCATACGCGGTAGGTCAGGCGCCCGGCATAGCGTTTGTTCGCCGCTACCGCATGAAGGACGGTTCCACGCGTACAAATCCCGGTGTAAACAACCCTGATATTGTATCGCCTATAGGCACCGTAGACGAGCGCGTTGGCGTAGTGCGCTTCGACCGCGAAGGCGGCGAAACCATCGTGCTGTGCAACATAGGCATACACCCTGACACTGTGGGTGGTTGCTCGATAAGCGCGGACTGGCCAGGCTTTACGCGCCGCATTCTCGAAAAAACGCTCGATAATACGCGCGCGCTTCTGCTTAACGGCGCTGAGGGTGATGTAAACCACGTGAACGTCTCCCCGGCGCCCGGCCAGAACAACGACCTGACAATGGATTTTGACGACGTGATGCGCGGCTACGGCCACGCAAGGCACATGGGACTGACCGTTGCCGGTGCGGTGATGCAGGTATTCTCAAAGGCGGCCTACGTGCCGGTTGAAAGACTTGAAGCAAGGCAAAGCATACTGAGCCATCCTGCAAACCTCCCAAAGCCAGAGGAGCTGCCGCTCGCCCATAAGTACAACGACCTGCACAAGGCGGGACGCGACAGCGAGATACCCTTTGAGGGCATGCAGCTCACTACCATAGTGGCCGAGGCCGAGCGCATGGTTGAGCTTGAGCACGGCCCGGAGGCATTTGAGCTATGCATGGGCGCACTTGCAATAGGCGACGTGGCGCTGGTGGGCATACCGGGCGAACCCTTCACTCAGATAGGGCGTGAACTGAAGCAGGCGCCCGGCTGGAAGCTTGTGATGCCGCTTTGCTGCTGTAACGGCTACGAGGGCTATTTTCCCACCATGGACGCATACCTTGAGGGCGGCTATGAAGCGCGCAGCTCCATTTTCCGCCCAGGTGTGGCCGAGGCCGTGATTAAAAGCTGCTTAAGGCTGCTCGAAGAAATAAATAAAGGAGTGTAAGTCATGTGGAACGAAGCGCAGCTCGACGAAGCCCTGTCCGCTCCCGGCAGCGGACTGATCAAGGATTTTACCGCGCTTGACGGTGACATAATGATACTCGGCGCAGGCGGAAAGATAGGCCCCACGCTTGCGGCGATGGCTAAAAGCGCCGTAAAACAAAGCGGCATAGAACGCAGGGTGATCGCGGTCAGCCGTTTCAGCGACCCCTACGCGGTGAAGCTGTTTGAGAATAAGCAGATCGAATGCATTCCCTGCGATTTAACGAGGCCCGACGAAATTGCGCGCCTGCCGAAGGTGAAGAATATCATCTACATGGCGGGACGCAAATTCGGCACATCCGGCGCAGAGTGCGAGACCTGGGAAATGAATGCTGCGGTGCCCGCATATGTGACCCAACACTTTGAGGAAGCGAGGTACGTGGTGTTTTCGACCAGCAACATCTATCCCTTCGCCTCTTGCACCTCCGGCGGCAACACAGAGGATGTGCCACCCTCTCCTATAGGTGAATACGCGATCTCCTGCCTCGGGCGCGAGCGCATATTCGAGTACGCCGCGAAACATTTCGGCGCAAAGGTGCTGCAATTCCGACTTTCATATGCGATAGATCTGCGCTACGGCATACTTTACGATATTTGCTCCTGGATAATGAATGGCAAAAGCGTGCCGCTTGCCGTGCCTGCTTTCAACTGCGTGTGGCAAAGATATGCAAACGAGGTCGCGCTCAGAAGCCTGCTGCTGGCGAGTGAAAATGTTGAGATATTGAACGTCACCGGCCCCGAGCTTGTAAGCGTTCGCTCTGCAGCGACAAGGCTCGGCCAATTGCTGGGGCATGAAGTGAAATTCGAGGGCGAGGAGGGCGAAAAGGGCATACTGTGCAACTCCTCAAAGTGCGTACGCCTGTTCGGCTATCCCGACATGGGACTCGAAGAAATGATGGAAAAGCAGGCCGAATGGGTACTTGGCGGCGGCAGGCAATTAAACAAGCCCACCCATTTTGAAGAATCGAAGGGGAAATTCTGATGAGACAGGATGCTGAAAAATTACTTTTGAACGGCGCTTTTCTGCCAGCGATGCCTCTGGTGCTGAACGAAGACCGTCAGTTTGACGAGGCAGGTCAGCGTCGCCTGATACGCTATTACCTTGAAGCCGGCGCGGACGGTCTGGCGGTGGGCGTTCACACCACGCAGTTTGCCATACGCGACCCAAAGATTAACCTGTTTGAACGAGTGCTCCTTACGTCGAAAGACGAAATGAACCTGTACACCGCCCGCACAGGCAGGCCGCTGCTCACGATTGCGGGCGTGTGCGGTGAAACCGCTCAGGCTGTAAGTGAAGCCGAAAAGGCCGTGAGCATGGGTTACGACGCAGTGCTGGTAAGCCCGGGCGGGCTTAAGGACAAGAGCGAAGACGAGCTTATAGATCGCTCAAAGAATATCGCCGAGGTCAGCGACATTGTGGGCTTTTATTTGCAGGTGGCTGTGGGTGGACGCGTGTTTTCCTATGACTTCTGGCAGCAAATGTGCCAAATCAAACGACTGCGCGCCATCAAGGCCGCACCGTTCAACCGCTATTTGACGGCGGATGTGGCGCGGGCGATCGCTTTTGCCGACCACAAAATCGCCTTATACACAGGCAACGATGACTCTATCGTTCAGGATCTTTTGACGACCTATTCCTTTTGGGATGGTGAAAGAACATTGAGCGTTCGTGCGCGCGGTGGCCTGCTGGGGCACTGGTCGGCATGGACAAAGACCGCGGTAGATCTGTTCCGCCAGATCAAAGCTTTGCCGGACGGCGCTCCCGTAGACCCGAAGCTTCTGACCCTCGGCGCGCAGATTACCGACGCAAACTCTGCGTTTTTCGATAGCCGCAACGACTTTGCAGGCGTCATCGCGGGCATGCACGAGGTGCTCAGGCGTCAGGGGCTGATGAAAGGCATATGGTGCCTCAACCCGAAAGAGACGCTGGGACCGGGGCAGGCTAAGGAAATTGATCGCGTTTACGCGCAATATCCCGATTTGAACGACGACGAATTTGTGAAAGAGTTTCTTAAGCGCGACCAGGCTTTACATCCTGAGGCATATTGAATAAACGACGTGGACAAGCAAATAAACTGTAAACACCGCTTCGAGATGCAAAGCTGCGTGTCCTAAGTCCTTGTATGCTTTGGCTTTTTCTCTGTCAACAGCATAAAAGAATGATTACCTGAATGACAAAAAGATCATTCAAAAAGCAACAGCTCAAGAGGTTGGCTTTAAGATGCCTGCACCCTGCAGAGCGTTGCGATTGGCATTGTTGGCAGCTCAGGCGAGGCAGCGGTTCAATACAATGAATCGTCTGTCCAGAGCTTAGCGCTACCTTAGCGCTTATTAATTGTCCCATATTTCACATCGCATCAAAACAGTTTTCATAGGAGTCAGAGCCGTGGGCAGATATACAGAAGAAACGACCATGCGAGCGATATTCACGGACCCGCTGTTGAAACCGATATGCAAGTATTTGACCTTTAAACCTGACAGGGATACTGCCGCTGAAAGCAGGGATAAGGAACGACTTGAACAGATACCGGATGTACCCCTGAGAAAATGCGCATCGGGATGGGCGGCTTCAGGCGTAGTCAGGGGACTCAACCTGTTGGCCCAGGAAATCGAGCACGATCGTTTGAATCAATACTTTATCTATGGCGAAAATAACTGTTCTGACGATCCCATGAAGAGGGATGTAAATGTGATCCGCTTCTTGCCACAGGAAGAAGCAGCGGCTAACGCGGAAAAGCCTTATATTATTCTGGCCGGAGGTGGAGCTTACCAATGGGTCAGCAATATGGTGGAATCAATCCCCACCGCAGTGCACATGGTGGCGCGGGGATACACAGTTTTTCTGCTGACCTACCGTGTCAACACGGAAAAGGCGGCACTAAAGTCACTCGATGACCTGGCCGCAGCAATTCGGTATATAGCAAAGCATAGGGGCACGCTCGGCATACAAACGGATCGCTATGTCCTCTGCGGATTCTCCGCAGGAGCAAATCTCATCTCCAATTTTGGCGTGCCTCAGTTGGGTTATTGCAAATACAGCCTGCCCAAACCAGCCGCGCTGTTTCCAATTTATACTTTTATAGACCTCAAGACCCAATCAAAGCATAACTGTATCGGCGATCTTCTGAAACCGATGTTTGGATCAAACTATGCTGATTATTTGGATGCCTATAACATCATAGACCACATCAATAACACCTATCCACCCTGTTATATCGTTTGCGGTAAGGACGACATGAGCGTGCCGCCTGTGAATTCGGAACAACTCATGCATCTCTTACAAAAAGCGGGCGTTCCTGCCATTTTGGAAGAAGGGGATCATGCGCCGCACGCCTTCGGAGACGGAACAGGCACCGATGTTGAAGGCTGGCCAGATCGGGCGATTGATTTTCTGGAAAGCTTGTAAAAACATTCACTTCTAAGCTAAACTACAATGCAGACTATCAACTTGAATACTCAAATTAAAAATGCCGCCAAATGCTTACTGTCCAGTAGCATTTGGCTAATTTCGTTTGCTCTGAGCAAAAAGCCATTATTCAATCTAACCTCCGTCCCAAAAGCACAAAAACGGGGAAAGCATACGCCTTCCCCTCTTATCATTATTCCTCTTGATGATCATCGCTTTGATCATCTTCGGATTCCTTATTATGCAATTGTGAGAAAACAGTCTTGAGTTTGTCAGGTACCGGCAGCCCCAGGTGGCTGGCATTTTCCAAAAGCGAAATGCCCTCGTTACTTAATAAATAGAAGCAGATAACTGCCGAGCGTAACGCCGAGCCGGTGCCCACTACGTGGGTGTCCAGCACGTGGCCCACGCCCACCAGCGCGAAAATGAGCACCTTGCGGCAGATACCTTTAAAGCCGATCGCGCTGGACAGCTTGTGCTCCGCTATCGCCCGCATAACGCCGGTCACGTAGTCCAGGATCACGAAAACGAGCAGTGCAATCACTGCCCGCCTGCTTGAGGAGCTGGACAGGGGCGTGACCCACCTAAAGGCTGCCGGCGCCTATACCCGCACCGCGCGCCCCGTGATTCTCTGCGTGGTCAGCCGCCAGGAGGTCATGGCCGTCAAGCGCATCGTCAAAGACGAAGACGAAAGCGCGTTCATGTTCATCACCGAAGCCCACGAAGCCCTGGGCGAGGGATTCAAGGGGCTGGACGAGGATTAAAGCAACAAGGGAGCTGTCGTACAGTTCCCTTGTTTTTACTCAATTCACCCCGATTATCTTACCAGCATCGTACACCTTTTGTCGGCGGCTTCCCGGGCCATCAGGGCGACGCGCGTACTCTCGAGGGCGTCCTTGGCTAAGCTTTGGGCAGCGCCTGAGGAAATGGACTTTAGGAAAGCCCCAAAGGCGTCCCCGGGCTCCGGCAAAGGAAGTGCCCTGCGGGGGGCGTCGTTCTCCAGCCAGGCGACGCCGTCGATCACCTCGATCATGCCCTTCGTGCCGGTGACGCGAATGCGGTCGTCATCGTGCCGGGCAGCGCCGACGGGACGGAAAAAATCTGCGGAAACGGTGGCAAAGACCTCGTTTTCAAGCTCCATCTGAATGACGGCGGACATTTCCAGATCCCCGTGACCGTGGTTGTCCTTGGCGCTCTGCAGCGCGGAGACCCTGCGGCAGGGCCCGCCCAGGCACAGGCACCAGTCCAGGGCGTGAATGGCGACCCAGGGAATGATGCCGCCAAACTGGCCGCGCAGCTTGTAAAACTCGGGGCGGGTGCCAAACTTATAGCTCTTTTGCGCGTGGATCAGGCGTATCTTCCCGATTTCGCCCGCCTGGATCGCCCTTTGAACGCCCAGGAACCAGGCGGTGTGCCGAAGGTTAAACATGCCCCCAAGGGCGAGGCCGGAGGAATGCCACGCGCTTTCCAGCGCCTGCAGGTCACTTAATGTGGTCGCCAGCGGCTTTTCGCAGTAGACGCTATGGCCCGCTTTCAGGCACGCCATGGCCAGGGGCGCGTGCAGGTCATAGCGGCTGTCCACCACGGCGATCGCGGGCTTTTCTTTTTCCAGCATCGCCTGCCAGTCCTCGTAAAAGGGAATGCCTCTTGCAGCGGCGAGGGTGCGAAGCCCCGTATCGTCCGTTCCGTCCTGCGCGCTGGCCACCGCGCAAATATTTGAGGTTCCGTGCTTGTCCGCGCTCTCCACAGCCAGGGAATAGTGGCCTGCGCAGCCGATGATGCCAACGTTTGTCATACACTTTTTCTCCTTGAGAATTGCTTTTTTCCAAGAAATATGATAATATAAATGAACGATGAAATCAATACCCTTGGAGACGAAACCGACAGGTTTATTTCTCTCACGCAGGGCAATGGAAGGGGAGAGTGATCCGCGTGCCGCATGAGACCTTTCATTACAAAAGCTGGCAGGACATCGACCAAACTGCTGCGTCCCTGGGCGTTACACTGCCGCACAGTGACGAGCTTGACGTATTGAAAAAGCCGCTGATGATCGGAAAACATAGGGCGCAGAACCGGATTGCCCTGCAGCCCATGGAGGGCACGGACGGCACTGAAGCTGGCAGCCCCGGGCCGCTCACCCTGCGGCGCTACCTGCGTTTTGCCCAGGGCGGCGCGGGACTTATCTGGTTTGAAGCCGTGGCTACGGCGCCGGAGGTGCGCGCAAGCGCCCACCAGCTCATGCTGACGGAAAACAACCTCGACGATTTTAAACGCCTGGTCGATGAGATCAGGGAAGCGGGCCTAAGGAAAAACGGCTACGCCCCGGTGCTCGTAATGCAGGCAACGAACTCCGGACGCTATTCCAAGCCGCACGGCTATCCGGAGCCGCTGATTGCCTACAATAATCCGCTGTTTGAGGATGCACCGCTGCCGAAGAGCTGTATCCTGTCGGACGATCAATTGAAAGCCTATGAAGAGCGCTTTGGCCTTACCGCCCGCCTGGCCCAGGCCGCCGGCTTCGACGGCATGGACATCAAGTGCTGTCACCGGTACCTTGCCAGCGAGCTGTTGTCCGCCTATACCCGGCCGGGCGCCTACGGCGGCAGCTTTGAGAACCGCACACGGTTTTTGCTCAATGCCTATCGCGCGGCAAAAGCCAACGTAACGGGGGACTTCTTTTTGACCAGCCGCCTCAATGTATACGATGGCTTTGCCTACCCCTACGGATTTGGCGTCCGCCCGGACATGGGCCTTAGCCCTTGTCTGGAGGAGGGCGTTCAGCTGGCGGGCATTTTAAAGCGGCAGATGGAGATTCCCATACTGAATGTTACCATCGGCAATCCCTACAAAAACCCGCATGTCAACCGCCCTTACGACCGCGGCAATTATGTGCCGGATGAACATCCTTTCATCGGCCTTGACCGGATGATGCGCTGCGTAAGCGAGATACAGCTTTCCCATCCCGATCTGCCGGTCATCGGCAGCGCCTTTTCCTATCTGCGCCAGTTCGCGCCGCAGCTGGCGGCGGGCATGGTGGCGCAGAAGCGCTGCGCCATGGCGGGCTTCGGGCGCATGGCCTTTGCCGATCCGGAGTTTCCCAATAAGATCCTTTCGGGGCGGACGTTGGACGCGCCCTGCCTTACCTGCGGCGGCTGCGCCCAGCTGCTGCGCGCCGGCAGCCCGGCCGGCTGCATCATCCGCGACAGAGAGAACTATACGCTGGATGCGCTCAAATGAGTTTCCTGAACCGGTTTTGAGCAAGCCAGCGTAGTGTAATCGGTATTTCCTTCGCAGCGAGGAGCAAACCATGAGCTATTGTCCAAAATGCGGTACATTGCTTGTCGAACGGGCCCTGGAGCATGAGGGGCTCGTGCCCTTTTGCGCCCAGTGCGGGGAATACCGCTTTCCCATGTACAATGTCGCCGTCAGCATGATCGTCGTCAATGAAGATAACGGCAAAATCCTCCTGATCAAGCAGTACGGCAAGGATTTTTATCGCCTCGTTGCCGGTTACGTCAACCGAACGGAGACGCTCGAGCACGCAGCCGCCCGGGAACTGAAGGAAGAGACTGGCATGACCGCCGCGCGGATCAGCTTCAACAGGACAAAATTCTTTGAGCCGTCCAATACGCTGATGTGCAATTTTACCGTCTGCGTCAAGGACGACAGCGAGCTTGCGCCTAATTACGAGATCGATTCCCTTGCCTGGTTTTCTCCTGCGGAGGCCCGGATCAACATAAGGCCGGAGACCCTTGCCGGTTGGTTCCTGCTTTCCTATCTGGATGAAAATCTGAAAGGCCAATGAGTATCCAGGGAACCGCCGCGCTATCTTACAGTGAAATAGGGGGAGAGCACAGCATGCACATCCAGTGCCCGCCTCATACCCGCTTGCAGGACTATCTGCTGTCCAAGGACATTCATATCCTGACCGCGTGCGGGGGCCGCGGGAACTGCGGAAAATGCAGGGCCATCGCGCCGGAAGCCCGCATCAATACCATGGACAGAATTTGGTTTACCCAGGATGAGCTCCAACAGGGATATCGCCTGGGCTGTCAGGTCTTTGCAAAGGACAGCCCGCTCGAGGTGGAGATCCCGGACTGAGGGACGCCGCACAGACGGTTTATCGGAGAAAAATGCCTATGATGATCGCCGCGATGCGCTTTAAGCTGTACGCCCCCTGGGCGCACAGCCTGAAGGAAAAGCGAATGGTCGTAAAGAGACTGATCGCCCAGCTGCAAAATCGCTTTCACGTTTCCGCCGCCGAGATCGAGCAGCAGGACGCCCACCAGATCATCGCCATCGGCGTTGCGGCCATCGTGCCGCACAGCGCCATGGCGGACAGCCTGATGGACGAGCTGTCCGCGTTCGTCGAAGCGACCACGGAGGCGGAGGTTTTGGAGGAGACGAGGGAAATCCGATAAGACGGTGAGGCGGCTTGGTTTGACATATAGGAACATAGAAAACTGCTACTTTGGAGGTGCACATATGAAGGTTGCAATCGTCACCGGCTCCACGCGGGGCATCGGGCGAGGCATCGCGCAAGCGCTTGAAAAGGAAAACTATAAGGTCGTGTATTCCGGCACGCGCGCCGTGCCGACGGCTGACCTGCCCCAGGACGCCCTCTATATTGGCTGCGACATCGCCCAGCGCGGGCAGCGCGAGGCGCTTTTTCAGGAGGTTGTGCGCCGCTTTGGACGCATTGACGTGCTGGTGAACAACGCTGGCATGGCGCCGCGGGTGCGCCGGGACATTCTGGAAACGACAGAGGAAAGCTTTGACGAAGTGCTCGGGGTCAATCTCAGAGGCACCTTTTTTATGTGCCAGGCGTGTGCCAACATCATGATTGACTTACAGAATAAGAACTTGGAGGACTATCGGCCGCGCATCGTCAACATCGGCTCCATGTCAGCCTATACCTCCTCGACCAGCCGGGGAGAATACTGCATCTCCAAGGCCGGCATCGGCATGGTGACGCAGCTGTTTGCCGACCGGCTCGCCGAGTTTGACATCCCGGTGTTTGAGATCCGCCCCGGCATCGTCGATACGGACATGACCAAGGTCGTGCACGAAAAATACGAAGGGCTGATCGCCGGGGGACTGACGCCGATCAAGCGCTTTGGACAGCCGGAGGACGTGGCAAAAATGGTCGTCGCCTGTTGCTCTGGGCTGCTCGATTTTACGACCGGCCAGGTGCTGAACGCCGACGGCGGATTCCACATAAGGAGGCTGTAAGCATGCGCGACGGGCAGATGGAGATCGGCACGAGCCTTTACAGGACCGTCGTGATCGGTTCGGGCTGCGCCGGATTAAACGCGGCCGATTGGCTGGACAGCCTGGGAGAAAAGAGCGTGTGCGTTGTCACGGACGGCATGAACCGCGGCACCTCGCGCAACGCGGGCAGCGACAAGCAGACCTATTACAAGCTGTCCCTGAGCGGAAGCGCGCCCGACTCCGTTTGCGACATGGCGAAAGATCTGCTCTCCGAGGGCGTGAACGGGGACACGGCGCTGTGCGAGGCGGCAGGCTCGGCGCAGAGCTTTTTCAAGCTCGTGCAGCTGGGCGTGTCCTTTCCGACTAACGAATACGGCGAATTTGTGGGCTATCAGACGGATCATGACGCCCGAGGGCGCGCGACTTCTGCCGGCCCGCTGACCTCCCGCATGATGACCGAGGCGCTGGAGTGTGAGGTAAGAAGAAGGAACATTCCGGTATTCGACGGCTACACAGCCTTTGCGCTTTTCAGGCGCGATGATCGCGTCGCCGGGGTGTTGACCTATATTCCGAAGGAACGGCGGCTGCA
>JAEEGL013500165.1_pt1 | contig 11218 bp, 7 predicted proteins | sample 9134231 | NCBI WGS metagenome assembly JAEEGL01 (sample SAMN16246548, study PRJNA631951) | gut metagenome | biome: gut microbiome; feature: rumen; material: fiber-attached | host: Bos | place: Iran: Karaj | collected 2018-10
ACCCGCACCGGCTTTGGACGTCATAGTGATGATATCGCGACGAACAGCACGGGCCTTGGATTGAAGCGTTTGAAGATCCATTTCATTCCCTCCTGAATTGAATTGTTCGTACATAGAATTATATGTTTTATGCAATTAGTTGTCAATAATAAGGCAGTGACTGCCGAGCATACGGGCAAGAACCTCTGTCAACGCTATTTTCCCGTGCGCATAAGTAAGTCCTCCCTGCATATAAGCAGTATAAGGCGGCCGAACCGGTCCGTCCGCGCTGAGTTCTATACTCGCACCAGCCACAAAAGTCCCGGCAGCCATAACGATTGGATCATCATAACCCGGCATATCCCATGGCTGCGGAACGGCCATACTGTCCACCGGACTTGCTGCCTGCAGTCCCTGGCAGAATGCAATCAGTCTTTCCGGAGACTCCATTTTAATGGCCTGAATGATGTCTGCACGCGGCTGAAGTGCGGGCGGAGTTGTCTCAAATCCAAGCAGTTCAAAAACCCGCGCTGTAAGGATAGCAGTTTTCAGAGCCTGTGCGACAATATGCGGAGCCATAAAGAACCCCTGATAGAATGTCCTGTATGAACCCTCATAGGATCCGAGTTCACGTCCGAGACCTGGTGCTGTCAGCCTTCCTGCAATTCGTTCAATATCATTCTTTCCGCCTACGATGTATCCGCCTGTAGGAGCGATTCCGCCGCCCGGATTTTTGATCAGGCTTCCGACGCAAAGATCTGCCCCGTAATCAGTCGGTTCATCTGCACAAACAAATTCACCGTAACAGTTGTCCACCATCAGACGTACTCCGGGATGCCTGTTATGAATCATATCGGCAAGCTCCAAAAAATCGCATGGCATAAGGCTTGGGCGCCATGCATATCCGCGGCTGCGCTGGGCGATGACCAGTGTTGTGTTTTCGCGGATCATGCTGTCAACTTTTTCAATGTCGATCCTTCCGTCTTTCAGTTCCGCGCAGTCAAATCCGACATCCATATCTTTCAGGGATCCCGGAACCTGTTTCTTCCCGATGCCAAGCACATTCAGCAAAGTATCATACGGCATACCTGTTGCGCTGAGAATGCGCTCGTGCGGTCTCGTCAGTCCGAAAAGGGTCAGACTGAGTGCGGCGGTTCCGCTTGCAATGTGAGGCCGGATCAATCCTGCTTCCGTATGAAAAATGTCTGCGAATATGCGTTCCAGTGTATCGCGGCTGATATCATCATATCCGTAGCCTGTAGTTGGGGTAAAGTGGCGGTAACTGACGCCTTCCTTCCTGTAGACGGATAGAATCTGTTTTGTTCGGGTTTCCTCGTTGGCATCGATTTCTGAAAAACGCGCTTTCAGGTCTGACTCCGCTTCAGCGATGATGCCGCTTATTCTTTCATTTAAATTATTCTGCATTACCGGTTCCTTTCAGTATGTTGCTGATTTGATTGTAAAAACCTTTTTCCAGCGGATCTGCTGTAAAAAGATTGTCAATCCTTTTGAGAAAAGTCATCTGGCGTTTTGCGTAATGGCGTGTGGCTTTCTGAATCATATCCGCTGCGGCGGAAAGATCATATTCACCGTGCAGGTATGGGATCATTTCCTTGTAACCGATTGCCTGGAGGCTTTGTGCGTTTTCCGGAATACCTTCATTAAGCAGTGCCGCAACCTCATCCGGAAGTCCTTTTTCAATCATTTCCATAACACGGGCTTTGATTCTTGTGTAGAGAATATCCCTGTCAGGAACAATGCAGACAGCTCTCCAGATATAAGGGCTGACACTGTATCTCGCCGGCTGCTGTGAAAACGGAACACCGGTTGTTTCGGACACCTCAATGGCGCGAATTCTTCGGCGGATATCATTCAGCGGCAGTTTATCTGCAGTGGCCGGATCGCATCTGCGAAGCCGTTCATCCAGCAAACGCCGTCCGTCCGGCAGATCAGCGAGCAGATGAAGTTCCTTCCGAAGCGCAGCATTTTCTTCAGTGAATCCCAATCCCATAGGTTTCATCAGGCCTTCAAGGTATAAACCTGTTCCTCCGACGAGCAGAAAACCCTTTCCCTGCTCATGAAGTGACTGAATAGTTCTTTCCGCTTCCTCAATATACCTGGACACACTGAAAGGCTCATCAGGTTCACACAGATCAATAAGATGGTGCGGAACCTTTCTGCGATCTTCTGCAGTGGGTTTTGCGGTTCCGATGTTCATGCGCCGGTAAACCTGCATACTGTCCATACATAAAATATCCCATCCGTTTTCTGCAGCCAGGCGCATGGCATATTCACTTTTTCCGCTGGCTGTCGGACCCGTCAGCACGCGGCATATTATTCTGTCCTTCATCTTTAATCCTGAATCCGCTTGAATTTCTTTTCTATTTCCCTTTTTGATACAGAAACAACAAGCGGCCTCCCGTGCGGACATGTAGGCGTTACATGTTTCTCAATCATATCATTCAGCAGACTTCTCAGCTGATCTTCCGTCAGGGCCTCCCCGCCTTTGACAGCGTGTTTGCAGGCAGTTTGAAGGATGGCGTCACGTTTGCTTTCAAAGGTCACTGTACGGTGTTTTTCTATCTCATCAATTGCTTCGCGAACAAAATCGGCCGTCTGGGTTTCACCCAGTACCACCGGAATTGTCCTGACCGCAATATCGTGCTCGCCGAACCGTTCCATTACAAGGCCAATCGATTCGAACACACCGCGGTTTTCTTCGATCAGCTGCTGTTCTTTGGAAGAAACACTGATGATAATCGGAATCAACAGCTCCTGTCCGTTATGCTGAGATGAATGCTCCTCCATGAGTCTGTCAAAAAGGAGTCTTTCATGTACAGCGTGCTGGTCGATCATTATCAGCTGATTATCATATTCAGCGAGGATATAAGTATTGAACAGCGCGCCGAATATTCTGATCTGTTTCGGAAGATCCCGGAGAATGGTATCCATTTGTTCCGCTTTTTCACAGTCTTTCTTTACAGAAAGGCCGTCATCCGCCGGCTGTGCTTTTCCCAAATCAAAATCTGTTACGGGTCTTATAAATGGTTTCATTTCTGATGCTTCACGAAAAGCAGCACTTTCAGAACGATTCCTGTCTGCCTGTATAGGCGGAACAGCGGAAACATCTGTCGTAACAAAAGCATGTGCTGTTGTATGTTTCAGTGCGTCGCGAAGATCGGCTGAAGAAGGAACGGGCTGTATATAATTATTTACTGTATCAGGTGTCAGCTGCATTTCAACAGGTTTTGATAATGCATCCGTATCCTTCAGTGCTTCCAGAACAAGGCTCTGTACTGCCTCGCTGACAGCGCTTTCATCCCGGAAACGAACTTCCAGCTTGTTTGGATGAACATTCACATCCACAGCTTCAAAAGCAATCTGAATATGAAGGGCGCAGACAGGAAACTTTCCGATCATGACGCGTTCCCTGCATGCATTTTCAACAGCGGAGGAAAGAAGCTGGCTGTGCATCATCCGTCCGTTAATAAAAAAGTATTCCTGCCCGCGGTTGCCGCGGGCGTTTTCTCCGGTTCCGATATATCCTTTCAGCATGATACCGGAAGAGTGGCCTTCGACAAACCGCATGGATTTCATTGCTTTTGCGCCAAATATTGTCAGTGCGGCGGAAGCAAGCTGGCCATCACCCGGACTGTGAAGCATCGTTTTGCCGTTGCTGATGAGCCGGAAACTGACGTCCGGACGGCTGAGAACAAACTGCGACATTATTTCATGTACCGCTGAAGCTTCCGTACTGTCTTTTTTCAGGAATCCCTTGCGTACGGGCGTGTTAAAAAAGAGGTCTGTTACAAGTATGGTAGTTCCGACAGTACAGGCTGCTTCTTCAATTTTCAGGATCCTGCCCCCCTCATTTACAACCTTTACTCCGGTATCCCGCAGCGCGGTACGAGTTGTCATGACAACGTGGGAAACGGCAGATATGCTTGCGAGCGCCTCACCGCGGAAACCAAGCGTCTGAATTGAGAAAAGATCCTGTTCCTTTGTGATCTTGCTGGTTGCATGCCTCTCAAACGCCAGGCGAATGTCGCTTTCATCGATTCCGCAGCCGTTATCCGTAACGCGGAGATAGGATAACCCTCCTTCCCTTATTTCGACAGTAACAGCTGAAGCGTCAGCATCAAGACTGTTTTCAACAAGCTCCTTCACTGCTGATACAGGACGTTCAACAACTTCACCGGCAGCAATTTTTCCGATCATACTGTCATTCAGCAAACGGATCTTTCCCATATTCAAGGCCCCCTGATTCAGATTCTGCAGTTCAGATCTTTCTCGCTTTTTCCCGCAGAAGAAAAAGACGGTTCATGGCATCAATAGGTGTAAGCGCCATTACATCGAGTTCCTGCAGTTCCTGGATTATCTCCATTTTCTTGTATTCAAACAAGTCCTGCTGTTCATTCATTCTTGGCTGCGCGTTTGATCCAAGTATGTTTTGTCCGATTGTAATCTGGTTGATATCACTCACTTCAAGCCTTGCCTGTATCTCATGAGCCCGGACAATAACGGGATGCGGTATACCTGCAAGACGTGCGACATGCACGCCGAAACTTTTGTCAGCTCCGCCGCGCTTGATCTTACGCATAAAAATAACATCTTCACCATGTTCTTTAACCGAAATGCAATAGTTCTTGATGCCGTCCAGATGGCCTTCAAGCTCGCTCAGTTCATGATAATGCGTAGCGAAAAGCGTCTTTGCCCCTATTTTGTTTTTGTCGCAGATGTATTCCACAACTGCCCAGGCAATGGCCAGTCCGTCAAAGGTGCTTGTGCCGCGGCCGATTTCATCAAGAATAATCAGGCTGTTACGCGTGGCGTTTCGCAGTATATATGCTGTCTCTCTCATCTCGACCATAAAAGTGCTTTGTCCGCTTGCCAGATCATCGCTTGCGCCGACACGCGTAAAGATCTGATCGCATACCGGCAGCTTCGCTTTGGAGGCAGGAACAAAAGAACCGATCTGTGCCATAAGGCAGATCAGTGCGACCTGTCTCATATAAGTGCTCTTTCCCGCCATATTCGGTCCGGTGATAATCATCATGCGGTTTTCGTCCGTATCCAGCACTGTATCATTCGGAACAAAGCTGTTTTCTGTAAATGCTTGTTCCACAACAGGATGTCTTCCTTCTGTAATGCTGAGCGTACCGTCTGAGACAATTTCCGGACGTACATAATGGTTTTCAGCTGCTGTACGGCTCAGGCTCTGATATACATCCAGCTTTTTTAAGTCCATGGCGTTGTGCTGTATCCTTGTGATCTCCGCCGCGATTCTGTCACGGATGTTGTTGAAGATCTGCAGTTCCAGACGGACGCTTTGTTCCTGGGCGCCGATTATTTTTTGCTCCATTTCCTTCAGTTCCGGTGTCATGAATCGTTCTGCGCCGGTCAGCGTCTGTTTTCGGCTGTAATGATCAGGAACCAGGTTCAGGAAGCTTTTTGTTACTTCAATATAATACCCGAAGACTTTGTTATACTGGATGCGGAGATTACGAATGCCTGTAGCTTCCCTTTCCTTCTGTTCCAGTTCGAGAATCCATTGCTTTCCGTTTTTTTGTGCACTCCTGTATTCGTCAAGAACCTCAGAATATCCGTCGCGTATGATACCGCCCTCTGTGATGGCAATCGGAGGATCCGGATGAATCGCCTGATCCAAAAGAGCTGTCAGATCAGTCATCGGATCGAGTTTTTCCCGTATTGAAGACAATTCATCACATTGCATTCCGGACAGTGTTTCCCTGAGTGCAGGAATTTTCCTGAAGCTCGCGCAGAGAGCAAGACAGTCCCGTGCATTCAGGCTGCGATAGGATACTTTACTCAGCAGACGTTCGAGATCGTATACGCCGTCGAGTTCCTCCGCAAGCGTTATTCCCGCGATTTTGTTTTTTAGAAGTTCCTCCACTGCATCCAGGCGATGATTAATCTCTTCTGATGAAAGAAGCGGCTGTTCAACCCAACTGCGCAAAAGGCGTCCGCCCATAGCCGTGCTGGTTTTATCAAGCAGGCTGAGCAGTGTGCCTTTCTTCCCTTTTCCGCGCAGGCTTTCTGTCAGTTCAAGGTTCCGCCGGGTGTTAGGATCAAGAACCATCCTGTTTCCGCTCTGTGAAAACCGCAGGGAAGTCATGTGCTCCAGACTGTTTTTTTGTGTCTCGCCAAGATATTTCATCAGCGCGCCAGCAGCACAGGCTGAAAGCTTATGGCTGTCCAGGCCAAGCCCAGCCAGGTTCTGCAGTCCGAAATGGGCGCACAGCGTTTCTGATGCGTTATGATACCGGAACCAGTTTCCGTTTTGTTCACTGATAAGGATTCCCGGATAATCGCTGATGGTATCCTTAAAGCTGTCAGCGCCCGAACAGATGATTTCAGTTGGTGATATGCGAAGAATTTCCGAGTGAAGAATCGAAAGCGCAGGCTCTGAAACAAAAAACTCACCTGTAGAAACATCAGCCCAGGCAATACCTGTCTTCGCGCCGTCCGTGACAACACTCATCAGGTAATTATTTGTTTTCTCATCGAGCATAACCGGATCCGTTACAGTGCCGGCTGTTATTACACGGACAACATCCCTTTTTACAAGCCCTTTTGCCAGGGCAGGATCCTCCATCTGCTCGCAGATAGCAACTTTATATCCTTTCTCAATCAGCTTTTCAATATAAGTGTTGACGCTGTGAAACGGAACGCCGCACATCGGTGCACGTTCTTCGAGTCCGCAATCCTTGCCGGTAAGTGTGAGCTCAAGTTCACGGGATGCTGTTTTTGCATCATCGAAGAACAATTCATAAAAATCACCCAACCGGAAAAGAAGAAGGCAGTCCGGGTATTCATCGTGAATCTGCAGATACTGCTTCATCATCGGAGACAGTGCCATGGTTCGTGTCCTTCTTTCTTCATTCTGCTCTTTCCGCTGTCAGCGTATTGTTTTTGAGTCCTGTTATCCGGCACCGGACAATGCTGCCGATGTCTGTGCTGTTACCGGGAAGGGTAACAGATATGCCGTGAAGGCCTTTACCCGAAACCTCGAGATTGCTTCTCCGGCTGATATTCTCGACCAGGATTTCCTCGCTGGTTCCGATAAACCTCTGCATGGTTTCCTGCTGCAGGGATTCCTGAAGCCGAATGAGTTCCTGAATTCGTTCAGATGAAATATCCGGCGCAATTTGTCCGTCCATTGCCGCGGCCGCGGTACCTACACGGGGAGAATAAATAAATGTAAATGCGCTGTCATACCGGACCTGCCGAACCATATCCAGGGTATCATTAAAATCGTTTTCCGTTTCTCCGGGGAAACCCACAATAATATCTGTGCTCAGGCCGATACCGGGTACAGCCTGCCGCAGGCGGTTCACCCGGTCCAGGTACTGCTCACGTGTATACCGTCGGTTCATCCGCTGCAGTACAGCGTTGCTTCCGCTTTGCACCGGAAGATGAAACTGCGGCAGAACATGTTTACAGCCGGCCATCGTATCAATCAGTTCATCATTGAGATCTTTAGGATGACTTGTCATAAAGCGTATCCTTGGAATGCCAAGCGCATCAAGTCTTCTCAGAAGATCAGCGAAACTGCAGCTTCCTTCCAGATCCTTGCCGTAGCTGTTCACATTTTGACCGAGAAGCATGATTTCCTTTACGCCGCCGCGAAGCAGATTCTCTGCCTCATACAGTATTTTCTCCGGCATTCTGCTGCGTTCTCTTCCGCGGACATACGGAACGATACAGTAACTGCAGAAATTGTTGCATCCGTACATAACCGTAACATAGGCAAATTCTTTCCGCGATCGGATAACGGGCAGATCCTCCGGAATAACGTCATGGTCCTCCACAACGACGGTATTGCCGGCAGAATTCAGCGTTCTGTAGAGAAGCTCTGGAAAGCGATAAAGGTTTGATGTGCCGAAGGCCAGATTGATGAACCTGTATTGCTGCAGAATCTTTTCCGCCATCCCCGGTTCCTGAATCATGCAGCCGCATACCGCAATAATCAGTCCGGGGTTGCGTTTACGTATTTCCTTCAGCCAAGTAATGTTGCCGAGCGCCTTTCTTTCAGCGTTTTCACGTACGCAGCATGTATTGAAGATAACAAAATCAGCATGCTCACGGTCTGCGGCTTCCTGAATGCCCATTTCCATCAGCATACCGGCGAGCTTTTCACTGTCGTGCGCGTTCATCTGGCAGCCGTATGTGATGACATAATAGCTTGCGGGTTTTTGCGGCAGACTGCGAATCTCTTCCGTGAAGAATCGTTGCTTTTCCGCTTCTTCCGGTGATATTGTCAGGTTCTTTCTTTCCATCAGGTTTCCGTCCTTTTTCGTGTCATTTCCATAAGGCCAAGTTTTGTCCATCCATGAAGAACACTTTTTCTTCTGTCCTCTTTCAGCAATTCCTGCAGTTTATCGGAAACAGCTTTTCGGCTTTTTTCCTCTTCCATATCGATAAAGTCTATCAGGATAATGCCCGAAAGATTGCGAAGGCGGATCTGAACAGCAATCGTTTTACAAGCGGAAAGATTCGTTTCAAGGAATGACGCTTCCTTGTCCGATTCCGGTCGGGATGATGCTGTATTGACATCAATAACGGTCATTGCTTCACATCGGTCAATAACAACGGTTCCGCCGTTCTTCATGGTAACTTTTCTTTTTCCGGCCTCTTTCAGCTGTCGCTGCAAATCCGGAGGAAGGTATTCTGTTTCTCGTACAGCGTATATCCCGCGCGGCGCATAATCGGTAATAAGGCGTGAAGCCGCATCCTGATGGTACAGAACAGTACCGGCTTTTCCGCCATTGTTTAAATTGTCCTTTACCGACAGCCAGGATGCAAAAAGCTCATTTGCTTCCTTCTCGATATCCACTGGATCTGCCGAAAGTGACGCAGTACGCATCACGAGGCCGAATCTGCCGCCGGAGACACGACGTCCTGTTTCACGGAGTTTTTCCCTTTCGTTTTCATCTTGTATCCTGCTGCTCACGCCGATAAAACGGTTCAGCGGCATCATGAGTACATATCTTCCGGAAAATGTCAGATCGCGGGACAGATAAGCGCCTTTTCCTCCTGTTTCCTCTTTTTTTATCTGCACGGCAGCTGACATGCCTGAACAGAGCTCCGGCCCGGAAAATGTCAGGCTGTTTTCCTGCAGCGGCAAAAAACCGGAAAGCTTTCTGCCGATATTGACGAATGCGCAGCCAATTCCCGGCATCATCCGTTCGGTTCTGCCGAGGATGATATCGCCGTATTGCTGATTCTTATCGGTATCCAGATATTCTACAAGTATTCCGTCTTCCTGTACGGCGCAAAACCCCGGCCCTCTGTAAATAATTCGCTCCATATCAAATTTTCTCCAGCGGAATAAGTTCGCCGTTTTCATCCCTGCCGAGCAGTCTTTTCCTTGTAATCAGCATCCGTATTTCGTCCTGAATGCCGCATTGGTTTTTCAGGGCTTCCAGAAGCATCTGGGGCTTGCAGGCCTCTTTTTCATTCAGGACAAGCGTTGCATAAATATGGTTATCGCTGCCGGAAAGCGATATGATCAGCGGTTTGATATCCACTTCCGCCAGCTTCGTTTTTGTTTTGCGCAAGGCAGGAATCTTCTCCCGCGCCATAAGTGAAGGAATAGATGCTGTAATAATTCTTCCTTCTTCCGCATCCCGGATCGTAAGTTCATATTCCGCCGCACAAAGAATACTCATCAGGGCAGGGTGTTTGTTATCGATCGGTTTTGCATCACACAGCTGCATCTCAGGCGGCATAGCCCGGTTCATGCGTTCAAGAAACAATTCCGGACTGACATCCTCCGCCATGGTGACATCCATTATTTCCCTTTTTCCGCAGGCACCGGTACTCAGTGCGGACGCAAAAGTGACTAATATATGGGGATTAAAACCCTGGCTGTATGCAACCGGCAGCCCGCTTCTCCGAAGCCCGCGCTGTACGCTGCGCTGGATATCCAAGTGACCGATATGCCTTATCCGCTCGCCCTTTTCAAACACTCCCAGCATTCGCATATCCGCACACACCTTTCCAGTTCTGCAGTCCGCAGCCGTTGCATCCCTTGCGGCAGTCTCTGGTTGTTTCAGCTATCAGACTCTTTTCAAACTCACGGAGCAGGAATGCTTTTGTTATCCCGCTGTCGATATGATCCCACGGAAGAATTTCGTCCTTCTTCCTTTCACGGTTTGCATAAAAGGCGGGATCAAGACTGCACTCGCGGAATGCTTCCATCCATGTATCGAATCTGAAAGTTTCATTCCATCCATCCAGAATGCAGCCTTTTTCATATGCCTTTCGCAAAACCCGGCCGATTCTGCGGTCTCCCCTTGCAAAACACGCTTCCAGAAAACTGACGTAGGGTTCGTGCCAGTTAAATGTAACGCCTTTGATATTCAGCACCTGTTTTAAATGATTAGTCTTTTGGATGACCGTTTCGATGGTATCCTGCGGGCACCATTGAAACGGTGTAAAAGGTTTTGGCACGAAGATACTGACACTGATAGTAACCCGGAATCCTTTTGCCCTTTTTTCTCTCGGAACTGCAAAGTACTCCGAAACAACTTTACGTGCAAGATCGGCTATTCCGTTAAGATCCTCCTCGGTTTCCGTCGGAAGGCCGTCCATAAAATAGAGTTTTACGCTGCTCCATCCGCCTTCAAAAGCATCCCGGACCTTTTCCAGCAGATCTTCTTCTGTGACACCTTTGTTAATCACATCCCGCAAGCGCTGTGTACCGGCCTCAGGCGCGAAAGTCAGGCTGGTTTTTTTTACCTGCTGTGTTTCTTCAAGGCTTTCTTTCAGAATACTGTCGATACGCAGGCTCGGAAGGCTGATGGAAACCCGCTTTTCTTTCATGTTTTTCATCAGTTCCCGGATCAGTTCCGGAAGGCACGTGTAATCCCCGCTTGATAAACTGCTGAGGCTGATTTCCTCATATCCGGTCGACGACTGGAGCTTGTCCGCAAGATACAAAAGCTTTTCCAGGCTTCTCTCCCTTACCGGGCGGTAGAGCATTCCTGCCTGGCAAAAACGGCACCCCCGTGTGCATCCGCGCATGATTTCGAGCATAATTCTGTCAAAGACCACTTCCGTATATGGAACAGGGATTTCCTCCGGAAAATAGGTATTGTTCAGATCCGTTACTACTCGCTTCTTCACGGTTTCAGAAGCTTCCGCACAATTCGGTGTTACCGACCGGATTGTTCCGTCTTCTTTGTAGGATACATCGTACAGCTCGGGAACATAT
>JAEEGL014485051.1_pt1 | contig 11218 bp, 5 predicted proteins | sample 9134231 | NCBI WGS metagenome assembly JAEEGL01 (sample SAMN16246548, study PRJNA631951) | gut metagenome | biome: gut microbiome; feature: rumen; material: fiber-attached | host: Bos | place: Iran: Karaj | collected 2018-10
GGATCAAAAGCATAGTTGTAGTCGCAGATAACAGCATCAGCCCAAAGACTCATATCAAGCGAAAGTTCAAAGGGGCAGACCTGGTACTTTTCTGCAATCTCTATTATTGAATCTCTGTCAAAGTTATCCTTTGTAGTCAAAAGCTCATATATGCAATCATTTATTCTGTCAAAATGTCCGTTTGCTCTGGGACACGCAGCCGGATTGCAGTCACTTTTTGAAAGAACACATATTTTGTCCTTTGCTGTAAGAGTTACAGTCTTGAACCTTAAGTTCTCATGTTCTCTGAGGGTTGCAAAGGCATTTTCCGCAACCGTTCTTGTTATTGTCTTTGCTGTCAGATAGAATATCCTGTCGCCCTTGTTTTCTCCAATGGCCTTTATTGCCGGAAAAAGTGTTGTTATGGTCTTACCGGTACCTGTTGGTGCTTCTAAGAACAGCTTTCTCTTATGGTAGATAGTCCTGTAGACATTAGCTGCAAGCTCCTTTTGCCCTTCTCTGTAAGGGAAAGGGAAGTTCACCTTATGAATGGAGTCCTGTCTTATATCCTCCCAGAGTGCAAGAAACTCTGCCCACCTGTGATACGAATCAAGAAGCTCATTGAACCAGTTAGTAATGGTTTCCTTGTCGTAATCAGTTGCAAAGTACGCGATTTCTTCAGTATCTATGTTGCAGTAGGTTATCTGTACAGTGATTTCCTCAAGTTCATTCTGCATAAGGTAAATAGCCGCGTAGCATTTTGCCTGAGCAAGATGAACTTCATCAGGTTCTTTGATCTTTTTTAAATCTCTGTAGGTTCCCTTTATCTCATCGATTAGAACAGGCTTATCCTTCCTCTCCAGGATACCGTCTGCTCTGCCATCAATTGTCAATGTGTAGTTTTCTCTCGTTATTGTATGGGAAAGAGGAACCTCAGGATGATAGTCCGGGCCCTGCTTTTTCTGAATCATTCTGTGGATGCGTCCACCTTCTGCCATGGCAGTGTCAGGCGCGTGATGAATCCTGTTATCAATATTTCCCTGGCGAAGAAGAAACTCCACCAGATTTCTGACTGATATTTTAATGCTCTTCATATAGAAACTCCCTGTGATCTCATACTGTATATGATACCACAGGGAGCCTAATACTATTTATTATTTAAAATGGGAGGGTGGGGATGATCTTAATCAGCAAGCAATTGCATGCTCATTAAGATAATTTTCAAAATCCTTGTTGAATCCGCGATAGCTAACCTTAATCGGCTGTCTGAAATCAAGACCGAATACACCAAGGATTGATTTAGCGTCTACAGTAAAACGATTATTGGAAGCGTCCACATCAAAGTCACACTTAGTTGCTGCTGTAACGAAGTCCTTAACCTGATTGGGACTGAGTTTAATTATCTTATTTATTGTCATAGCCTGTCTCCTTACCTGATGAAAAAATCTTATTCATCATTTAAAAAGCTTCTCTTAAAGAGAATTATTATGTCTTTCTTTACAACAGTTAGAAATTATACCCTAGTTTAGTGAAAAAATATTTGCGATTTTCTTATGAAATTCTTAAGATTTTCTTAAGATGACTTTCTGCATATTTACTGAATCGTAATCGATTAAGATGACATTTGTGCCATTTTGCGACAACTAATTATTAAATCTAACATTATTTTCACAATATTCTATCTTTTTCTTATTTATTATTAGAATTCATTATTGCACTGACTCAAAAAATGAGTTTTAATTAAGTATATTTTTTGTAAAAATATTTCAAAAAGACGGAGGCTTTATATGGAAAACTTAATCATTCCAAAGAATTATGTTTCAGCACTTAACCTCCACGATACACAGGTAGGCATCAAAACCGTTAAGGATTTCTTCCAGAATACACTTTCTGAGAATCTAAACCTATTACGTGTGACCGCTCCCTTGTTCGTGGCACCGGAATCAGGTCTTAATGATAATCTTAATGGCGTTGAGCGTCCTGTAGCATTTGACATCAGAAATGAGAACGAGCGCGAGGCAGAGATTGTGCACTCCCTTGCAAAGTGGAAGCGCTTCGCTCTTAAGAAATATGGTTTCAAGGTTGGCGAGGGTCTTTACACAGACATGAACGCTATCCGCAGAGACGAAATCCCGGACAACATCCACTCTGTATTCGTTGATCAGTGGGACTGGGAAAAGGCCATCAATAAAGAGGACAGAAATATCGAATTCCTCAAGGAGACAGTACGTACTATATACAAGGTTCTCCGCAAGACTGAGAAATATATGTCCATTCAGTATGACTATATAGAAGAGATTCTTCCTCACGATATTTTCTTCATCACCTCTCAGGAGCTTGAAGATATGTATCCCGGCAAGACTGCAAAGGAACGTGAGTATCTCATCACAAAGGAAAAGGGCGCTGTATTTATCATGCAGATCGGTGACCTTCTTGCTTCAGGCGAGAAGCACGATGGCAGAGCTCCGGACTATGATGACTGGGCATTAAACGGCGATATCTTAGTATATTATCCTGTACTTGATATTGCTCTTGAACTTTCATCCATGGGTATCCGTGTTGACGAGGATTCTCTTAAGACACAGCTCGAGAAGGCTGGCTGCACAGAGCGTGCTGAGCTTCCTTTCCAGAAGGCTATCCTTAACAAGGAGCTACCCTACACAATCGGTGGTGGGATCGGTCAGTCAAGACTTTGCCTCTTCTTCCTTAGAAAAGCTCACATCGGTGAGGTTCAGTGCTCACTTTGGCCTGATGCTGAAGCTGAAGAAGCAAGAAAGAATGGAATCCAGCTTTTGTAATCTTGTCTGTTTTTATTGACAAGCATTAAAAAAAGTCATTTAATTAGTATCGAAATAAATAATATTTTGCTAGGGGAGCTGTGCTGAGATGACACTTCGGTGTCGACCCTCACTACTTGAACCGGGTAATACCGGCGTAAGGAAGCATTTTAACTGACATTTACAGTCAAGTTGGAAGAAACAATAGCCTCCCTGTGCAGAATCGCAAGGGAGGTTTTATTATGTCATTATTCTTAAAGCAGGTAGAAGATACCTATGAAATCACAACAGCAGGTTACAGCCTGTTCATCGCTGTAATGCTTGCTGCTTTAATCGTCGCTTGCTTCTTCACAGGAAAAGATAAGAAAAATCATTTTTCTGTTAAGCAGCTTGTATTCACCGCAATGTGCATCACACTTGCCATGGTCACATCAATGATCCACTTCTTTGATCTACCCATGGGAGGATCCGTAACACTCTTCTCTATGTTCTTTATCACATATGTTGGTTACCTTTACGGGCTTAGAGCAGGGCTTACTTCTGCACTTGCTTACGGAGTGCTTCAGCTCATTGTTAACCCCTACATCATCAGCGTTCCTCAGCTTCTGTGTGATTACTTCCTTGCTTTTGGTGCTATGGGTCTTGCCGGATTATTCTACAATAAGAAGCACGGCATGGAAAAAGGCTATGTTGTAGGAATCCTTGGCCGTTTCGTCTTCAGCGTACTTTCCGGCGTTATCTTCTTTAGTTCATATGCGCCTGCCGGAATGCATCCACTAGTGTACTCTATCGCGTACAACGGAAGCTACATCGGCGCAGAGGCTGTTATAACTCTCATTCTTATCAGCATTCCTGCAGTACACAAGGCACTTAATCGTATCAGAGTAATGGCTAACGAAGAAGAAGTCCGTGATGTACTGGCTCAGAACTGATAAAAGCTGTTTAGTCAGACGCTGACATTATTAAAGATTTATGGTTTCACCCAGAGTGAAGGAATAGATTATCTGTTCCTTCACTTTTTTATTGGTTATGCGCTCAAGTGCCTCACTGTAAAGGTCAAGCTGTATCTTGTACTTTTCTACAAGCTGATCTCCGGTCTTTACCTTATCTGTCTTATAGTCAAGAAGAACTATGCCATCATCCTCTTCAAACCATACGTCGATTATTCCCTGAATGAGCACCATTTCATCTTCCGGAAGTTCTTTGTCTATTCTGTTTGCAGATACACCCATCATAAACGGAGACTCTCTGTGTAAAAGCCCTTTCTCCATGGCTGTTCTCATTCTCTCTCCGGCATCTGATTTGCAAAAAGCTTCTATATCAGCAGGATTTACGCACTCGATCTGCCCCTTTGGTATTCTGCCCTCTTCCTCGAGATACTCAAACCACTCAGAGAGGTTACTAAGCCTTTCCTCAAAGCTGGTAAAAGATTTATCATCTGTTCCATCCTCATAGATAAGTTCCATAACCTTATGATATACAGTACCTCTTGCAGCTCCGCGGAATACCTCGTCCTGTTTGGATATAAAGGAAGGAACATAGGTCTCTTCACTTATCAGTCTCTGAGCAGGCTCTGTTTCCTCTTCAAGCTTTGCCTTCTTAAGCTCTGTTACAGTTGTTTTGATAAAGAGTTTATTCAACGCCTCATGTCCGTATTTACTTCCAAATCTGTCTATATAGAAGGCCTTTAAATCTTCCTCATCAGCAGAAAGAACACTTTCAAGGTCATTAAGCCTTAGTCCGCCGCCAATCTGCGCTCCGACTTCAGCGCCTAAAATTTCCTCTTCCTTCATCACTCTGAAATCAAAGCCTACAAACTCTCCCTGCTTTGCTGTGACAGGGATACCCTGATCAGAAGAAACCTCGTCGCATTCAGCTCCAACAATCTCTGCCAGCTTTATAAAATCAGGGTGACGGGCAAGTGCCATAAGTACAAGTGTCTGATAGCTTAGAGCAGAGTTTCTCTTAAACAAAGACATAAGATAGGGCTGTTCTCCTTCAAGTGCCTCCCTTTTTCTATATCTTAGAAGGTCTGAAATAATGGATCTGATATCAGAGGAAGAGATTACGTCATCCTCTCCTCTTTTTATCTGACCTGACATTATCAGCTTTTCCTTCGCTCTTGTCATTGCAACGTAGAGAATTCTCATCTCTTCTCCAAGGATATCCGTTTTCATATAATCGTCTATAACGCTTTTACGTAATGTTTTATACTTAATTCTGCGTTTAAGATCTATGGCATGAGTTCCAATTCCAAGGTCCATATCACTTACAACAGAGGAATTCACATCCATATAGTTAAATTCCTTGGCCATTCCGGATACAAAAACTATAGGGAACTCAAGTCCCTTACTCTTATGGATACTCATAATTCTTACGACATTTGCATTCTCATCAAGCATGCCTGCTTCACCGTAATCAACCTCGTATTTCGCAAGCTGCTCAATGTATCTTACAAAATGGAAAAGTCCTTTAAAGCTGGTCTTTTCGTAGTCCATAGCCTTCTCAACAAGCATATTGAGATTACCCGCCCTTATCTCACCCTGTGGGAGTGCAGCATTGTACTGATAGTAACCAGTCTCTTCAAATATGAATTTCAAAAGCTCACTAACAGGAAGATAGGCGCTCTTTTCTCTAAATAATGATAGTTTTTCTATGAAATTATGTATTTTTTCACAGAGTGCTTCATCTATGGTTGCAGGCTCATTCTGATATCTGGTCAGAATGTCATAAAAGCTGTCACCATCAAGTATTGTCTTTTCTACTTCTCTGTCATGAGCCTTAATAACGGCAAGCTCCTCATCAGTAAAGCCACCGATTACAGAATGCATAACTGACACAAGCGGAATGTCCTGCTTAGGGTTACTAAGGACGTTAAGAACATTAAGAAGAGTTACCACCTCTGTTGCCTTGAAATATCCGGTCTTTGACTCGATATAAGCAGGTATGCCTCTCTCATCAAGAGCCTTCTTAAATATGTCATCCCAGCCATTTGTAGCTCTTAAAAGAATAACAATGTCACTGAAATTTATAGGCCGAAGGTCTGTTTCACTGTCCCCATCTTTCACCTTTGCGGTCTTCATGAGTTCGTCAATTCTCTGGGCAACCATCTTAGCCTCAAGTTCTTTTGCCTTCTGACTCTTTAAGCCTTCTGTGTTTGCAAATATGAACTCAGTAGCATAATCTCCCTCATTTTCAGGCTCAGGGAATTTTGCACCTGTTACAAGCGCTGCATCCTCATCATATTTAACACCACCAAGGTCTGTACCCATTATCTGCTCAAAGATATAGTTTACGCTGTCAAGAACATCCCTGCGGCTTCTGAAGTTGTTATGAAGGGATATCTTCCTCTTATCTGCTGTTTCATCTAAGCTGTAGGTTCCCATCTTCTCCATGAAGATTTCAGGGCGTGCAAGTCTGAATTTATAGATACTCTGCTTAACATCGCCAACCATAAATCTGTTGAACCTGCCTGAAGCTTCTCCGGAAACAGCTGAAAGAAGCATCTCCTGAACATTATTACTGTCCTGATACTCGTCGATCATTACTTCTTCAAAATAATCTCTGTACTGAAGCGCTGTATTTGTAGGCTCAAGTTCGCCGTTTTCATTTTTTCTGATAAGGATATTAAGAGCCAGATGCTCCATATCCCCAAAGTCAATGATCCCCTTCTCACGCTTCTTCTCATCAAATCTGTGCTTGAACTCTATGGCAAGGTTTGCAAGGCATGCCACAGGCTCTTCCACAAGCTTCATATGGGCAAGGATTGTGTCCTTATCCTCTGCAAAGTACTTTTCAGCCAAAGAGCCAATCTGCTTCTTTGCATAATCTCTGTGAGACTTTACAACCTCTCTCTTATCTGTGTTTATGGAAGAATCCCTCTTACCGGGGAGCTTATCAAAGTTAAAATCAAGGATTTCTGCCCTGAGTTCATTAAAGGACATGTCCTCTTTTGAGAGAATCTTCTCAGTGTATTCCAGCTCTTTCTCCAAAAGATCCGCATAGAAATAAGGGCCGTCAGGTTCATTTGCAAGATGAAGCGCAATTTCATATCTCTCCTTACACTCCAAAAGCACCTGTCTTGCAGTGTCCATGCATCTCTTTACAAAAAATGCATTCTCAAATTCAGACGGCTCCAGTCTGTAGTCAGCCATTCTCTCCTCAAGCCATTCCTCGGGAAAAGGCATACTCATGGCGTAGTCATAGAGCTGTAGAATAAACTCCTCAAGCTTTTTATCATTATTGCCTGTGGCAAAATATTCTGTGCAGTTAAGAAAAGCCTCCTCACCCTCAGCGTATTTATCCTCCAAAAGTTCCTCAAGGACATCTCCACGAAGTAGCTTCATTTCTCCCTCGTCTCCAACTCTGTAGGAAGGATCAAGGTCGATGTCATTGAAATTGTTTCGAATTATATACTGACAGAAGGAATCAATAGTTGTTATCTGCGCACCATGAACAAGGGTCTCCTGTCTCTGAAGATGTGCGTTATTTGGCTCCTCTGTGAGTTTCTTCTGTATGGCTTTAAGGATTTTCTCCTTCATCTGAGCTGCTGCCGCCTTGGTAAAGGTAACAACAAGGAGCCTGTCTATATCGATAGGCTTATCCCCTGTTATCCTCTGAATTATTCTCTCTACAAGTACGGTGGTTTTTCCACTTCCTGCCGCTGCTGATACAAGGACATTTGAATTCCTTGCATCAATTACAGCCTGTTGTTCATTAGTAAATCCCATTATTCATTCCCATCATGTTTATTCTAAAATTCTACAATTCGTAGAATTCTCTTATTATTGGTTCACTTCTTTTGTTATCAGCTCCACAACTTCATCATCTGACAATTTCTTAAGCTCTCGTTTATCGAAGCCAGGAATTGCCCTGTCAAATCCGCACACAGACTTAAAGCTGCAATAGTCGCAGGCAGATTTTTCTCCCATTTCATAAGGATTGACCTCAACGTTACCGCTTACTATTTCTCTTCCGTTTTTCTTAATAAGGGTTTCAACATATTCGGAAATCTGTGCAAAGTCAGATGCTTCCATAACCTCAGTACCAACCTTGGAAAATTCCCCGTTACCCTTGATTTTCACGCGGATAACATCGGATTCCTGTCCTACGTTGTGATCGAGCAAATCCACGATCTCTCTGTCCTTAGCTATAACTCCTCTGGGTCGCAGCTGTTTTCTTATCATGTCGTTTATTGCATCATCATCTGCTGTTGCCGTATTGTCGTCTCCCTCAATAACCGGATCTGCAAGATGATAGTACAAAATAGCAGCAGGAACTACATTCTTCTTAGGGCTTTCTGCTTTTTCCATGCCCTTTGCCACATTCATGTACATAACAAGCTGAAGCTGAAGTCCATAGTACAATGCGCAAAGATCAAACTTCTTATCTCCGGACTTAAAATCAATGACCTTAACATAGACATTGTCTTCATTCTCATAGGTGTCAACTCTGTCTATTCTTCCGATGAGCTTCATTTTCTTTAAAATTCTGCCCTTTTCATCCTCTAAGAGACTCACATTTATGGCATCTATATCACCGACCTCATTGAATGCGACCTCCATGGACTTAGGCATAAAGGAGCCCTTCTTAAGCTGATACTGCAGGGTATCAACTGATCTTTGCAGTATGCGCCTTATTCTGTTCTTGGTAGAGAGTCCTCTGTTGCTTGCACTTAAAATATCGCTTCCATAGTCATTCAAAAATGCATCTATGGATTCATCAAGGATCCTCTCGCCATCCTCCTTCGAGAAGTTATTCCAATTTAGGTTCTCCTCCTCAAGCTTATCTGAGAATGTCTTTAGCACGCCGTGGAACACATTACCAAGATCTGATACCTCAAAGGTGTATTCCTCTCTCTCATCAAGCCCTAGACCATATCTTAAGAAATGTGCATAGGAGCACTGCGCAAACTTCTCAAGTCTGCTCACAGAGTTGATCAAAACTGTTCCATACAGCATATCCGTGACAGCATCTGATAAAGGCTTGTGCAGATAGTTTTTCCCTGCTGCCTCAGTTATCTTCGTAAGCCTTCCCTTTTCCTCATCTCCCTGACCGGAAAGTGCTCTGTACAGTGCCTTGACTGTCCTCTGCTTATCTTCTGAAAGGTAGCCCATAGCATAGCCTTGCATATTTTCAGCAACATATGCAGTACCTGCATCCATTGTCTGAAGGATAGCTGAAGGATCAAGCTTTTCATAGTTCAAGGTCTTCACCCTGGGGAAGTATGAAGCTATCTTACCCACGAGATAAGCCGGTCTTATACTCTTCCCATCGGGATCAAGGTGAGCCCAGGAAAGGTAGAGACTGTCAGATGGCTTAGTAAGGTTCATATAAAGATAGAGCCTCTGAATATACATCTGCTGCCTTGGCGTCGGTGCCATCTCAACTTCCTTGACACTATCAACAAGCATCTGTCTCTCGATATCAGATATGATTCCTCCGGTTCCGGCGCCTTTTGGAATGAGATCATCATTAACCCCAAGGAAAAAGAGCACCTTTATCTCCTTAAGTCTCGTTCTCTCAATATCTCCGACAACAATTCTGTCAGCGCTCTGAGGAATTGTACCTATCGCGATATCACCAATTCCAACCTCAAGAATATCTGTATACTCCTGCAGCGATAAATCCTCATCGCCCATAAGAGAGGTTATCTCATCAAGAAGCTCCATGAGTTTTCTGTAGATAACTCCGTATTCCTTCGCCCTTATCTGATCGCCGTCCTCGCGGAAGCGCTCCTCATAGGCCTTAAGCTTATTTTCAGCATCCGCATTACTAATATATTCATAAAGCGCCAGGGAGAAATCCTTAACTGTCTTATCCTTCGCATCAAAAAGCGGTTTTAGTGAGTTTACTATTCTCTCCCTGATGGAGTTCATTTTGTCCAGATACAGCTTCTTTTGTTCTTCCGGATCATCACTCTTACCAATTCGCTTTAAAATCTTGGCAGGTACCTTTGTAAAGCCCTCCTCCCAAGCCTTCTGTCCTCTGATACCGAGAGCTCTGACATAGTTCTCTAGCTGATCCGCTTCATCAGCTGTTATATCTGACATCTGGCTTCTAAGATAATGGAATACCGCTTCAAAGCTGTAGTTTGTGTTTACAGCCAAAAGTCCGCCACGGATATATTCAATAAAAGGATTTAAGCTGACACTTCCAGTCTGATCAACATAAATTGGAACGTTATATCTTTTAGCCTCAGTCTCAGCAAGGGCTGCATATCTCTCAAGACTACCACATACAATGGCAAAATCCCTGTAGTAAAGCCCTTTCTCTCTTACAAGCTCACATATCTTCGCAAACACCATTCTCACTTCACTTATGGAATCATTGGCCTCCATGAAAACAATGTTCTTAGTCTCACCATCAAAAGCATCCTTTCCATAGCGGAAAAGTCTCCTCTCCAAAAATCCAAGCTCTTTATTTTCAGCGTGCCTGCTCTTATCTGAGGTTTTTACAAATACATCCTCAGAGTGAGTATTCCTGTACTCTGCCCATACGTCAAAAGGCGGTACATTTCCATCAGCCACGGTTTTCTCATTTTCATATTCAAGGCGCAGAAGGTCATGAACTGTTTTCTTACTAAGTAAAAACAGCTCCTGCTCCGCCTCTTTATCATATTCATAGGGATTATCATCCTGGCCGATGGTGCAGGTGAAAATGACTTCCTTTGCAAGTGATAAAAGGACACCTATTACCTGATACTGAATAGGTGTAAATCCGGTGAAACCGTCAAATACAATGACACTGTCAGGAATAAGCGCAGACTTATACAGCGCTCTGCAAAGTACCTCCATTGTCTCTTCCTGGGGAATATAGCTTCCACTTATGTATTCCTTAAAACCCTTGTAAAGTGTCTGAAGGTCCTTCAATTTTGCGCAGAGTGCACCCTTGGATTTAGATGCATCAATAAGCACATCAAGGTCATCCAGCTCTATGCAGTACTGCATAAACTCGGAAATACTGGACTTCACCTCATCTATATATCCCATCTTGTGCATATTGGAGCCAATTACCGGAAGCTCATCCTTCATCCTCTCAGCAACATGGCGAAGCACAAGACTTTTGCCCATATCATTTAAAACCTTGGCATTCTCCTCGCCCACTTCCTCAAAAATCCTGTGGGAGAGCCTGGAAAAGCTAAGGACATCTATATTCATAATGCCATGCCTTGGATGGAGCTTTACAATATCCATCTGTGTCTGCATGGTAAACTGATCCGGAACAACTATAAGAAAATTCCGGTTCTCCTCCATACTTCTATTTATAATTTCATCGTAAACCGTGCGGCTTTTCCCCGCGCCGGAAGCTCCAAAAATAAAACGCAGCATAGGCTATTATTCCTCCAAAAATCTTACTTAATCCTTGAGTGAAAAACTAAAACCCAACTGAAATATCGCCTAATTACATAAAGTCATTTTTAGAGCCAAATAACATACTTTTTTAGGGTGTTCCAAACTAAA
>JAEEGL015755808.1_pt1 | contig 11218 bp, 6 predicted proteins | sample 9134231 | NCBI WGS metagenome assembly JAEEGL01 (sample SAMN16246548, study PRJNA631951) | gut metagenome | biome: gut microbiome; feature: rumen; material: fiber-attached | host: Bos | place: Iran: Karaj | collected 2018-10
ACCCTCTTTCAGTCCATCGGTACAAAGGTGATAATAACCTTTCCCACCTGCACGGTATTCTTCGCGTTCGTGTCTATTATTCATAAGACAAAGGAACGGGTAATTATTGAATATGTCAAGTCCTTTCAAATTACAGGTTATTGCCTTTAAAATCAATCAATTACCAACCTGGCAACCCGCACTTTTGGCGTTTTTCGCAGGCTGTCACGTCAAGCAAAACGTGACAGCCAGCATTTTGGGGCAAAAGTGCGGGCTGCGGCGTAAGGGGAGGACCCGAAGGGGGCGCGGAAACTTCTTTAAATGGGCTAAGGTAAACTATTCATCTCATAACTGATTAATATTCTGCTAATTACATACTCCCTTAAGCAGACTAATTATTTTTCCCGCAGACTTTTTACCTCGAGCTTTGCAGTAACACTAAAACACAATTCGTTATGAAAAAGTTATTGTTTGCATTGCTCGTTGCGACCATCTGTGTCGCTTGCGAAAAAGAAGGCGAAAAGGTCGAGAATCCTGTAGGAAGCGCCGTGTCTCAATTCAGTCCTGATTATGGTCAGGTTCCTCGAGATGCAGATCCCTCACCCTTGGAGGTTAAAGGCGAACTGCCAATAAAAGAAGGAGACTCTTCCGCTATTCAATTCTGATTAATCGAAAGAAAGCACTCATTACTATGAAAAAGTTATTTGTTGCCATCACATTGATGATGGCTTCTCTGCTTTCTGCTTTTGCCCAGCAAGAAGAGTCCGTGTATCAGCGCGGCGCTACTCAGTTGGAGAGCATCATGCCTCCTACTCCTGAGCCTTCATCCCGTGTGAAGTATGCCGATGTTCCCTTTACTCACAGCCTCGGTGCCGCCGAGCTGGATATTCCTTTGTATACGCTGGAGGGCCGGGAACTGTCCATCCCTATCGGCCTTCATTACCGCAGCAACGGCATAAAGTTGGATGAGATGGCCGGTGTTGCGGGATTGGGCTGGACCCTTGAGGCCGGCGGTTGTATCACCAGAAGGATCGTGTATATGCCGGACCATTTCTCTTCGCCCGAGTTCCACCATGAGATGCCGTCCGGGACGCTCCTCTCCCAGCTGGAAAACCAGACCAACAATACCGCCACCATGGCCTATCTCCGCGACAACCTATGGCGCAGATTGGACAGCAGCCTGGACCGTTACAGCTATAACATCTGTGGTCTGAGCGGCACATTTGTGATTCTAGACGATGGCAGTGTCCGCCAACTCAGCGGGGATGGGGTTCTGATAGCCGTCTCTGGACGGGATAACCAGACCAACGACATCACCGGCTTCACGGTGACGGGGCCTGACGGGACTCAGTATGTCCTTACAGTCACCGAGGAGGGCACTTACCGCGGTCTGGTGTCGAATCCAACGCCCTCGACCGGGCAGGACGACGAGTGGAACGCAATCACCGCCTGGTACCTGACCAGCATCACCAGCCCTAGTGGCCTGGAGAGCGCAACGCTCACCTATACCTCCGGTGGCAGCTGGGAACGCAGGGTACAATCGGTGGCTCAGACGGCCACTTTTGACAAGACCGCTTCTACCCAGTCCGTGTCAACGAGTTATGAAGGGAGCTTCGTCCGCTCCACATACACCACGCAGGTTCTCTCGTCCATCACGCTGGGGAGCCAGACGGCTTCGTTTACTTACGCCAGCGTGTCCGGTTACGACGGCCACACCCCTACGACTGCCTGGACCCGGACCCCCAACTATCCCAAGCGCCTGACAGGCATCACCGTTACGGACAGCAGCAATCAGGTATACAAGGTGACGGTAGGGACCCTGGAGTCCACCAACGACGGCCGCGTCCTCCTGAACAACCTGGTAATTGCGCACCGTACCAACACGGCCGACGACCGCTGGGATTTTACTTACAAGACCAAGAACACCACGGTAAGCCGTTATTCCTGCGACTGGTATGGGTATTACAATGCTGAAAATGATGGGATTCCGGTTATTGGCCAGCCCACCCGTAACAACTTTTGCCCTTGGGTGATGGACGGCAGTTGGGGGACATTCAGCCTTACTTGGGGCACCCCGAATCCGACGGAGGCCGATTATATGAGTCTGTTGACGGCAAGCCATGATGGAGCGCAGACCTGTTTTACCTATGAGGGGAGTTATTATAACTCGACGCCAATAGGGATACGTGTCAAAGAGATTGAGGTGAGGGACAACGAGTCTACCCTTATCCGCAAGCGCAGCTTCACGTATGCTAATGGCACCATTGGAGGCACGTACTATCCTATGCTGGACCAGTACATGAATGTCGGAGCCAGCCAAGTCGTAACGGACGGCGGGCTTATCCACTACATCTGGTCGTTCAGTGTTCATGAGACGCCGGTGACCGACGGACCAACCCTGATGGAGGCACAAGTGGCATATGCGTCCGTTACGGAAGAGGAAACGGACGGAGTGGCCACAAACGGGGCTAAGACTGTGTATACGTTTGACACTTCAGACACGCGTCCCAATGGGACAAGTACGATCAGTCGTTTCCCCTCCACCTGGAGCGGGATATACGGCCCCGGCTCTTATGTCCCCACCCTGGACCCTTGGGATGGGGTAAGAAAAGGCTACGAGGAAAGCGGTCCCCGCGGCCCGGCACTGCTCACGCGTAAAGATACCTATGCCTGGAATGGGAGCGCCCATGAACTGGTCCAACGCGAGAACTACTCGTACTCCATAGATACCGGCAGCCCTGTTCTGATAGATTATAAAGTAAGCCAGGTGATGGTCAATTCGGCTTACGGCGAGGTTGGCGGTCTTCAGCAAAGCGACCTCTACCACTATCCGGTATATGCCAAAGATTTTTATTCCAAACAGCCGAAGAGCATTGAAAAGATTGGTTATCATGCTAATGGGAATGACACGACGTCCGTGGAACATAACTACGTAAGCCGATCCGATATGTCTTTCCCTCCTCGTCTTTTGTCAACGGAAAGAGCGGTAGATAAAAAGATTCGCATTCTGCGGTATTATTATCCAGATACTTATGCCGATGCACCCCTTTGGGCATCCTCGCTTGTTTCTGCCCATCGCCTTAGTGTTCCTATAAGAAGGGAACTTCGCTATACCTCGCTTATGCCACCTCCTTGGCAAAGGGAGTCTTCTGATAGCAAATCTAAATCTCTTTCTTACGACCGCTTATCTGGAACTTTATGGAAAGATGAAACGACGGAATATGCCACTTTTTTCATCAACCACGAAGCATACCTGCTTCCGAAGTATCGCATCGAAAAGACGGATGGCGTAGAGAGCTGGCGAGAGACGGTGAATAGCCGGGATAATCTGGGTAACGTTCAGTCTGTGAAGGAAAAGGGCCGACCGGAGACCGTCATCTTCTGGGGCTATGGCGGCCGATATCCGGTGGCGGTGATTGAGAATGCGAGCTACTCGGACGTGAGCCTGCTACTAGGTAGCAGTTTCATACGTTACTATAACCCTTGGGATACGCCCGACAGTGGAGACATTTCAGCATTCAACGGCCTTCGTTCCGACCTTTCCGACGCGCACGTGACGGTGATGGAATGGCAGCCGGGAATAGGCATAAAAAAGATGACCGATCCCTCCGGGGTAGTGACCGAGTGGTCTTACGATGATGCGGGCCGGTTGCAGTACGTAAAAGACGCCAGCCAGAACACGCTGGATGCGTACGTGTACAACCTGTATAACAACGGCGGTGACGGCCGCTTGAGTGTACGTCATAAGCACTATCGGTCTGGCAGCGTCTATACGGATGACTTCAGCTACTGGAACACATTGGGCCAAAAGTTGGAAGATATTGCGGTGAGAGGCTCCGGTGACGGCCAGAAGACCCTGGTAACGGCCTATGAGGGAGATTATCTGCTTCATGACGATGTCAAGACCTGGCTCCCGTATCCTATAACGGCAACTACAGGGAACTTCGTAACCAACGCCGCGTCAGCCTCTTCTTCATACCATAGTAACAACAAGTCATATTACCACAAGGGTTATGAGCAGTCCTCCAGAGACATCGTCACAACCACCGCTGTTCCTGGCTATGCGGGCGTTCATGATAATGTGGAGTCAATAGAGTCCGTGACCGGGTTTCCTAATCTTGTCTGGACGGATGGCGTGGGCATTGAGGGAACTACGGAGATATACCGCAGCAGGAACATCGTCGAAAAGCGTAGCGTGGATGCCGATGGCAGGAGACATTCACAGTTTGTTCACCCGATAGGGCTGCTTCTTGCCACCTCATGGGGTTCGGCAACGCCGGCTTCGACAGACCCGGCCCCCACCTACCATGTATACGACCAATATGACCGCCTGCGCGCTGTGGTTGGCAGCGGCATTGCCCTCACGGATACCCTCAATATGTGGCGCTACAGTTACGATGCCCTGGACCGCCTGAGATCAAAGGGCATCCCCGGCGCACAGAGGGAGTTCTATACCTACGACAGCGAGGATAATGTAATATCTATTAGCTGCGGGGACGAGCTTCGCGAGATGGAGTACAACGACTTCGGTCAGGTGACCAAGGTGTACTTCAAGAAAGGAACGGCCGCCAGGGTCTTGATGGAGGAGCACGAGTATGGCAACGGAGGTCTGGAGACCTATGCCAAACTGGCCGAAGTGGATGGTGACGGAGCCGTAACCGGATACTCGGAGACCACATTCACCTATGACAGCAAGGCCCGCCTGACATCTGCGGTAACGGTAGACGTCCTTGGAGGTACGCTCCAGGAGAACTATACCTACACCTACTCCGGCGAGGTGGCCAGCCACACCACCAGTTACACGCACGGGACTATAACGGACGCCCTGACTCAGACGCTGACCTATGACATCCGTGGCCGACAGGAGGAGTGCACCTCCACCCTGAGCCTGGGCGGAACACCCTCTTCTTCGGTCACCACGGAATACTCCTATGACGCCCTGGGTCGTCCTTCCGGCAGCTCGTCTGTGGCGACGGTCTCCGGAAATAACGGAACCGTCTTCGTGACCACGGATACCTACAGCCTGCAGGGTTGGCTCAAGAGCCACAGCGCCAAGCGCGGTACACAGGCCCTGTATACCGAGTCGCTAGACTACGATTCTCCGGCTAGTACCTCTGGGGCCAATGCCCTGTACACCGGGATGATTGCAGCCCGCAGCGACCAGTGGAAGTTTACCAACTACAGCCTACCCGAAACCTCGCAGGAAGGATATCTGTACGACAACGGAGGCCGCTTGTCTGCAGTCACCAAGGGCGGTTTGACCAAGAACTACTATTACGATGCCCGCGGCAACCTGACCCAAGCCGGTGCAGACTCCTATTCATACAATGGCGACAAGCTGAGTTCCTTTACCCGCTTTGGTCAGAGCCCCGTGAGCTTCACCCACGACAACTGGGGCCGGATGACATTTGATGGGGAGTCCGGGGAGACCATAGCGTACAATTACCTGGGTCTTCCTCGAAAAATCACCTCGACAGGTGGAACTTTGGCAAAATATTCGTATCTTGCAAACGGTAGCAAGTCCAAGGCAGAGAACGGAAGTGGGGTGGGGCTTGTGTACAGAGGCTCTTTGATATACAAGAAGGCCGCCAACGGAACGCTGACGTTCGAGGGAGCCAGTATCCCGGAAGGGAAGCTGGTGTCGGGAGGTGTCCGTTACTATGTGACAGACCACCTGGGCAGCGTGAAGGCCGTGGTGAACGGAATGAACGGGAACCTCTACGAGGTGAACAACTATGAGCCCTACGGCAAGCGCACCGCCAACAGCAGCGCCAGCAGTTACCTCAGCAATGTCCCCAGTGGCGAGACCATCAGAGACCGTTTCACCGGCAAGGAGGACCAGGGCCCTGACTTCAGCACCGCTTACACGGACTTCGGCGCGAGGCAGTACAGCCCGGCCCTCCGCCGCTGGCTGGTTCCCGACCCGCTGAGCGAGAAGTACTATGGAATCAGCCCCTATGCCTACTGTGCAGGAGATCCGGTGAATTTGGTGGATCTTAACGGAGCGAGTTATTCGTACTTCGATATAAATGGCAATTATCTACAAACAACTAAAGATAATTGGTGGCATAATCTGTGGCATGGTCGAACAGGGCGTATTGTTGATGACAATGGTAATGTTCTTCAATCGTTTAAATTTGCGGACCCCAAACACGATGTCGCAGACCTGAAGGCCGGAATAATTGATAGGGTTCAACTTGTTCAGGAAAACGAGATAATAAGCATGCTGTCAAAAGCAGGAGCATTTTCTGAAGAGAATAAAACATTTAATGTGGGATCTGGATATAGGTATGACTATATTAAACAAGAAGGACGTAGTGGAGGAAAATTCGATTTTTCGTATAATAGAGTCACTGGTATACCAGCCCATTATCCTGATGTGAGTTTTGATCCACTATCCCAGCCTTCGAAAATGCTGTTTATTGTTGATGGTGTTGCTCATAATCATATGAATTATGGTAATTTTCTATATGGCGCAGCTGGGAGAGCATTAGGATTGAGTTTGATAGAACTTCAATTGGGGGCACAATGGAATAGCTTAGCGTATCCTTCTTCCAATGGATATCGACGTCAGCTTGACTCTCGAGATGACCAGCGCTCTATTCGAATGGGTGTACAACATGCTAATACTCACGCTTATAGGAGTATGTTTTATAGGGCCACCGTAGAACCGCTGCCATAGGGACCATTAAGGTACAGCGTTTATGATTATAGAGAACCAATCATAAAAGAAATGCACAAAGCGATTATTATTTGTTTGACCATGCTTCTTTGTAACGGCTGTTTTGTACAGCCTGAAGCAATGGCATTCCTTAACAGATATGGGACTGAAGACTTTTCTCAATTCAACAACACCTCGGTTTATATTCGGGGTGTCTATGAAAAGAATTTTGTCATATTTGTTAATGCACCACACTTGATTAGGGATAGTTTAAATGCAGGATGTTATGTTGTTATGTTAGATAGAAAGAGTTATCAAGTAATACAATCACATTGGATGACTGATTACGATGTTGACGCCGACACCTTGAAACTACAACAATTGGCACAAGCATTAATGAGATATGGAATTCCCAGGTTGAGTGTTGATGAGCAAGAAAATGTTTTTGTCTATTTAAAAGATGTTGAAACATTAGCTTTAGCAAGGTTTGCTAACGAAGGGGAGGTAGAGAAAATGAGAACTAAATATGATGCGATTGAGCCGCATTATTGGAAAAGATGTTGGAAGAAAGCCAGGGGTAACTGGTATACATATAATGGAAGATGACATCATAATGTCGTCTTAGGGCTCTTCCTCTAAAGGTGTGCGTTTTTCCCCGAAGACAAAAGTCTTCGGGTTTTTTGTATGTTATCAAGGCAGAAGGAAACAGTTACACTTACAGCGGAGACCGTGTGAGCACCTTTACGCCATTCGGTCAGAGTGCGGTATACTTTACCCATGACAGCCGCGGTCGCATGACTTACGATGGCGCAAGTGGTGTAACCATTGACTATAATTATCTGAATCTCACCAGAAAAATCAGCGGAACCGGCGGAACTTTGGCAAAATATTCCTATCTTGCAAACGGAAGCAAGACCGAAGCGGAGAATGGAAGTGGTGCGGGTCTTGTGTACCGTGGCTCATTGATATACAAGAAGGCGTCCAATGGAACCCTGACGTTTGATGGGGTGAGAAGTTCCGCCAGCACTTCACCGGCAAGGAAGACCAGGCTCCGGACTTCTCCGTCCCGTTCACAGACTTCGGCGCACGGCAGTACAGCCCGAATCTCCGCCGCTGGATGGTTCCCGATCCGTTAAGCGAGAAATACTATGGCATTAGTCCGTATGCGTATTGTGCCGGGAATCCGGTGAATCTGGGGGATAAGGATGGAAATGTAATCATCCCGTGGTATTACATTTATATGTCAATTGCTCAATCTCTTGAGAAATCCGGAAGAACGAATACAGCAAAAGAAATTGGTTATAGCATGCAAGAGCCATATAAGGCTTTGGTAAATGGGGCGCCAACCCTAAATTACAATAGTATCAGCTTTGCGTCAAGTAATTATGCCATTAATTTAGGAAATCATTTGGGTGTTATCAAAAACGAACCGGGTAATGAGAAAAATGCATTAAGACATGTTATTTGGCAAGGCCTCCTAACAAATCGTTTTGGAACTCACCATGCCAATAGAATTGGCCTAGCCCATGAAGAGAGAGATGTTGATATGACTCAGGGCAAATGGAATGATAAAGAAGATGCTGACACAGTAGCCGATTTATTGAACAATTTAATTGGACAAAGTATAGGCGCTGATGGGGAAATGAGTAATGAGGATGTTGTTGGGAAAGTTCTTAATATCTTTCAATCTGAAGGATTATGGGTTGTAATTCGCCAGGATAATAATTCATATTCTGTTAAAAGACGCCGTATCTCCGAAGAAGAATTAAACGTGTTATCACAGTATTTAACGCAACTTAATGACAAAGGTCTTCAAAAATAATAAATCCATCCTGTTATTGTTAGTCATCATTTGCTGTTCATGCGCAAGTAGTCAGCACAAGATCAGAGACACAATCACGACCTTTTATTTCAGGGGAAATCATATAGATTCAATATTGATACTTGATTTCTCCAGAATAATTGATGTGAATTATAAGGAGTACTATGTTATTCATGGTCAATTAACTCCAAAAGAAATCGAACAGTATACAGGCCATGAGTACTCTGGGGCTTTTCTGGCAGATAATCAGTTTCGGTTTATATTTTGGGGGGATGGTGATTCCGTTGTCTACGAAGAAACATTCCATGATTTTCGAGGTGTCTCGCTTAATTATGATCCCGCATGGGACCTTGGTGGGTTGGTGCCTAATCCACAACTCTACGTTCGTTTTATCAACGGTAAGTGCCAGATCTTTTGCAAATCATCTTTATATCAGTGACGTAAGTAGCGGGTTGTATTAGCGAAAGGGTGACAAGGTGATTGACTTAGGTCTCCCTCTTTCTTTATATGGAAGTGGAGTGGTTCGGGACGGAGTCCCTCGACACCCTACACCCTGTCCTTAAATTAAGAAGTCAACTCACTTTTGAGTCTCCTCCATAAGCTTATTTTTGCGCACCTGAGAGGCCTTTTTATGCTTGAGAGGCAAACAATAATCCCGAATAAACAGGGGAAGTATAGGATCTTTTCTCCTCCCTCTTGCGAAAACTGATTTTGTTTTGTAGTTTTGTGGCACATATATTTTGGAAATATTATCCTGAAAAGGATTCTGGATAACAGGCTTCCGTTCTAGTACCACCCTTATTTGTACGGCCTTTATCCGGTTTCCCACGTCCCTCGGGCGTGGAAACCGGGTGTGTCGTACGATTATCTTGGGTGGTGCCTTGATGAACGGAGACCGTCCGATGACCACGCCCTTTTTACTTTGGCGTATGAGATCTTTCCCACTTTGCCTGCTTTGGGCGCTCCTTCTCTGCTTATTTATTTCCTGCACTGACGATTATGTCGTCAATGTCCTAACGCAAGCGGAGCAAATGATGGAAAGCGGAGCCCCCGACTCAGCTTTAGCCCGCCTCAACAATCTTCGACCAGAACAAATCCAGGAGAGCAGCCTAAAAGCTCGTTTATCCTTAGACCGGGCGATGGCCTTGGATAAGAGTTATGTGGACACAAGCGACCTCGCTATTCTGATGCCAGCTCTTGATTATTACAAGGGACCTTTTCGTAGACGGGAACGGTATCTTACCGCCTATTACAAAGGTCGTATTCTGGAGAACGGGGGCCAAGACAACGAGGCCTTGAAAGCATTTACCCAAGCAGGAATTTTGGTAAATCGTGTCAGAGACTCTCTGTATATGGTTCGTATCTGTGCGGCCAAGGCCAGGATCTATCTTCGTAATCTCTCCTTTCGCCAAGCAGAAGATGCCATTGACGAGGGGCTGCGCTGGTGTGATCCCAGTTCACCTTATGGGCAGGTGCTGGTGCTTGACAAGACAGAACACTTGTTGGAAAGAAGACGATTTGACGAGGCGCATTCCTTGTTGATGTCTGCCCGGAGTTCTTCTCTCCGCTGGCTTGAGGATGCCGTTCGGCTGTGCCGGGTATACCCTGAGTATCTTGAAGAATATGAACCTTATTTCAATGAGTATGAATCCTCTCTTTCATTGATGCGTCCTGTGGTCATGGCTGAGTATCAACTCATGAAAGGGCAACCTTTCCAAGCTCTGGAGATTTTAGATAAGGACACCCCTCGCTCGGTACAAGATACTATTTCCCATTATTTGGCTCGAAGAGATGCGGAAATAGCATTAGGAATATTTGACAGGGCCCTTGAGTCTTTTCGAACCTACACATCAGCTTTAGAATTCTGGTTTACAAAAGTATCTGAACAAGATGTGCGTTATGTCGAAGAAAGGTATCGGCAACAACTTCAAGAACAAAAGCGCCGTCAACTCAATAACTTATATTCTATTTTGACTCTTATTTCCCTTTCCAGCCTAGTGTTCTGGAGAATTCGTTACCGGGCCAGGAAGAAAGTGTTGGAAAGCAAAATTAATGCACTACGTCTAGAATATGACAGCCTCCTGCGCTGGCGGAACCAAATAGAAGAAAAGAACAGACAAATTGGAGATATCCTGGATACCCGTATCCGTGCACTTGCGCCTTTCTTGTCAGAAGATTTGCCTATTGCTCTAGACCGGTCTCCAGAGCTGGACCGGCTCCTGTCTGACCGTAAAGATATCTTAAGCAACATAGGGCTGCTATTCGCACTATATCATCCGGCATTTATCCAAGAACTTGACAATTACGGGTTGGACTATATTGAAATAGGATTCTGCTGCCTGTATGCCCTGGGTCTACGGGTTAATGAAATCCCCGATGTAGTGGGCCGTGATGCCTATCACATCAATCCACATATCCGAAAAAAGGTTGGCCTCGATAGTCACGACACCAACCTGCCCAATTGGGTAAGGAATCTGTACAGTCAATTAGCCTGACAGCCCGCACTTTTGGCGTTTTTTGCTGGCTGTCGCGTCATGCAAAACGTGACAGCCAGCATTTTGGGGCAAAAGTGCGGGCTGCGGCGTAAGGGGAAAGCGGCGTAGGGGGAGGACCCAACAACGGGGTCTACTATAGGGTCAGGGGCCGGCCGCGGTAGAATTCTACCAGGGCGGTCTGGTACAGGCACTCGTAGGTGGCCTGCACGGAGTCGGACTGGGCCTTGACCAGGCGGGCCAGGGACTCGTTGAACTCGGTGA